>Ga0209573_1000354_pt1 | contig 103359 bp, 89 predicted proteins | sample TNRBio252014_DNA_FD_185870 | JGI IMG/M metagenome (GOLD analysis project Ga0209573, IMG submission 185870) | Wastewater treatment Type I Accumulibacter community from EBPR Bioreactor in Madison, WI, USA - TNR Reactor_6/25/2014_ DNA (SPAdes)... | ecosystem: Engineered > Bioreactor > EBPR >...
CACTGGGGTATCTTTTATCAGGCATCATTTCAATTTTCCACTCATCTTTATTCGAAGTCTCTCTTTATAGGTTTGTACTACTATTTTAGTATAAAAATATCAATGAGTTAGTTTTGGGATAGGCTCTTAGTCCGCTTGCATCCTGTAATAATCTTACTTGGCTGTATAGTAATAAGCTGGGTTTGGAAGGCGTTAGCATTCATGATGGTCTGTCAAAACACTACGTGTAATGCTGGATTAATACTTATTCCTTCAACCCAGGTTTTTGGGTGTCTCGACGAGTTTGGCTTCGGAATCTTTTTAGCACGCATCATTTTTGATAAAAGATGCGATTTCTTCCAAAAATCGGGTTTTTATCGAAGCGCTTGGTTCTGGGCAGCCACAGCCATTCTTGTCGCTTGGCCGACTTTTCATATTTACTGGCGTTGGGCTACCTATTGGGAATACTGGTGGATGATAATTTTCTGGAAAACCCTGGCTGGGGCAACCTTCTTTAGTGTGCTTGCAACCCTAATCAAGATGGCTGCACTGGTGAATTTAAGTAGACGGTTTTTTAAACCCCTTTGGTATTTAGGAGAAATTAGCTATGGTATTTATCTATGGCACCTAACTGTTATCTTGATTCTTGCTAAATTAAAGCTTTTCAGTGCGCCTGAGTTCTTAGTCGTAACGTTATTTTTGACGATTATTCTTTCAGCAGCCTCTTGGCACTTTTTTGAGAAGCCAATCATTCGAAGGTTTCATTAAGTATGTTTGTTAAAATTATTAACGATGCAGAATCTATAGCATCGATAAATCTTTTTCGCTCTCTATGAATCTCATCCAGGAATTCAATTATAGCGCGTTGCTAATCCTGGGGATCGTGGCTACCTATGCCACAGTTGGCCTGATTTTCTGGCTAATTAATTCTGTTCGTACCGGTCACTCGTTTCGGCGCTTGACCAATATCTCGCCACAACTGGTAGCGATCATTGGCCTATTATTCGGTTTGTATATGGCGTTTTTTGCCAACGATATCTGGAGTATCCGGGATCGGGCACAGACGATGATTTTGCAAGAAGCGGATGGCTTGCGCGGTCTGCTGGATGTCGCTGACAGTCTACCCGCTGAAGTGGGTACCCCGCTTGTTGTAGCGGTGCGGACCTACGTTGAGGAAGCGATCAAAGAATGGCCATTGCTGGCCCAAGGCCGAAGTAGTCCCCAAGCGCGCGAACTCTTACGGCATTTGAGTCATATCGCGCTAGGCCAACCGTTAGCGACCCAATTAGGCGTCGGCGCTCAGTTTGCCTTGGCGCAAAACCTCGAACAGGCGCAATCGGCGCGCTACCATCGCTTGGCGCTTAGCCAGCGGCGTGGTGATCCATTGAAGTGGTTTGCTGTCGCGTGTTTGGGGACGCTGACTTTATTAAGCGTAGCCTTGGTGCATCTTGATAATGGGCGCTCACAGCTAGCAGCCATGCTGATTTATGCCTCCGCTATCTCCGTGGGCTTTACAGCGGCCTATTTAGAAAGTAGTCCATTTCAAGCGTTTGTAGTCAGCCCACAACCGATTGCCGAATTACTTGATTTAGTAAGGTTGCCGAATTGATCGACAAAACGCAGACAAGGCATCGGAGTAAAATTAATCCCCTTCGCCAATCTGATATTCCTTGAGGCGGCGCTTGAGGGTCGATAGAGGAATGCCAAGTTCTCGCGCAACGGCAGCCTTATTGTTTTGATTACGTTCAAGCGCATCAACAATCATACGCCGTTCGATTTCTTTCAGTTGCGAGCGGGCGGCAGCGGCGCTGGGTTTGGGCGTAGAAGCAACGGGAATTGTCGGTGGCGGCGCTGAAGATGTAGCAACAGAAGCATTGCCTTGAGGGGCAGATGATTCTCTTGGTAGCCGTAAATCATCAGGTTGAATTTCTCGATCGCCACACATGACCGCCGCCCGTTCTAGTACGTTCCGTAATTCACGCACATTACCGGGCCAACTGTAGTTTTGCAAAGCAGCCATGGCGGTCTCAGAAATCCGGGAATTGAGTTTTAACCGCTCGCACAGATGGTGGGCAATGAGTGGGATATCCTCGGCGATTTCTCGTAGCGCCGGCAACTCAATAGGGACGACAGAGAGGCGATAAAACAGGTCAGCCCGAAAGGTGCCTTCCCTAATCATGCTCTCCAAGTCGCGATGGGTCGCGGTGATCACTCGGACATCTACCCGCAGGGGCTTGTCAGAGCCGATCGGGGTCACCTCTCGGCTTTCTAGCACTCGCAACAGGCGCGGTTGTAAATCCAGCGGCAATTCTCCGATTTCGTCGATGAACAGTGTGCCGTTATTGGCTTGACGAAAAGCGCCTTCGCGCGAACCAGTGGCACCGGTAAAGGCCCCCTTAATATGGCCAAACAGATCGTTGCGCACCATATCCGGATCAGTGACCGAGGCGTCAAAGACCACGAATGGCCCCCGCCGACCGGAAAGTCCATGCAAAGTGCGGGCGACCGATTCCTTACCGGCCCCGGACTCACCATGAAGATGCACAGTGGTCGGCGTTGGGGCGACGGCCCGGATAAGGCCATAGAGTTCTCGCATCCGTTCGCTGGCACCGACCAACTCGCCCAAATGATCTTGGCGTGGCACCGCGACTTTACGCTCTTCGGTGTGCTGGCGAATCAATAGGCGGGTGTAACCGAGCCGACACTCCGCATGTTCCGGAATATAGGCCTCCGTGATGCGTACATCATTGATAAATGTACCGTTAGTCGAACCCAGATCTCGTAACAGCAGCCCGTCTGGGGTCATGCGAATTTCAGCATGTCGGCGTGAGATCGCGCGGTCAGTCAGCAGAAGATCGTTGTCGGAAGCAGTACCGATACGAACTGAGGGCAAACCGAGACTGAGTTCCTGACCCGCATCTGGACCGGCGAGCACTCGCAATTCGATTGCTTCGAACTGGACCGATAGCGGTAAGCGGGCCGCTGCGACGATGATTTCTGTACCGTCGGCGACTGGAGTAGGGGATGGCATTTCAACTCACCAGATTGATCGTTAACGCGCTTATATTAAATTAATTCAAGTCAGCGGTAAGCAGATTTGCCGAAAATCGATCTGTGACACCTGATTAGGCTTTACCGACGCATGAAATTTGTTGCAGGTGCTGGATGGGATAACAGTCATTGGGTTTGGCTCAATAGACACACTGGTGTAACGTCCGGGGTCTGGTTTTGGCAGTCAATTGCCTAAGTTTGGTGAAAACTTCGTAGTGCTAGGTTAGTTCAAGTAATGCCATATAATTTTCTAAGCACAAAGATTTTTACAGATAATGAATTAAAACCGAAAACTCGTGGCAAGAGAAAAGATTTGCCAGCGTTTTTCCAGATCGCTCACGTTAGGATTATCTTGATAAGGTAGCCAAGCTGTGCCATTGACATAATGATATTCGGCAGCTATCAGAAGGGACGGGGTTAAATTATAGCGAACTCCGAAAGTCCAGTCGGTAGCAAATTGAGTATGTGCTGGGCGTTTTGTTAAAGCCTGATAGCCTTTACCATACTTATCTGCCCTATTATTATACAGAGCATCATACCGGGCGATAAACTGCCAATCTTCATTGAAGCGGTAAATTGCTTGTAAATAATAACTATAGCCTGTTATATCCAAATCCAATGTGTGACCGACACTCGTCCGTTGGATTCTACGTGTTGCGTATTCAGCAGTGAGACTTACAGGATCTCCATTGTATTGGACCGAAAAAATAACCGGTATAAAGATATCTTTTACAGAAGGTAAATCATCGGGTATTGCAAACTGAGGCTCATAGCGCACATCCAACCAAACAGAACTAAGCGCGGCACGATATTTCCCGCCTTCCCTTTCATAGCTTAATCGTCCAATGTAGGAAAGTTTTGGCTCGGTTTCTCCTGGATAATTAGAACCAAAATAGGCAAGTTCCGTATCCAGATTATTACCGCGCGGAACACCGGCACCAATTTCCACAAGCCAGTTTCCTGCTTCGGTACGATATTCTCCATAAATAAGTCCCCCATCCGCTGATAGAGCCAAATCTCGGGTACGCTCTAGATAAATAGACTGTGGTAATAAAACGGTCGGCCGGGTGAATAAGACATCGCGTGTCTCATTATAGAGACCCAACGGATTTTTGAAGCGCCCGAAACGAGCGCCTAAAAGAGTTTCAGGGTTGGAGAGAATTGCATAGTCAACCAAGCCAAAGTCAAGTTCAAGATCATGTGCATGACCAGTTCCCGCACGCCGAAATAGAATCTGTCCTGCAAACCGCAGATCGGCATCAGGGTTCCAGGACACGTTTAGACCAGCCTCTGTAAAATCTAGACTACCGCCAGTATCGCTTTCACCGAAAATTCTGTTGCTGGATGTTAGAAAATAGCCTTGCGTTAAGAATCCGTGTAGGGAAATAGTGTCCGTTAATTCAAAAGCTTGAAGTGAAGTAGAAATGTTAAAGAGGAGAACCAGATAAAACAGTCCGCTTTTGAAAACATGCTGACCTGAGGAATGTTTTTTACTAATTATTAGAGATAGCTTTAACTGATTCATTCAGCATTGACCTGCTTAAATATCCGATAGCGCCAGGCGTAGAGCTTATTGCTTCACGCATTTTTTCCTCAGATTCTACAATAATAGGTTCTTCACCAGTCCCGGAAAACACCAAACGATTCCAGGCTGAGCGTAGTTGATAAGGAAAAACTCGGAGGACGTGTTTTGAGAAGGCGATATGGGTGGGATTGCCATCGGGCATCACAAAGACTTTAATCGGCGAGCCATCTTGCCACTTGCGTAAGCGCATACCGAAAATTGCTGTGATAGCGTTTGGTGACAGGAATGCATTAGGGTAAGTTGTCAAGTTTATGACAACTACAGGGGTATTTTCTGCATAGACTGTACTGGCTAAAAATAGCCAAGTAACACCTATCAGGCCGTGTAAGTGAATCTTAATCGTTCCCCCTGCACTATGCCGTCAAGTTAATTCATTTCTAAAATAAATCAGCTATTTTCTTTGGGAGCTGAAAATAGAGCACCTCGGTCAGTCAACAGATCCCAGACCTGCCGATTAGTCCGATGGATATTTTCCATAATGTCTGGGATATGGCCGATATAGCTTTTACAGGGGCCAAAATAATCAACAATTGGGCTTATGGGAATAAAATTAATCCCGAATGTGCGGAGAAACCGCGCACAAACTGGTTCCATGCCACCATACCAATACGCTAGCTCCTGTTGCAAGCTCATACGAATGATGGCAACAAACAGGCCAAGAATGGGGTGCGGAAAGACCCGCCTTGGTGTATTGCTACGGCGTTCATCAATATCTTGGGACGCACTGGCTTGGCGTCGCTCATGCGCCTTTAGTGAAGCTTCAAAATCCTCGGCTACTCCATGAGGATGCAGACGTTCTCCCCGGCGCGCCCGAAATTCAGAGGTCAGAATAAGTCTGGAAATCTCGCCGATGCGATTACGAGGTAATTTTTCGAAGGGTACTCTACTTTGATAGAATGAGTTACCGGCATGGATTTCCAGTGGGAATTTTATATTCTCCGTATTGGAGGAGGTCGGTAGCACAATTCTTACTGTTCCAGCTACGCGTTTCGTGGGTTTGTGTATTAATAGGCAATGTGCAGATCGTTCGTCGTATTCATCCTGCTCTAGGCCTTCGGGATAATTCTTGACATCAAATCCTGGAATGAGTCCTTCTTCACAATAGACCTTATAGCGGATGCCATAGCACGTTTGCACTTTTTCTGGCGTATCTGCAAGAACAACTTCAAAATAGTGATGGAACAGTTCGTCAAGGTTTAAGTCAGTGTTCATCTAAACGGCTCCTGAACGTATAACCAAATCAAAGCAACTATCCATGGCATTCTATTTTAACGACAAAATCGCGAGCTTCCGCTGCAATGTCCGTGGCGGTACGGGGGGCTGTGGGCACGCGACTGTGATAATCGATCCCGGCCGCTTCTAAAAAACCCCGCGCCAACATGGCTTTGATGGCGAAATTGATATTTTGTGGCACATCGCCGGTGAGTTCATGGATACGAATGGCGTTGAGCTTAGCGCTAACGACGCCGATGACGGTGCCATCGCTATCCAATAAAGGACTACCGCTGTTACCGGCCTGGATTGGAGCGGTAAACTGTAAGGCCCGAGTGTCATCACCGGGGCCGATCAATGAACTGATATTCCCCGTGGTAACCTGGGGGCCGGAACCCAGTAAGCCACCCAGCGGATAGCCGATCACGACAACTGTTTCGCCAAGGCGTGCGGGTAATCCATCACGAAATCTCGCCACACCGGGTGGCGGCGAATCGGCCCGCAACAGTGCGAGATCATTGGTCGGATCGGCGAAAACTAATTCCAGAGCGCATCGATGGCGGGGCGAACGGGCGAGAATTTGCCGAGCGTCTTCGATCACATGATGATTAGTCAGGACATAGCCATCGGGATGAACGCAGAAACCGGTCCCCGTGAAGGTATCGCCGGGTCCGGTTTGGCGTCGACCGTCCAGCGGTCCGCTCGCTGGAGGCGGGGAGGGCAGGTCTGTAGGGGTCATGCCAAAGTGAGCGGCGAGCGCGGGTAGGCCTGCGGCGAAGCCTTGGCCTACGGCGCGGAATTTCCATTGTTCGCGGTGTCGGTAAAACTCGGCCAGGATGAGCGCCCGCTCGCCCCGACAAGGCAGTGGCAGTGGAAACAGGGACAAGGGTTGTCCGGCTGAGTCGGCTAGCCAGGCACGGATAGCCGCGAAGATCCCCAGCGTAACACCTGGAGGCAGTTCGGGCTTAACCGCCAGTACCAGCGCGATTTTCACCACCGTCGTCGGCACAGTCGCCAAATTAAGCTGGAATTCGTTGGGCGGCTTAGCGAATAGGGCGGAACCGTCGGACGAACGTGGTTGTTCAGCACATACCACAGTCCCCGATCCACTGACCCGCCCATGTTGATCAAGCAGCAGGATAGCGGTCTGCAAATAGGCGGTGAAGTGATCTTCAGGCTCGCCACTGACGCCGACCGTGACTTGGCCATGGTCGATGGGGTGATTCTGTCCGGCTTGCAGCTCTCGCATACTGTATTGGGTCTCTTTTTATCTGCGCTCAACTATCAGGAAGCAGCTCAGAAAAATCATGAATAGCCGGGAATTCACCCGGGGTCTGGGGAACCTGGGTTGAATCCGGACGCAGCACCGAGACCAGGTAGGCAATCCCATAACGCTGGGCAGTCCGCAAAATTCCCAGGTGGTCGTCTACCAGCAGGGTCTTAGCTGGCTTGAAGGGTTCATCGGCGTTCAAGCAGGGCCAAAATTCTTCCTGTTCCTTGACCAGGCCCAACTGATGGGCACAGATGATCTTGTCAAAATACCCCATCAATCGAGTCTTTTCCATTTTCAACGCCAGGCTTTTTGGATGGGCGTTGGTCACCAGCACCACGCGTTTGCCAGCTTTACGCAAGGCGCTTAGAAAGTCCAACACATGCGGGTGGATAGCAATCAGATGGGCTATTTCACGCTTGAGGGCCACAATATCCAGCCCCAGTTCTCGCGTCCAGTGATCCAAGCAATACCAGGCGAGCGTTCCCTCAACAGCTTGGGTGTGCGCTGCGACTTCGGACCGCGCGCGCTCCAGGGAGATGCTGTGCAGCTTGGCGTAGCAGTCAGGGACCCGTTCTCGCCAGAAATGGTTATCGAAGCGCAAATCCAGCAAAGTCCCGTCCATATCCAGCAAGACGGTTTCAATTTGTGGCCATGGCAGCCGTAGGTTCATTGTTTTGGCGTTAGGGTAAACAGTTTGTATCGGCAAACTCGTGTAAAATTAAAGCAGACCGGCAGGGTTCACGCAGGATTTTGATGGCTAGCGTATACCGGGTTTGTTTAGACCGACCTATGCCAAAACATCAAAAGACAGTCGTTTCTAATCAATTGTTTGCTGTAATACTCCGACCTGTGAGGTGGCCCGCGTCATGCCCGACGTTTCCAACGTCGATTTATTTGCCCTGATCCAGCCAGTGCAGGCTATTGCGCGGGAGGCGGGACGCCGTATTTTGGAGGTCTACGCCGGATCATTCAGCGTGACCGAAAAAGCTGACCAAAGTCCAGTCACTGCAGCGGATCTTGCCGCCAACGAGTGTATTTTGCAGGGGCTTGCCCAACTAACGCCGGATATACCGGTGTTGTCCGAGGAGGCACCCGATGTTGGCTTTGCTGAACGCAGCCGTTGGGAATGGCTGTGGCTGGTGGATCCTCTTGATGGCACCCGCGAGTTCATCAAACGCAACGATCAATTTTCGGTCAATATTGCCCTCATTCATCGCCATGAGGCGGTTTTTGGGTTGGTGTTGCCGCCTGTGAGTGGCGTTTGCTATTACGCCTGTGTGGGTAATGGTGCCTATAAGCAGCCTCCTGGGCAGCCGCCCCACCGGATTCAAGTGGCGCGAGTGTCGCATTATCCAGTGCGGGTGGTCAGTAGCCTGGAATCGTATCGCACCCATCGCTTACAGGACTATCTCAGTCATCTGGGGCCGCATCGGCATCTTGGCATGGGCGGTGCCTTGAAATCTTGCCTGGTGGCCGAAGGGGAAGCTGATCTGTATCCGCGCTTTGGACCGACTGGAGAATGGGACACGGCGGCGGCTCAGGTTATCGTCGAGCAGGCCGGTGGTTATATGACCGATATGCAACTGCGCCCGCTGCGCTACAACGCCCGACCGGTCTTGGTCAATCCGGATTTTTTTGTGTTTGGCGACGTGACTCGTGATTGGCCACACTATCTGCCGCACCGCCGTTCGCACGGGTGGCCGGCTTGAGTTTATTGACTAAAATAACAACGTTTTGAGCTTTATCATGCCATACGAACGTTACCGCCGAGACTTACAACAAGAAGGCTTTCAGCACGACCCAGCCCAGGAGCGGGCCATCCAGCACCTGCAAAGGATTTACGATCAACTGATGGCATCGCCGCTGAAGCCGGCGTCGACTCAGCAGAAAACAGGCTTATTGGGACGTTTGACCCGCCGCGATCATGCTAGCGCCGCAGAAGGTCCACCAGCCGTTCGCGGACTGTATCTATGGGGCGGTGTGGGTCGCGGTAAGACTTATCTGGTCGATACCTTTATCGACGCCTTGCCGTTGGAGCGTAAGCAACGCATTCACTTTCATAGCTTCATGCGGGCAGTCCACACTGAATTGAAGAGCTTGAAAAACCAGCCAGATCCATTGCGGATTGTTGCACGCCGCTTTGCGGAGAAAGCGCGAGTGATCTGTCTGGATGAGTTCTTCGTTGCGGATATTACCGACGCCATGCTGTTGGACGGGTTGCTCAGAGAACTTTTCGCCAACGGTGTTACCTTGATTACCACCTCCAATATTGAGCCGGATGGCCTTTATAAGGATGGACTGCAACGCGCCCGTTTTCTCCCGGCCATCGCGTTGCTTAAACAACACCTTGACGTACTGAATGTGGACGGCGGAATCGACTATCGATTGCGTTATCTGGAAAAAGCCGAAATTTATCACTACCCACTGGATGATCAAGCCGAACAAGTGTTGAGCGATGTTTTCGATCATATTGCCCCTGAACCGGGTCATCACGGCGGAGATCTGGAAATCGAAGGCCGATTTATTCCAACCTTGCGTGAGGCTGATGGGATCGTTTGGTTCAGTTTCCGAGCGATTTGCGATGGTCCCCGTGGTACAGCGGATTACATCGAAATTGCGCGCTGTTTTCACACTGTGCTTATTTCGAATGTGCCGGTACTTGATTGGCAGATGGAGAACCAGGCTCGGCGCTTCGTTAACCTGGTGGACGAATTCTACGACCGTGGCGTCAAACTGATCCTTTCCGCCGCCGTGCCGGTCTTGGATTTGTATCAGGGTGAAAAGCTGAAATTCGAATTTCAGCGTACCGTCAGCCGCTTGCAGGAAATGCAGTCACATCAATATCTGGAACGACCGCATTTGCCGTAAGCATTGCTGTTTTGAGAGAGTCAGGAAATCCCAAGCGTTGCAGGAAATTAATCGAGTGCGGTCCCTGCTCTTGAGCTTGCCGTTTTACCTTGTCAGAGCCATTGTAATGTTGCTTCGACAGCCCGCTGAAAATGGCGGATTGGTTACGTTTTTGTGATAATACCGCTTTATTTATTGGCGGGAAGATCCCCGCAGTTTAACTTCCATCACTTTGAACACTAAAAACTTTATGACTGTTAATTTTAAATCGCTCGCTAAAGTGGGCGTTTACGTGGATGCAGCTAATATTTCCCGCAATGGCGGACAACGCATGCAATATGACGTATTGCGCGAATTCGCTTGCCGTGATCAAGCAGAACCTCTCCGCCTAAACGTTTATCTCTCCTACGATGAAGAACGCGCCGAAACGAATGTGGTCTATCGGGATAAGGCGCGTGCTTATCAATCGGCCTTGCGCGAGCTTGGGTATAAGGTCATCGAAAAACGGGTCAAGTGGTTTCAAGACGAAGCGGGTAACCGTTTCGGCAAGGCCAATGCCGATCTTGATATGGCTGTAGACGTGTTGCTGCAATCCGAGAATCTCGACCGGGTGTTGCTGGCAACCGGTGATGGCGATTTTGTTCAGGTTGTGCGCGCGTTACAAAATAAGGGTTGCCGAGTGGAAACCTTGGCGTTTGATAATGTGTCTGAGGAGCTACGACGAGAATCGGACATTTTCGTGTCTGGCTATTTGGTGCCAGGTTTATTGCCAACACGCGGCGATGACTATTTCGCACCGTCTTGGGGAGCTATGGGTTCGCGGGTGCGGGGCTATTGTTACCATCATGATGATAATAAGAGCTTTGGTTTCATGCGCTTCCTAATCAAGTTATCGCCGTTTCTTTGGAAGACCGACTCGCGTGATTCAGAATCGCCGTATCGGACTGCCTTTTTTCACGATTCCAGCCTGCCGGATGGTTTCAATGTGATGAAACTACCGTCGCGCAACCATATCTTTGAATTTACCCTGGCAGAGCCGAACGGGAAGCAACCGGTCGCGACCGATATTATTTTAGTTCACCCTGCTCCTACGCCGTAAGCCGGCTGTTTCGGCTGACATCGTAGGCGCAATTCCGCTCCCCTTGAGAAGAACGATGCAGAATGTTCGTCATTTGAAGTTAGTGGGTCGATCATTGTTGGTGGCCTTGGCGCTCGTGCTAGGCTTGGGGCTATCTTGGACGTTGGCGAAAACGGCCGATCCCGTCAGCGATCCTGTCGGAAAAGTGCTGGCACCCAATGCTCGGCAGGCGTTTTTAGATCAGACCATCGCTAAATTGCTGTCTCAGCATCATTACCGACAAAGCAAACTGGATGATCGGTTATCCTCGCTCGTCTTAAATACTTATCTGGACGATTTGGATTTTGGCCGGGTGTATTTCCTGGCGAGCGATATTGCCGGTTTCGAGCCTTATCGCATGACGCTCGACGATGCCTTAAGAAGTGGCGACCTGCAACCTGCTTACGATATTTTCAATATTTACTTGCGCCGCCTGGGTGAACGCACGGCTTACATTCAATCGTTGCTGCGGCAGGAAGCTCAGTTCAACGTCGATGAATCCTTAAACGTCGATCGCAAGAATGCGCCCTGGCCCAAGACTGTGGCGGAGCTTGATGAGATTTGGCGCAAGCGGATTAAACACGAGTTGTTGACCTTGATGTTATCCGGTAAGGATCAGGCTGCTGCGCGCGATCTGTTAGTCAAACGCTACGAAAATCGCTTACGGCAGGCCCAGCAATCAACGAGCGACGATGTATTCCAGCTTTATATGAACGCTGTTGCTCAGGCATTTGATCCGCATACGGCGTATTTTTCTCCGCGCAACACCGAGAATTTCAATATTCAGATGCGACTGTCGTTGGAGGGTATCGGTTGCGTACTGCGTATGGACGAGGAGCAGGTTACCGTGGTGGAGCTGGTGACAGGCGGCCCGGCTGATTTGAGTCAGCAAATTAAATCCGGTGATCGGATCGTGGCGGTGGCGCAGGGGGATAGCGGTCCTTGGGTGGATGTGGTTGGCTGGCGGTTGGATGACGTGGTGGATCGGATTCGCGGTCAGCGCGGAACGGTTGTGCGGCTTAAGGTACTGCCGGGTAAGGCTGGAGCTTCAGCAGCGGAAAAGTCTGTCCGCCTGGTGCGCGACACCATCAAGCTGGAGAAGCAGGCGGCCAAACAGGAAATCAAGCGTTTCTCAGGAACGGGCGCTCGTGAACTGCGCATCGGCGTTATCACTGTGCCTGCGTTTTACAGCGATTTCGATGCGGCGCGGCGCGGCGATCCTAACTATCGGAGTACCACCCGCGATGTGCGCCGTCTGCTAGAAGAACTACGCGGCAAAATCGACGGTTTAGTGCTGGATCTGCGGGAGAATGGGGGTGGTTCTCTGCAAGAGGCCGTGGACCTGACTGGCTTGTTCATTGCAGAAGGCCCGGTCGTTCAGGTCAAAAACGCGGGTAAGGCAGAACCCGAGATCGAGAAAGATAGTGATCCCGTCCGGGCTTATGATGGGCCGCTGGCGGTGTTGGTGGATCATGCTAGTGCGTCGGCATCAGAGATTTTTGCTGGCGCTATCCAGGACTACGGGCGGGGGCTGGTTATCGGTGATGCGACATTCGGCAAAGGCACCGTTCAGACTTTGGTCGATTTGAACCGGCTAACCCGTGCCAAGGAGCCGCAAGGCCAGCTTAAGCTAACCATTGCGAAGTTTTATCGAGTCAACGGCAGCAGCACCCAACACCGTGGGGTCCGTCCTGATATTGCGATTCCATCGCTGGTCGACACTCAGGAAATCGGGGAAAGTTCTCAAAAGAATGCCTTGCCGTGGGATGAAATTGCCCCGACTCGCTATCGGGGTGAGAAATCTCTGACCGCATTAATACCGGAATTAGCCCGTCGTCACCAGGCGCGTATCGCCGAAAATCCTGACTATCAAGCCTTTCTGCGGGATTTGGAGTTTAGTCGGCAGCAGCGCGAGAAGACCACCGTATCGCTCTTGGAAAGTCAGCGGCGGGCTGAGCGAGAGCATATCGAGAACTGGCAACGTGAGCGTGAGAACCGCTATCGGGCGCTCAAAGGCTTGCCAGCCCTTAAGCCTGGCGACGAGATTCCGGAAGGCAAGGACAGCGTAATCCCTGATGCCGCCTTGGAGGAGAGTGCTCGTATTGTCGGCGATCTGGTTCTGCTGGGTGGTGGCGACAAGGCAGCGAATGCCTTGGTGATGGGGCGCTAGGGTCTGGTGACGTGACGATGACGTGGCCTGTTGATGCGGCATTAGCGGCTCGGTTGGTCGGCGTGCTGGAGCGCTTGGAAGCACACTGGCCGAGCTTGCCTGCGGCTCCAGAGTGGGAAACGGATCGGGCATTCCGCTGGCGTCGCATCGGTCATCGCGGCTGTTTGCAAGCGATAAAGCACCCGCACCGCTTGCGCTTGGCTGATTTGCAACGAATTGATCGTCAAAAAGCGGCACTTGATTTAAATATTCGGCAATTTCTAAGCGGTTTGCCCTGCAATAATGTGCTGCTATGGGGTGCACGAGGCACCGGAAAATCCTCTTTGGTTAAGGCATTGCTCAATGAATACGCCGAGCAGGGACTACGGTTGATCGAAGTCGATAAAACCGATTTGCTTGATCTACCGGAGATTGTCGAGCCTTTGTATGATCGGCCAGAGCGGTTTTTGCTGTATTGCGATGATCTGTCTTTCGAGGCTGATGAGCCGAGCTATAAGGCGCTAAAAGCCATGCTGGATGGCTCAATTAGCGCGGCACCTGATAACGTGCTGCTGTGCGCAACGTCCAATCGCCGCCATCTCTTACCAGAGTACATGCGGGAGAATCAAGAGACTCGCATCGTTGAAGGAGAGCTACATCACGGCGAGGCAGTCGAGGAAAAAATATCCCTTTCTGAGCGTTTTGGTTTATGGCTGTCGTTTCATCCGTTCAGCCAGGATGATTATTTAGCGATTGTCGCCTACTGGCTGGGGCAACTTGACTCCGCAGTGAGTCTGGATGAAGCGACGCGCGAAGAGGCACTACGCTGGGCTTTACAGCGTGGGTCGCGTAGCGGCCGGGTCGCTTGGCAGTTTGCCCGAGATTGGGTGGGATGGAACTGCTTACAGTCAGCTTAGGGTTTCGATTTGCCCAAGGATCTTTAGAAAAGCTCGACGTTCTTCCAAAAGTGTGTGCTGTTGCGCCGTGAGTTGCGCTGCGTCCAGTAAAGAAAGCCTTTTCTCAGGCAATAAGCGTAACGCTTTTTGAATGGTTTCAAGTAAGCATTCCTTCGTATATAAAGGCGGCTGTAAGCAGTTTCTACCGGGTAAGCAGAACGAGCGATTACCTATACAGTCGGGACAGATGACTAATGTGCCTACCGCAAATCCCTCTAATGCTGGTAGATAGAAGCCTTCGGTACTGTGCGGTAGAAAAACGCTGATTTTAGAGTTATTGAGAAGATCTATAAAAGCCGCTCTGGGCAGTGGAACAGTTAGAATTGTGGTGCGCCGATCCCAATTCTTTATATGGCTTGCAATCTCGCTTGCTAACGTCGGCTGCTTGATTCCAACAACCAAAACATCGGTCTGCCGTTCTTCCCAAGCTTTAGGCTTCGGTAGATCTTGGAGATCGATGCCATTTGGGATGGTGAATAGCGGTCCGTTTACCTGTCCACTAGCGCGTAAAGCTTCAGCGACCGGCTCGCTGACGCAAATACGTACCGCGCGATGACGCAGATATTGATAGAGGGCTTCTTTTGGGTCGCCATGGCGCACATGCTGAATGAGGTTGATAATGCGTCGGGGAGGATAACAGCGCTGGGCTTCGCTGAGAATAGACCAATCCATACCTGCAAGAAACAAGAGATTAGCGTGGTTTAGGTTCCATTGAGTGAGCGCTTGATGCCGCAGCGGTAACCATGGGTTAGTACCATCCCAAAGAGTTTCAGCGGAAAAAGTGATCTGAGGCTGATAATCAGGTGCGTGAAGTACGTGGTTAAAGTAGTGCCAAACTTTAAGATGTCCCCCGGTAAATCCGCGAAAATCTCGGTAAAATAGGACTGTCCGCTTTCGCTCCGCTGTCTTAGAGTAGTCTCGCCAGACTTTTCGCAAAAACCTCAAAAGCTCAGCCAATCGCTAAAATCCAAGTGAAGATACAGGGATAGACTCTTAATCCGTTCGTGGTACAGCTTACCGAGAATGGGCTTCAACGTGGGTCGTAGCGGATACCCAGGTCCAGTAAATACGGGCGTGCGGCAATTCCAACTTTGCAATTGTTGCGCCGACTGCTGCACAACTCCAAGATGTTCAAAACAGCGATTTAGCAGCGTTTCCGGTTCATTCACGATCTGCTCAAAGCGCAGGATCAATATTTGCGTGTTAGGAAATACAGCACGCCAGTTTTGCAGACAGGTTTGGTAGTCACCTCGATTCATGGAGCCTGCAGAATGGAAGTGATCACTAAACCAGTGATCGCTCGCTTCCTCAATCGTCATCTCTGCGCGCTGCAGTGCCATAAGAGCAGATGACCAAGCACGCTCAATCGGATTGCGAATCAGATAAATGAGCCGCAGACGCGGACAGAGGCTATAGATTTCCCTAATAACCTCCAAGGGCAACATGCCGTAGGCGGGGGTTATTTCTCCACTGATCAGTTGAGCTTGAGAAAACCGCTTTAAGTAGTCAGCTACACTGGTAGGATCGTGGGGACGGTTCCAAAAATGCGCCTCTTTGCCCAAGGGGAAGGCGAGCTGTGAATGGCGGCTGAGCTGTTCGTATAACCATGTAGTCCCGGCTTTCTGAGCACCGATCCCTAAAAAATCAAGCATATATTAATGGCCCGTTAGTAGTGCATCCAAAGCAGGCTCGGAGAATTTCACATCTACTGGAGGCAAATAACTGGCACCTTGCCCGACGAGTTGGTCGTTAATAAACTTTTCTCGTAATGTCGATTCAAGATTTGCTTTAACCTCGTCAAAACTTTGCAGACGTGCTGCCTGATAATCTAACTTCTTGATAAGATGAAACCCGAATTGAGTTTCCACCACTTCACTCAGTTGACCTGGTTCAAGTTTAGCTAATGCCTCGACAAATGGTGGGACCAGTTCCTCTCGCTTGAGCCAGCGTTGTAGATCACCCCCCTTAGCGGCGCTCCCTGCATCATCGGATTCAGTTCTAGCCAATGCAGCAAAGTCCTCACCGTTTTGCAGGCGAATACGCAGTTGTTCAGTTGCCTGCCGTTGTTTGTCCCGCTCACAATCACACGGTACCTTCTTCATAATATGCGCAGCTTTATATTGCTCAGGTAGCTGAAATTCTTCACGACGGGCTGCGTAGTGCTCGCGAGCAAGTGCAGCGAAATCAGGTAACTGAATTTGTTTGCGAGTATGTTCCCGTAGTGCCTCAGCTAGCAACCGCTGGCGCTCAGCAACCAACCGCGCTTTTATCACCGGGTCTTCGTCGAGTTTTAGCCGCTCGGCGGCGATAGTCATATGCTTGTTTTGATAAATCCGACGTAGGAAGTCTTTGAGCGAGTTTGGTGAGCTTAATACTCGACTTTGCTCTGATTCGGGCATAAGCAGTAACTGCTGCCGTAGATCTCGAAGAGTAACCGAAACATCGCCAGCATTGAGGAGAACTTGTTGCTCGCTGGTTTCATCAGCCCAGGATAAGGTCACCGTGAATAGCCAAAGTAGTAGTCCGCTAGTCAGACATAGTTTACGCATTGAATATCGACTCTATAAAAGCAGGAAGGGTTTTATAATGAAAAAGGCCCGCTTATCGGGCGGGCCTTAATATACAGCCAAGAGCTATTCTACAGAAGAATTATCCATAGCCTCGCTCAGTGTCGATTCTAGACGATCAGCGAATATAAGCATGATCGACAATGTAAGACTCGTTCAACAGGCCAGCAGGATCGGTACGGTTAATCACCGAGAAGCCAACCACTGGCAACTGTACCCCCGGGCCGAAGTCGAGCTGCATCCAGCCATTTTCGTAAGCAGTCGGTGTCGGAACGTTGGCCGCGATCTTGCCAGTACCCAGAGGTGAACCTAGCACCGTGGTTGCCGTCGAATTGGCACCAGCGCCAAAGCTAAGGACATTGGCTTCGGCACAGATGGAGTTCCCTTGAGGCGTAGGCGCTGGTGAGAACACCGCATCGGAGTTTTGTGTCGGTGACTGTTCTTCACGATCATAGAACTTGAAGGTTACAGGATCACACGACTGGCCTGCGGTCGGAACACTAAAGAAATTAGCAAACGGCGTAGGGAATACTGTCGGTAGGCCGCTACGACCTGTCGCCCGCCCGCCAAACTCATTATTGGCGCTGTCAGTGTAGAAACGCTTGGTCGGGAAAGTGACGATCCAGTCGGAATGCACCTGCCAGCCCGTGCTCGCCACCGCTCTGTTAGCCCATTGATTGACGACGCTGTGGCGGGAGAGTACATAGCGGACAGCAGGAGCGCCGCTAGGATCACCGGTTTGTAGCGTGCCAGCTGTATCTACATAGACTCCCGGGGTGTTGGCATCAGCCAAATCTGGCTGATGGAAAGAGTCATTATAGATATTCCCTACCGAAGCGGGCGGCAACTGCGCGCTGATCAGATTAGGAACAGCGGCACCACCACCGACCGGAGCTAAGGTGGGATCGAAGAAGTTAGCTAAAGTAACCGCTTCGCTGGCAGCATTCCAGCCATTAGCCGCGTTGACTAAGCTGAAAGCGCCTTTCAGTGGATTACCCGTGTAGCCAAAATGAGCTTTTAGGTCGGCTATCGTCGTGCCTGAAAGTGCAAAAGCACTACGCAATGGAGCACAATCTTTCGGAACCCGAGAGGAGGTATGCACGGCATTAGCAGCTAGCGTTTCAGTGGCTGCCGCCGTGCCCATCATTGTTACTGTGATGTAGCCTTCACGTAGCCGATCGGTGGTTCCGGGGCCACCGTCACCAGCCGAACCGGTAAAGGCCAGCAAACCATTAGCACCGCCACCCTGCAATAGCTGCCCACCGGCAGGGATCGCAGGTACCGTGCAGGTGGTATCCGAGGTTGAGAAGACTGGAACATCGCCAGGTCCATTGGACAAAGTACCGTTCCACACATCATGCGGCGACATGATCACATTGAAGTCGAACACATCGCGCGAGTTATATGCCTCGTGGAAGCGGACCTTGGCGACCACCACCTGATCGCTGGTGTTGGTAATGTTCAGCAAAGTGTTCCAACCGGCACGGGTTGTGTAATAGGGGAAAATCAACACCTGCCCTAGACCATCAGTGGCGAGATTGACCGCTTGTGCGGATGGGATAGCACTTAGGCAGCCCAAAACGGTGCCCACCGCCAATGCTACTTGCTTCATCTTGCATTTCATCATCTTGAATGCTCCTTAGACAATCGAACAGATACTAAAGGGAACAAATATTAACAGCTCACCACATTTACGTGGCCCCGTCAAACTCGAATCACTCTTTCATCAGGTACCACCACTGCCCATCTACCCGTACCCAAGACTCATGAAGGTAAGTCGTAATTTCCGTATTAGTCTCAGCTTGCGGCTGATAATACACGAAATAGACTTTTAGACCGACTGTAGCCGCGTCATCGCTCTTAAACTCGGTACTTACCACTTCAATTCGCTTCCAGGCAACCTTGTTAAGGGAAAAGCTGCGTTTAAAAGCGTCTAGGGAAAATAAATTTCGGTACGCTGGCGAGGTCAGTGAGTATGCTGCCGCGACATCCTTTCGAATTAATGCGTCCCATTTGGCGGTAACCCGCTGTTCCAACTCTGTTCGCCGTGTGCTGATCAGATTTTTCTGCGGAGTATCCGACGCGGGGACTTCAGCCGAGACCGCCACCGTATCCTTGGCTGGAGTACCCATGTCAGCCATCGCCGGATAGGCCAACAAAATCATGATAAGGCAACAGAACAGATGCACTACATACTCCACTCGTGCGGAACCTTGAAAACCAATCTACAACACTCTTTTCAATTTTACAACTCTTTTCAATTTTACAACAAACCTAACAGCAAAACTGTCTTTCCAAGGCGATCGTTTTTCCGAAACCGCATAGTCAACTCAGAAAGAATTAGGCAGTTAACGTGTGCATAGCAAAGGGGGACTTGTCAGCAAGAAACATGTGCGTTAGCCCAGCGCCTGGCAAGTCCAGGTTGGTGCATAAAGTACATGAGATAAGCCGCCTATTAGAAGAGTAGGGCATATTAGTAGTAATCCCCAACGCCAACGCGGGGCTAAGTGTAACCACCCCCAGGCAGCAAGCGGAGCTGCATACCATATCCAATAAGTAATCACCCTTAGTGTCCAATTATGATCCCGTAGCCACGGTGTCAAGATTAGAAATATGGCACCTAAGACCATCAATATCGCCGAGGATTCAACGAAGAAAGCCAACTCTAGAACTGATGTCTGACCCAAGCGCCAAAGCCCTAACAAAAAAAGTCCCCCAAACAAAAGATTACCACCTTGGTACCAGAGCACGTGAAGTGGGTTTAGTCCACGGTAAAAACCACCTAACCACATGTATTGCCAGACTAAGGCGAGGCCAACGATTGCGGCTGTTAGCCATGGGAACAACGGTACTGCTAAGCAATCTCGAATCTGACGGCCGACAGATAGGCCAATTCGACGGATACGCAGCCACCGTGACATTAATAAGCCACTTGTTGCAGCTACAGCTAACAGGCCAAAGAAGGTACCCACCCCTGTGCCCTGGATATGGTTGGTATAGATGTCTACCCAAATGAGCGGATACCATAGCTTACCGAGCGCCAAGCAGCCGATTAAGCCGGTTGTTAGCACAGCTAACTCTCGATAGCCTGAATGATGTTGGATGAAACTTCGGACCCAAAAACCGAAAGCGAGCGTGGTTAAAATCACAAAGCTGAGTGCATGATAGGCAAAGCATAATATCCAAATCACAAAAAAGCCCGGTTTATACTTGCCGTATAATCGTAAATCCTGATGCGCTAGCCAAGCGCCCATAGCCACCAGGACCATACCGAACTGTTGGGGTCGTCCCTCCAACCAGGGACCGAGAAAATAGCTGCTGATAAATAGCCAGGGTAGGCACTGCCATACCGAACAAATCTTCCCTAGATTTATTCGGTACAGTAGCCACAAAGCTAAGGGCAAAACGAGCGCGCTATTCAGAACAGCGACTGTGATGACCGAGGTTCGAGTATCCAAGCCTACCCATTGTCGCAGTGCAAAAATCAGCTCTGCATAGCCTGGACCGGAAATCGGCCAAGACCCACCTCGATCCAACCACTCGAAGATTTTTAGGTAGTTTTGTTCATCAGTTCCACAGAGTGGATAGTCTAAGAACCAGCGGGCATAAATGGTCAAGCCGATGGTCAAGGCCAATAAGCCAAGTAGAGCGTAGAGAGATTTAAAGCTTGCGAATTTCAGTACAGATCCCTCAGCGCGCCCAGGGTGTAGCCACGCTCATAGAACAGCCGACTGATTCGCTGACGGATCTCTTTAGGCGGGATCTGGCGCTGCTGTTGGATGGGTCGGCGTTTGCGACGCATGGTAGGAAAGCCACGCACGAAGTCTTTGTAAAGGCGAGCGACTACCCTGAATTTCCCCTTAATGGTGTAGCGCAGCAAAATAGCGATATGTAGAACCAGCATCCAAAACAAGTTCTGTAATAGAAAGCGTGTAGGAATGTCTTTTACCAACACAAAGAGCGAATTGCGAATACCATGGTAAAGGACAAAATCGCTGTTAGGTCCGCCACTGGAAATTGAGCCTTTATGATACACGCGCGCTGCATCGGCATAAGCGGCCCGATAGCCTAATAAAACGGCCCGCCATGCGAGATCAGTATCCTCGGCATAGCAGAAAAACTGCTCATCAAGGTATTCACCCGTAGCTTGATGGATTTTTTCTAGCAAAGCAGTGGTATAAAGCGCGCAGTTCCCGCTCGGACCCAGCAGTGGATCGTCTGGTGATTTACGATTGGAAGCGAGTCCGCATTTATAAAAGGTGATACCTAGATTATCTACTTGTTCATGGTCGGCGTACTTCATGACTCTTGCGGCTACCATTTCCACACGCTGTGAGCGATCAATTTGCGCAAGCATCTCCTTTAGAAAATCAGGTTCAACTACCGCATCGTTATTAAGCAGGAGGAAATAATCATAGTGTTGGCTAGGCACTAATTGCTCAAACAACCGATTATGGGCACCGGTGAAGCCTAGGTTTTCTGGAAAGGCAGTAAAGGTGATTCGCGTCGGGTAACGAGAGACATAGTGATGCAACTGAGCGACATCATTAGCACTGGAACCGTTGTCGACTAAAAAAATGTGAAATGCAGGTGCGCTAACCCGCATCAGTGAATCCAGACATTCAAGGGTATCAGCAGCGCGTCGGTAGTTGACGACGATAACCGCGATCATACAGCGGCCTCGGCGGCCAGGGTTTTTTTAATCCAGAGCAAAGTATCGCGTGCTTCTCGGCGATGGCAGTATTGAGCGGCTGTATTGAGGCCATTCCTGATCAAACGTTGCCGAAGCGTTGAGTCGTCCAACAGGCGTAGGATAGCGGCTGCCATGGCGTCAGCTTGTCCTGGCATTGCCAACAGGGCATTATCTTCATGGCGGGCATATTCCATGACCCCGCCCAGGTCGGTCAGAACACAAGCTACGCCACAGGCCATCGCCTCTAGTGCACAGCGGCCAAAGCCTTGAAATTCCGAGCCATCTAAAAATACATCAGCTTTCGAATAAAGTTCAGCGAGATGGTCTTGGCGGATAACCAACCCTTCATCGTGGAAGGGGAAGGGAATAGGACACCGGTTGAGAAACCGATCACCAAACAGCACGATCTGTGTCTCGGGTCTGGCTTTCTTCACTGCCGCTAAGGCGCTTATTATGGACGGAAAGCCACGACGTGGAGTGCCAGGCCGAGCCATAGCTAATACCACGGGTTCCGAGCTACGCATCGTTGTACGTGGATAAAACTGCCCTAGATCCATACCGAGTGGAATCTTGTCACTGTCGTAGCTATCTGATGCCAGTTGACTACGCAGCCAATCAGACATAACAATCCGATGGGGTAACAAACGATAGCCTGCTTTAATCTGTTCTCGCTGCTTAGTGGACTTTTCCGGAAAAAACCAAGGCTCATAATCCTGAATCAGATAGCCGACTGCACGAGTACGCCCTATACATAATAAACGGTGGACCCACTCCACCGTATTCCAATGCGTGGCAAATATCAAATCGCTCTCAGGGCATTCGGCAAGCAGGGCCTTTTCATTTTGGTAAATCAGTGGTTGGGTGTAGAGCGGCCGCCAATTGTAAATAAGAGGATCTTCATAAAGTGCTACAACCCGCGCTTCGATACCCAATCGGGTGAGTTCGTTGACCAGTTGTAATATCGATAACACGCCACCAGCCACTACTAACCGATCCACTATATAGGTTACCCGTAGTCGCCCAGGTCGCGTTAGGCGCTCCACTGATGCTCGACTTGGGCAAGGGCGACGCGCGGTTATGGCGCGCAAGGTATGGCGGATGCCCAATTCCATTAGCTTCCGTGGCGCGCACGATCCTCGCCATTCGGTCAAAAGGGCGCGGACTCCTTGCCAAGCTTCTGGTATTGGTTCCCAACGTGTCGGCAAAGCAAATAGTTTGCGTACTGGTTTAAGGGGGTTAGCTCGACGGAAAGCGCGAAATTGGCGACGGTATTCTTTTTTCCAACGCTGATCGAATAACTGTCGATTATGCAAATAACGCGCATAACCGTCGCTGAAAGAGCCGCCACCACGGTGATAAACGTAGACATCTTCAGCAACTACAGTGCGAAATCCGGCAGCGATCAGCCTCATACACAGATCTGACTCTTCGCAGTAACCATGCCCGTAAATAGGATCGAACAGCCCTACTTGATCCAGGGAACTTCGGCGTAGGAGCAGACAAAAGCCGACTCCGGTAACCACGTCATGGTAGCGCCCTTGGCGATGCTGCGCTAAATAGGCGTTCATCGCTAAATAGCTGACACCAGGTGCCATCGGCAGATCAATATTATCGGCGCGATTACTGAGCGGGTTAACTGTAGCAATGCGAGGATCAGATTGGATACAAGCCAACAGTCGTTCTAGCCAGTCTGGGCTGACCAAAACGTCGCTGTTTAGCAATAGGATATATTCAGAATCTCCTTGGGCCATTACCTGGTTACAGGTTGCCAGGAAACCCAGATTCTCGTTATGACGCCTTAGGGTGATCCAATCCGATTGGGTAGTAGCACATTCACATAACCAAGCGGCAGTAGCTGTATCACTGGCGTCATCCACAATGATTAATCGGCTGTCATGACGCCGTGTATAGGCCAGCACTGCGTCCAAGCCATCGCGTAGAAGGCTTAGCCCATTGTGTACTGGCAAGATGATCTCAGTGGTTGGCATTACCACATCCCGAAGTCTTCACGATCCAGCGGCAAATTGATGTTGTAATACGGATCACCATCGCGCAGGATAGTGGCATGACGCTTTCGCATATAGGCGATTTCTTTAGCGAAACGCTGTTTTTTCTGCGGCGTGTCCTCGTAGCCTCGGGTCTTGGATTCGTGGTGATATAGCTCACAATAAGGAGTAAAGACGTTTAGATAACCTTTCTCACGTAGACGAAGGCAAAAATCCACGTCATTGAAGGCGATGGCCAGATTCTGCTCGTCTAGGCCACCCATAGTCTGGTAGAGCGCTTTTTTTATCATTAAGCAAGCGGCAGTCACTGCACTCAGATTTTGGATTAGGTGCAGGCGGGCAAAATAGCCTGGCTCTTGGCGCTGAGCATATTTATGTGAATGGCCAGCGATGCCGCCGATGCCGATAATGACGCCGCCGTGCTGAATGCTGTCGTCTGGATAATACAATTTAGCGCCAACCGCACCAACCTCTGGACGTTGGGAATGCTCTAGCAAAGCTTCTACCCAGCCGGGAGTGATGACTGTTACATCGTTATTGAGCAGTAGCACGTGCTCTCCCTGAGCCTGTGAGACTGCAAAGTTGTTAATAGCGGCATAATTGAAGGGGATATCATGCTGTAGGAAGCGGATATGCTGGCTGGCTGCCTTGTAGTGCTCCATTATCTCGAAAGTCCGAGGATCTATGCTCCCATTAGAAACCCCAATAATCTCAAGATTTTGGTAAGTTGTTTTTCGTAGAATCGAATCAAGACACTGGCATAGTAGCTCCGGATGATCACGAAATGGAATGATGATGCTAATTAAAGATTTTATCTTGAGCGATCTCTCCACTCGATAAGTTCCGGGATGTTGACCAAGAATGACTTGGCCATCAATGCCACGCCGCTGTAAGGTTTCCTCAATCGCGCGGCGGCCAGCTTGCCAGGCATAGTTTTTACTGCTGTATTGAGCGGCAGTGGAACCTGGAATCATCCGCCAGTGGTAAAGTACTCTGGGAATGTGATGGACTTTCTGGGTGTGGTCCAAAACCCGCAGCAACAGGTCGTGGTCCTGTGAGCCGTCAAAGCCAGCGCGGAAAAAGCCGACTTTATCGAGTATTGATTTTCGATATATGCTCAAGTGGCAAATGTAATTGATTGACAAAATTAAGTCGGGTGAATAATCTGGTTTAAAATGTGGAGACTCGAAATGGCCTCCCAAAGACAACTTATCTTCATCTGAATAAAGCACATCAGGGTCGTGGTCGTTAATAGCTTTTACGGCATAGTACAAAGCGTCAGGGGTTATTTCGTCGTCATGATCAAGAAATGCAATATACTCGCCGCTGGCTAGCGATAAGGCAGTATTCGAAGCTTCAGCGATACCCCGGTTGGTTTCCAGAAATACAACCTTACAACGCGGATCGACGATCTGGCGTAGCGTCTCTAAAGTCTCAGGGCGACTTGAGCAGTCGTCTGCAATGCACAGCTCCCAGTTTGAATAAAATTGTTGCATTACTGACTGGATTGCCGCTTTCAGCCAGCGTGAATCAACATTATAGACTGGCATAATGATCGATATTTGCGGCTGCCGCTGCCAGCGAGCGATCTCCTTATGGGCTTGTTGCCGGTCAATCACTTCCTGGTGCCGATCTCTTTTATGAGATGAAAAGTGCGAAATATAAGGTCGTGTTCCGCTCGCAATCTCCTCTCTGCCACATAATGTGAAATGTTCATAACCACTGCTATATTGGCCTGACTCAATGGCTAATCTGACATCTGGATATTGTGCTAAGTACTGTTCCTCATTGAAATCTGCTTCAGTAAGGACACCAAGTCGTGATTGGCGCTGGCACCAGGCTTGATAGGCTTTAGCGATTTGCCCAATATGATTCTGCACCATAGGAGTCTTTGGCAGCAGATGTAACTTGCGGCCGACTTCAGCAATGACAAACCCTGTGCGCCAAGTTAGGGATGTAAAGGCGATTTGGGTATCATGATGTAAGCTTTCAAAGAAGCGGCAAAGTGTATCCAGATCTGCGGATTTTTTCTCAATCGCTGCTTCTTTCTGCTCGATTGTTAACTGATGAGTGATGATACACGCCTGAGCTGCGGCGTATTGTTCTTGAGCTATAGTCAATTGTTCTTGAGCTACGGCCAATTGGTTATCGCGATTGTGTAACGCCTCTCGATCCCGGAGTAGACTCTCGTAGCCACCTAGCAAAATGGTGCGTGATGGGCTGGCCAATAGGGCTGGATCTACTTCCAGCTGCGAGTTTTTTAGTGCCTGCCAAAGTTGTATCTGCGTTGGAGTCAGCCAGTTTGAATCAACCTCATCGTCATCACGATGATGTTGCAAATCGCTTTCCAGGAAGCCCAGAATTTCCCGATCTGACGGGAGTCTTAATGGTTGTACACCATAGGATTGAAGTCGGTCATGCAAGGACTTAACTGTGTCTAGTGGTCGCTCCATAAGGGTCTCATAACACATCGCGAAACGCGGTAACCCGGAAGAGGCTGTTAGCGCGCGAGCGTTATATTGCTCCCACAGAACCATACCAAAATGTAACGGTAGAGTGTCTCGCTTCGCTAGGGAACGGGCGGTGGCTAGAGGATGGCGGACCACATGAACGCAGATGGGTGCCTCCAGCATAGGGAGCCATAGCGGTAACAATAAGCAAAGCCGCGGATCTTTCAGCACCCAGGGTCGATGGCTATCTAAGCCTTGAAGGATTTTCCAAGCGCGCTGACGAAATGCTTGCGTTAGGCTCTCGTCGATGCAATTTAAATCAACCGCTGAAGTCAGATGCCAATCCGCTTCCAATTGCTCTAAGAGAAATTCGTGTAGTTGCAGGACATCAATGCGCTCCCAGTAGCCCTTGGGGTTGTCTGGGGTCGCTGGTAGGAATTGGTCTTCTGGAGCGACATAAGCGCCCATCAGGTTGATGAGCCGGGTGAATGCGGAAGTCCCGGCTCGATGCATTCCCAGAACGATGATTTGCAACGCCATTACTCTCTAAAAGTCATGAAGAAGGCGGGTCTGGCGCGTATTGATCGACAACAGTGCTCGCTGACCCGATCAGGCGAATGGAGCCATGCTCTAGCCAAAGAGCGCGGTCGCATAGCGCCTTTATAGACGCAGGGTTATGGGAAACGACCAAGATGGTCGAACCGTTCTCCCGAAACTCACGAATACGTGCAGCCGATTTTCGCTGAAAATCAGTATCGCCTACGGCTAGTACTTCATCAGCGATCAACACTTCAGGCCGGGCATCAGTGGCTACTGCAAAGCCCAAGCGGGCAACCATGCCGCTGGAATAGGTTCGCACAGGGGCATCAAGAAAATCGCCGATCCCGGAAAACTCGACGATGCTATCCAATCGCTGCGCCATAGCCTTGCGGCTAAAGCCCAGCACTGCTCCATTGAGAAAGATGTTCTCACGGCCTGTCATTTCGTAATCAAAACCGGCACCAAGCTCAAGTAAGGGTGCCACCCGCCCACGTAGCCGCAATCGGCCTTCTGTAGGGCGGATAACCCGAGCAATCACTTTTAACAAGGTACTTTTGCCAGCACCGTTTGAACCAATGATCCCGAGTGTTTCTCCCTGTTTGACAGAAAAGCTTAGGTTAGTGAGTGCATTAAAATCGATGTACTGGACACCACGACCTTTTAGCCAGCGGATGGCATATTCCTGTAAAGTAGGGATACGTTCATGTGGAATGCGAAAGCGTACCGTCACGTTATCGATTTCAATCATCGGCATGCGCATATTTACAATCGGTAGGCTAATTGATCAGCCTTGTGAGTAAATACGCCCCAGCCAACCAATAATGTGGCTAAAGCTAACGTGCTTGCGGTTGCAATTACGTGAATGTCAGGGATCGTACCTGTGTAAATAGGTGCGCGAAACAGATCGATAAACGCAAAAAACGGATTAAGCACCAACCAGCTCTGCGCCGTTTCCGGCAAGACTGAAGGCGGATACATAATTGGAGTCAGAAAAAAACCAGCCTGAATCACGATCTGGTAAATATCAATCGAGTCATTAAAGAACACGGCAGCAGTGGCCAGAAGTAGTGACAGCCCAAGGGTAAAAAGAGCTAGGATGAAAATACTGACTGGCAAGAATAACCAACTGGTGCTCACTGGGTGTTGTAATACCAGCACGATCATGGCAAGGGGCATGATAGAGATCAATAAATTGACCAGACCGTTACTCACCACGGCAACCACGTAGGTGGCGCGAGGAATGTAGATGCGTTTGAGCAGGCTACTGCCGGTCGCCATAATGCCCATGGCATACTGAACGGTCTGAGTCATGAAGCTCCAGGCTAGCAGACCACTCAGCAGATAGATGGGATAATGAGGTAGTGCGGAGTTAAACAATGTCCCAAAAGCGATGGCCAATACGATGGTTTGTAATAAAGGATTTAGCAACATCCATAAGATTCCCAGCAGGGAACGCTTATAGCGGTTTTTAAGGATATTGCCAGCCAGCAGGATGACCAGATCGCGATAGCGTACAAGTTGAACAAATTCGTCTATGAAAGGTGCCGAACTGCGCGCTGAATCGTACTCGAAGGCTAGGGCTTGAGTACTCTCGCGCAAGCCATCCGTTATGGCTGTACGATCAGTCATGGCTGGGCTGTCCTGACATACGCCGATAGACATTGATAGTGTCCTCGACGCAGCGCTCCCAAGAAAAGCGCTGGGCTTGGACAAGGCCACGAACGCGAGCATCAGCCCGCCAAGCTTCGTCACAGAGCAGGCGCTCCAGACCGATGGCCAACCCATCAAGGTCTTGTGGATCAACTAGTAAAGCCGCATCGCCAGCAACTTCAGGCAAAGAAGAGCAGTTCGAGGACAAAGCTGGTATGCCGCTTGCCATAGCTTCGAGCAAAGGTAATCCGAAGCCTTCATATAAGGAAGGATAAGCGAAGGCGTGAGCGCCGGCATAAAGAGCGTGCAGGTCTTCTTCAGGGACGTAGCCAAGGCGACGAATCTGGCCGGTACGCTCTAAGGGTGCCAGTTGCTGTTCCAACTTGGTGTTTAACCAACCCTTCGCCCCGACAAGCGCCAACGGATGATGAACTCGCAGCGCGCTTGGTAATTGAGCGTAGGCGGCAAGTAATCTCGGCAGGTTCTTGCGCGGCTCTAGAGTTGAAACCGCTAATAAATAGGGCAGTCCGGCTAAGTGATAGCGGTCAAGTACAGGTTGTAAGGACACAGAGTCGCGAGGGTGAAAGGCGCTATCAACACCTAAAGGAACGGTAACCACCTTCTGCGGTGGGACTTTTAAAATACCTATAATTTCCTGACGGATAAATTCTGAGTCGCAAATGATGGCGCTTGCCTGGGCTAAGGTACGAGGCATATTGCGTTCCATAAACAGGATGCGCTCACGGGGATGATGTTGTGGATAGTGTATATGGGATAGATCGTGGATGGTGGAAACGGCTGGGCCGTCAAACGGCAGCAAAATATAGTTGGGAGAATGGAGAATGTAGTTCTTAAACGGACGGGTTTGCCAACGAAATGCTTGGCTACGGGCCGCGCCGTACAGATTTAAGGCTAATGGTTTAAAGGGAATCCAACGGCGAATCCGAGCGATCGGCCGATTTGCGGCCAAAACCTGTTCAGGATCTTCAAGCCAGCGGTACGCCGAGTAAAACCGTGTTTCTTCAATGGCCGGATGGGCACGCAATCTGCGGGCTAGACGTAGCGCGTATTGTCCGATGCCTGTAAGCGGATGGGTGATAGCGTCGACGTTGAGGATCAGTTTCATGCGGATACGAGACCGCTTTCTACATCGGAAGCTTGCGAAGTTAGGTAGGGTGATGCCAAAAATGCGCCTTTAGCCTGAGGATGGGGCAGAGCACCCCTGTCCATATAGAGTCCGCAGAATCTCGTCTATAGAGAAAATGTGAAGGGGACCGACCAAACGTTGCAGCTTATGATTATCGCCGATCAAGCGTTTTACTTCATTGTTTCGAACGAACTCTGGGTTGATGCGAACTTCAATTTCATAACCAGAAATCAGGTTCATACGATTAATGATTTCATCAAGCGACACTCCCTGGCCTGAGCAGAGATTGATCGTTTCGGATACGATATCACTTTCTAGCAGTTTTCGGTAAGCTTCTGTCACAAATCGAACATCGGAGAAATCACGGATCACCGCTAAGTTGCCAAGCTCGATAATCGGTTGGCGTCGTTGATAATGGCCGACGATCTTAGGAATTAAGAAACGCTCATCTTGTCCAGGACCAGTGTAATTGAATGGGCGGCTAATCAACAATGGCAATTGATCCTGATAAGTACGGACCAAGTGCTCCATCGCGAGCTTGCTGGCGGCGTAATGATTGACTGGTGCCGGACAGATCGTTTCGTCGAGCACTTCTGCAAGCGGGTTACCATAAACGTTAGCGCTGCTGGCGATCAGCACTTTGCACGGCTTTAAGCCGACCGCGACGATCGCATCCAGAAGATTAAGTGTGCCGAGCACATTGGTTTGGTAAATCTCTGCGGGATTACTATGGGGAACGAATGTGATAGCGGCAAGATGGACGACATAATCAGGCTGGGTTGCAGCAAGCGCAGATTGCAACTGCTTTGGAATTGTAAGATCGACGGTGATTTCATCAGGGTCTGGATCAGATTCACGAATGAGGCCGACGACCTGCCAACCAGCCGCTTGCAATGTGTGGCGTAGGTGTCGGCCGGTAAAACCGCGCGCGCCAGTGACCAGCGCGGTCTTAGAAGGACACGCCACGCTGATTTCTCCGCAGATCTGCCTCAACCATTAACTGGCAAAGTCCCGCTAGTGAGATCTGAGGTTGCCAGCCAAGAGTCTCCTGCGCTTTCTGTGGGTTACCTTGCAGGATATCGACCTCGCAAGGCCGATAGAATCGGGGATTGACGCGCACACGAATTTTGCCCGTGCGAATATCCCGACCCATTTCTGTCTCCGCCTGGCCTTCCCAAGCGATATCGATATCGACTGCCTTGAAAGCCAATTCGACAAAATGCCGCACTGGCCAGGTCTTATTAGTGGCTAGGACATAAGTATCCGGTTGGTCGGATTGGAGCATCCGATACATGCCTTCGACATACTCCTTGGCATACCCCCAATCCCGTTGCGCGTCGAGATTGCCAAGTTCCAGAATTTCTTGCTGTCCAAGAGCGATTCTGGCAGCCGCATCGGTGATTTTACGGGTGACAAACTCTTTACCACGCAGCGGAGATTCATGATTGAACAAGATACCGCTACAGGCGAACATCCCGTAAGATTCACGGTAGTTGACGGTTGACCAATGGGCAAATAGCTTAGCAACGCCGTAAGGGCTACGCGGATGGAAAAATGTAGTTTCGGTCTGCGGCAATTCGTGAATCTTTCCGTACATTTCTGAAGTGGAAGCTTGATAGAAGCGAATTTCAGGATTAACGGTGCGAATTGCTTCTAGCAGGTGTAAAACACCCAGACCCGTGATATGAGCCGTAGTGACGGGTTGCTCGAAAGATACCCCAACGAAACTTTGGGCCGCCAGATTGTAAATCTCATCCGGTTCGGTTTGTTGCAGGAGACGAATGTTGGCTCCGGGATCGGTGAGATCGTATTCGACGAGTTTGAGGTTAGGGTCATTCTGTACACCGAGTTCCTCAAGGCGCCAGAAATTAACCGAACTGGTACGCCGGTACGTTCCATAAATTTGGTAGCCCTTATCAAGCAGAAGTTGGACCAGATAAGCGCCGTCCTGGCCAGTGACGCCAGTAATAATTGCGGTTTTCATAGATTGTCCGTTGCAGTTTAACCTTCAAGTATAGCCTACTTCCACCCGACGCAATTTTTGAGTCACGATGTCAGGTTCTTTCGAGATTGAGATTGGATCATCTTTCGGGTTCGCCGACAAATGATTGGAGTCGGGTATATGTCAACAAGAAGCAACCGGTGGAACGCTGAGCGCCTTTATGAAGTTTCAGTCTTGCGAATAAGAACTCTGCATCCGGGGAGGTCGAGACGCCGTTCGTTCAGCCGTGCGGCTCTGCTAAGTGTGTGTCTTTTAATTATCGGTTGCCATAATCAACGAGAGGTCGCGCCGAGTTTCCAGAATCCTCCAATTAACGCCGCAAATTGCCGTTCTCGCATGAGTTTGGCTGGTAGCCAACAGGGTCATTATACGCTGAAGGCAGGTGAGGGCGACACAGGCAGTTTGACTGTGAGCGTGACTAATCTTGGCCAGCAAATTTGGGTGGATCAGGGTGAGCGCCCTTTTCGTTTAGGAATCATGTGGTTTCGGGGCGGGACAACTGATGAGACCCCTCAAGTGGTCGTTAGAGAACAACGCATTGCGCTGCCGGATATTGTTGTAGCCGGTGATACCGTCGATTTAAATGGGTATCTAGGTCCGGTTGAAGACCCTGATGAATACGAAGTGTGGATCGGGCCGGTGCAAGATGGGGTGGCCTGGTGTTGGCATTTTGGAGATGTGCCATTGAAGGTAAAAGTTCATGTGCAGTAATGGCAGGGTGCCTGATAGCGGACTAGATCACCGATCACGGTTGTGTATCGCTTTGCTGGTGATCGCTTTTTTTGCCTTGCTGGGCTTGTGGCGGTTTCACGAAGTCCTATTTACCCCAGGCCGAGCATTGACAAATTTCAGCGATGGTATTGGCGCTATCGGCGGGATCCATACATTTGCTGAGGAGGTACGACGTGAAGGTGCTAGTCTGCTGTTAGGCGATCAGTACCGTCCGATTTTAATCGGGGCTGGTCTACAGGAGCCGGGACCATTTGGGCCGTTATTGAAGCTGCTGGCTTGGGCGATGAGCTTTGCAGTGCCAGCCGACAATGCCTGGGATTTGTACGGCTTATTAGGCTTTATCGCGATGGGCTTAGCCGGGTATCTGTTAGCACGTGAGGTAGGGGCACGTTGGTGGGCGGCGCTAGCGGCCGGTCTATTGATCGTTCATCTCGATGCTTTCCATCTACGATTGCCTTATCACTTATTTGGATTGGGTGTTTACTTCTTGCCCCTTCTAGCTGCATGGGTAGCAGTGCGCGCCGGGCGGCAACCAACATGGGTTCATTTGGTCTTGTTCGCGGTGCTTGCCGTCTTGAACTTTTTAGGAAACGAGTATTACGGGTACTTTGGTGTGCCTTTTATGATCGTTTTGTTTGCAGGATATGGTGTGCTGAATCATCAAATTTGGCGGCAGTTAGGGACCGCTGTTGTGTGTCGTCGATTGGCTGGCACAGTTTTATTGTTCGGTTTGCTAATGGTGCTTGCCTATCCCCACCAGATTGGAGAAAGACTGCTCAATTGGGCAACAGGACCGGTACCAGTGGCGCTGGGCGACCAGCCTTACGTACGCACTTGGCCGGAATTTGTTCATTATGCTACGGCGCACCCACTGTATATCTTTCGACCTGCTAGCGAGTGGTTAGCTTCACTGTTACCTGATGCTCTATTTCGGGAACCAGCCACCAAGCAGGAGACCTGGGAGTTCAGTTATAGAATAGGGTTGCTGCTACCGATTTTCACAGTATGTTTGTTCTTGGTTGTATTTGGCTTGCGCCATGTTGGGATTCATCACTGTGATAGCTCTGGTCCTCCAAAGTCTTTCTCGCTATCTGATGGCGCGCTGATTCCATGGACAAAGCCCTCGTCTTTGGGTGGGGGTGTATTGTTCGGATCGATTCTCGTTTGGCTACTCGCAGCACTGATAGTGGCCTTATTTGGTATTAGTCCAGAGTTTCGGTTTTCGCTAGTGCCGCTAACCTATTCGGTTGCACCTATGTTTCGGGTCGGAGCGCGAGCATTTTTGTATGTGGATATTGCCTTCATTGTTCTATTCACGTTGGCGCTGAGTACCGCGCTAACGAATATGAACCAGATGCTGGAAGGATATCAACGGGGCCGTGTCGCGACGGGTGCAGTGGGTTTGGCTCTGGTCACAATGACGTTGCTGGATGTATCAAGCCTACCTTTAGGACAGCCGTTACCGGCACGGGTACTACCAGATACCAAAGTCTACGAAGTGCTTAAAGATCGCCCTGCGGGACTTTTATTGGAATTACCACTATTCTCTCCGCTAGTGGACCCTCCTGAAATCAACTATTTTTATTTTTATCATCGAGTTGCCCATGGCCAACCCCTAGTTAATTTCGGGCCAAGCAATCCCTTGCACATGCAGCGTTTGCATGAGTTGGCAGAGCGCCTAAGCAAGCCTGATGAAACTGTTCTCCGGGAATTGAAAATCGCGGGAGTCCGTTACCTAGCCGCCCGCCGCCTTCAGGGTTATCAATTTGAGTATCGCAATGGTCTGTTTTCACCATTGCAAGGTATGACGGGCGCTCCACCAAGGGTTTATGATTTTTCGCTACTCGACCACTCGCCGCTGTTGAACCGGTTGGCCAGTGATGGCGCGGTGAGTTTATATGAATTTACCCCGAATGCTGCTCTTACCCAGACCTCTTTTGCAGAAACCTTCATTTTTCGTGGACCTGCTGGTTTAGCTATTGGAGGCTGTGGGCCGGAGTTAGGTAATTCCATAGAGCGTTGGCGTTGGTGTGGGCAAACGGCCCTAATCCGCTTGAGTAACCCAGCCGTAACACCCCGGCGAGTGACGGTTACTATGCGCTTGTTAGCGCCGGTGGCTGATCCGCACCTGTTGCAGATTAGCGGATCGGATTTTAAGGAAACACTCACACTGGGGATTGAACAGCAGCAGTTCTTGAAAGAGATTGTCCTGCCCGCTAGCGGTCGCTACGAAATGAAGTTGCATTATGCAGGGCCAGACCTCTTAACGACTTTAACGGGGCATGGCCGTCATAGCTTCCGAATTTTCGATTTATCAGTCACTGGTCGATAATGGACGTATTTTGCTTTGCCTCTGTCGTCATACTTTGTCGGCGCAGCGCGATAATCTCCTTTACCGTACCTACGACCAGGTTGTAATAGACGATGATCGCTAGCTGTTCAGCAAGGGCCTCGTTTTTGAGAGCGAGTGTCAGTGCGGTAGCAACCAATGCCATTAACGCGGCGCTAAAGTACAGGCTACCCGCAGCATCGTAGATTGATTCAGCTAGGCTAGGTAACCAGCGGCGGACTAATGGTTTAATGGTTAACAACAATGCCCGCAAGGCCAGAACCGCTGCCATGCCACCAAATGTGAAATAATAATTTTCGCCGCTCGTTAAAGGGCTAATTAAGCCCCGCCAGTAGAGAAAAGCCGTTAACCCAATCCAGGCGCTTAAACGAAAAAGATTGATCGTCAACTGAGTATTCTGGCGCAGCCAATTGAGCATTGCAGCTGCCTTGGCTTCTTGCCAGTAAAGGCTGCTTGCCAATGGCGCTAGAATCCAAATCGTATCGCCGCTGGATTCTTTATAACCTAGCCACCAGGGTATAACACCCAAAGTCCCTACCCCTAATAGTGAAGTGACCTGAGTAGAAAGAGGATCTTTATCCCGATGCCACCGTTGCCAAGCTAAGACACTAGCTAACACTGCGGCGATACCGAGGACTGAGCTACGAGGATTATCAAAGCCCCAGCGTCCGACCTGCCAAAAAGCCATGCAACTGAGGCAGAGCACAATCAGGTGTCGCCAACCGACTATTCGGGTAGTAGCAGCTATCAGGTAGTGACTGAAATACAAGATAGATGTTGTCAGCCTCGCACGACTTCGAGAAGCTATCAGAGCAAGCTGTCGCCATGTATATCGCCACCAACCTAAGCGCCAACCCAATCCTAACATCGCGATACTTATTAAAATAGTGATGATTTTTGGCCATCGGGAAGGGGCGGGAGGTGACGGCGGTGGCTTGTTTAATTCTAGCCACTGTTCAAGGGGAAGCGGAGTTTTTGGTTCAGCCACAATGCGATCCACGAAAAACCAAGGGTGATCACTGTCAGTAATAAAGCCTTGGTTATCGAGAAACTTTCTAAAGACATCGTCAGGCAAGGTGCGCCACTGGCGAAATAGCGTATTTTCTTCAGTGGATGAAGTATCTGGTGCCAAGAATACGGGTTTGCCATCCAACTTAAACACAGCTGTGTCAGCTATTTGTTGTTCGGCCGACTGTTCGGCGAATCCTTCAGCTATGAAGCGTAAGCTAAAAAAATTGTCTTTCGCTATCGTGATTCCGGAATCATCTTTTTGATCTTTAAGGGGGGGTCGTAAGCGCCATTCCAAGGCAGTGACTGTACCCAGCTCCAGGGGTGAGCCGTTGGCTAGGCTAGCAAAGGGTAGGAATAGATAGCCTTCTTCATCAGGTAGACAGACTTGAAATTGTCGACTGGCGCGGGTGCCGATGACCTGGATCTCTAAGCGGCAGCCAGTGTTATCAGAACGAGGCAGGCGATAATTGAGATGGATTCCCCTAAATAATGTCATGACGGGTTTAAGAGGCGTGCTCCAATATAGTGGATCGTTACCGGGTGTTAATAAGCCACTAACCTGTCCTGGTTTAGTAACTAGATTGTAATCGTTGTTGATTTGTGGGATCGGATCAAGGATAACGGATTTTATTCGAGGCAGGCGATAGGCTTGGCGAAAATCCTGGGCAGATGGGGTGAAGAGAGCGGCTTCACGCAAAGTGATATGGTAAGGGCCTTTCATCACCAGATATAAACTAAGTCGACGAGCGTGTTCAGCGGGGCTATCGAGACGCAATGGCTGGTTAGGAGTGAATCGGTAGTTAATTTTTTTTCCATTCGCCAGATCAATAGACAAATCAGCTCGTTCAATGTACTTAGCCCCAGAAGGCATGCTAAAGAATAAGCGACTCTCTGGCTCTATAGGAACATCCATTGGCCAATCTAAGCGCAGTTCACCGCCTTGGCCTTTTAGAGCCATATTGCCATTGTCAATCGAAAAGTTGGGCAACCTTTCTCCTGATGCAAAAAAAGTGGCCCCCTGAGACGACCAGAGTATTGGAGTAAGTGATGAGCGGCTAGGAAGAGAAAAGGTGCGATCTTCAGGGCGCTTGTACTGAATGGTTTTAATTTTGCTCTGTTGCGCTTGTACTGGTGAGCTAAGGTTAGTAAGAGGGCCTTGATTTTTATTTAGCACTCCAGGAAGGGCTTCTTTGCCAGAAGTGAAACCATAGGGAAAATCAAGATAAGCAACATCGCGTGGTGCTTCAATCTGTTCATCATTGAGTGGAATCTCTAGAAATGGCCCACCCCATCGTTGTAGAGATTCAATGAGAGGGCTGGCAAATAGGGGCAGGCGTCGCTCCCTAATCCCAGTAAACCGCGCTCTATCTAATCGGATGACGCAGGGCGTATTGTTATCTGGAGGCGTGAGCCAAAGCTGAACTTGCTGGGGAGTGGTATCGGGTAGTTTTTGGAGTGCACTAAGGTCGACACTGAGATGATGTTGGTTCGCGCTAGTTTTTGTCTCGTGTAAGGGTAGAGAAAGCTGAAGGTTGGTCGCGCCACCCAGTAAGGTTACGCGCCGGATAGGTTGGGAAGCCGCAATCGTTTGAGCTTGACCAGGGACGAAGGTAAAAATTTCTCGAAGATGAAACCGGTGTTGGCCGACTTTCTGCGCATTCTCAGCTACCTCTTGAGGAAAAGCATTGCGAAGTGCTTGGCGCAGGTTAATTCGCCAGCCATTGCGTCCATCAGTAAGGGGTGTTCGAGGCTTTAGCTGTTCGTTTAGAAGGAGTTGACTGGTGCCTGATGGCTCAACAGTAACTCGAAGATTAATCAGGTCAAGTGTATTGCCAGGCGCAAGGGTCAACTCTAATGCTTCATCGGCGCTAATATCTTGATCTAGACGGCGCTGGATAACAACATTCTGTTCATTTTGGGCGTAGTACCAGCGTTCGTCTTCAACGAGATTCAGATACCGGCGTAGCAGATAGCCGATTCCTTTTTCTGTCCAAGGGATGAGGGTGGGGTTAAGCGTTAACGTTTCCTGAAGAAGTCCGGCATTAGCAGAATTTAAAATCTGGAGATTGTCGCCCTGACCGACGGTCAGTTGCAGACCCGTGAGGCAGGTGGGTAACGATGGTAGGGACGTGAAGTCGAGTTCGAAATGGCTATGGTCTTCGAGCTGTGTGTTGGCCCCCACATTTAGGGGTATTGCTACAGGTGTCGGAGGAGCGTTTCCAGGTTGCCAGAGTATTAGTCGGTGCTTTTGATTCCAGCCGGAATTAAGCAAGATTTCTTCGGGCAAAGGAATAGGATAGATAATACGTTGTTGATCAGGCTGTGCTTTAAGCTGTAGACGAGCGAGGGCAGTGTATTTTTCGGAACCGCCAAATTGACCAGAGTGGAAGCGTTCAACAAGCCCTGTGCGCTTAAAATTGAAGGGAGCTACACTCTGACTGGTATTTGTTAAAGGTTGCCCGTACAAGGTAAGGATTTGTTTGGGGCTGCTGCCACTTTGGCAGGCCAAAGATGTAGCTAGTAGAAAAATCGACGAAAGAATATGACGGATTTTTGGTTTTACCGGCATTGCTTGGATAGCCCCAGCTATTTTTTCCAAAGTGAGATTAAAACAGCTGATGTTAGGAGGTTGTTTGCTAATGATAATTCTTTGAAATATTTGGGAGTTATGATTGATGCGTGTATAGGATACATCCAATCCATCTCTAATCTTGCATCCTCTGTTAATATTAGTTTGAATTTCCTTCAAATGTGTTAATTTTCTTGCTTATACGACGTATTATTAAAATCAATATTGCTAAAAGTACCAAAGTGACAGTCAAAATCGATAAAATTAGGCCGATCCAAAACCAGCGAACAGACTGGTGAATGATATCGATTTCAGCTTCTGCTAAATTATTGGATGGTAAAATGACTGATATATGGTTATAAGAATTTAAAGATACATCTAATTGATCTTTGTTGGGGCACCCATAAATCAATAAAAGAAGGTAATCTGTCTTTAAGCAAGCGATCCAGTTACCATCATTTTTTTCACTAAAGTTAACTTTAGTTGATGTATTTTTTTTTAAATCACTTATCTTTAGTCTAAAAAAACCTGAAAACGGGTTTCTTATTTCTATTGGGGTCTGACTCATAATGTTATCAACAACGTAAGCTCTCGGCTTCCAGTCTTCTAAACGATAGACCGCTAGACTACCAAAATTGCCCTGTAATCTTTTCAAATAAGCCGCTTGATCTAATATCTGCGACCATTGTTTGGGTGTTCCCTTAAAGTATTTGTATATATCTTCATCCTTAGAATCCCATAAGGGAACTACTATATATTTAACTGACGCGGCTAAAATTTTTTCATGAAGGCCAGAATTAATAGATTCTCTTAATGCTAGGAACCAGTTTCCGTGTCTTGACAGATTACTTATTTCTTCCCAATCCTCTCCTTGTATGTAGGACACAAAACTCATACTACTCCTCATTTTATCGAAGTAAGACCACCGTGAATACATCGGTACCCAAAGAACCCTAAAGCTGTCTCTATCATCTCTCAAAAATTTTTTTAAAATGAGATAATCATTTGGAATGTGACGCTGAACAAATAGAGTGTCCAGATCAGTTGTTATGGCTGGCTTAAGATTTACTAGGCTAAAAATAATCAACGCTATTGTTAAAGTAACGGAAGTAAGCTTTAAAGATCTAACTAAGCCATAAGTTAAAAATCCTAACATTCCAATGGCAGTGAGCATATAAAACTTACTGGCTTCTCTGTATAAATTAAATACCGGAAGATTTTCATAAGCCCAAAGATATACCCAACCAAAAGGTGGATTTGTTTGTTTTGTTAAGAACACACCTAGCAGCCAAATAGAAAAGAAAATAACCTTTAATATATTTCTTTCATCATCTATTTTAAATCTATATGAGCAACGGATAGTTACTAGGAGCATTACGCTAAGTGGAAGAAAATCCCATATTCTTGGAAGTTGCGTAACAAAATCTTGGTTAGCATACCCACCTGTCCATGATGACTCGTGAAGAAGAATTCCATGTAAAATAGAAAATAGATGGTCCCCGAATAGCGGGCGTGACGTTACGGAGGTGATAGCGCTTACAACGCTATCGCTCCAGATTACAGGTAAGAGCCAGAAAGAATTCATAAGAAAAATAAGTACACCAAGTATAAGCATTTGAAACCAAAAATATGAAAATTTATAATTTTGGGGAAGGGTGGTTATCATGAGAGTTATTAATAGCAAAAACGTGCAACGTACCTCGACTCCTATGAGAAAAGATATTACTAAAGCAAGGATCAAAAGATTGAGAAAATCGAACTTGTGAACTGAACGAAAAGTCAATGTAATTACTAAAGGAGCAAGAGCATAAATAAAAGCTATTGGTAAATGTGACGTTTGTTTGATAAGAAAGTAAGTGGTTGATCCATATAAAAGACTTAAGGAAAATGCTTCCCACCTGCTACACCCGGAATTCCTTGACAGCCAATAGGGTGAAAAAAACCCAAAAATAGCAATGGGCCAAAGAAAAGTTAGTTTTACAGCTAGATCAAAATTCCCTCCTAGATTTATTATTAAACTCCATATCCATTTAAATGATAAAAATGGTATTTGAGGATTGACATTCCCTGTTCCCCAAAAAGAGAGCCAAGGCCCCCAAGATGTTAAAAGCTCTGCTACTGGCTCATCATGCCAGTAATACCAATCTCCTGATGTTAATGTAGAATAGGGATTGAACCATTCCCAATGAGAAATAACCGTCACTAAACATAGTATTAAAGTAGGCGTCAAATTTTCTAATAATCGTTTTGATGGGAAAGCAATTTTCACCTACTAGCCTCAATAATTATATTAGTAGAAAGTAGTCCCCGTGCAAAAGGTATGACCTTGAGTAGAGGTCCAAAAAATGTAGCTCCTGATCTCAAACTAAGTGGCCTTAATGTGGCCGAAGTTATCAATTCTAAACTTGTCCGAAATGTGTAGAAATGTAAATGTGTTCTGTCAAGTATCCCTGTTTCTTGATAGTTAAATGCACCGAAGAGTAGGCCAAAGCGAATCTTCCAGTTAGCTATATTAGGTAATGAAATTAAAACTCTTCCGTATGGTCTGAGCCACCGCAGACAAGCTTCTTTTAATACTTTCTCAGGATATCTTAAATGCTCAAGAACATCAGCAAAAATCAAAATGTCAAACTGGTCAGATAAATTAATTTCATCTAGGTAATCGAGGTCCCCTTCGACTACTCGAATATACAAAGAACGCGCTTTGGCAGCGGCGCTCGGCATCATCTCAATTCCTGAAAATCGATTTGAAGGATCACAGATTTCACCGAGATAACCCTCATTACATCCAAAATCTAACACATCATTATCTCTACCTACTAACTGAGTTAAGATAGAATGTGTAGAATACTTTCCTAATGATAATTGATAGGGATTCTTAGAGTACATTCTTAATCTTCGAATTTTTAAGCCACAATTTAAGATGCGCAAGTTTCGCAGATCCTCGATACATCGACCGCATAATTTCTTTATCAGATTTAATTCTTATTTTCTGTATATATCGTCTCTTTTTCAAAGTTTTATTTAAGTTTTGGATATTAAAAAGCCAGCCTAAAAAGTAACTTTTAGCTATACCTAGGTGCCCCATTAAAACGAAAATCATAATTTCTGTAAAGTTTAATAATAAATACAGTGGTATAATCCAAAGCAGATTGTAAAAAGCATAATTTTTTATGAGCATAGTTAGACAGTTTTGATTTCTCCAAAGAAACCTGTGGTAATCTAATTTATATAAACCGCCGCTAGAGCCATGCCCTGCATGATGTACCACTGCTGTTTTTGCGAGCGCAGTCTTTTTTCCTAAAAGATGTAAGCGCCAGAACCAATCAATTTCTTCAAAATACATGAAAAAATCATTATCAAAGCCACCACTATCAATATACAAATCTTTTTTTATTAGAAGGCATACACCGCTTAGGAAAAAGTAATTATTAAAGCCTACATCGTCAGCAGGGAGCGGATGGCCAAGAACATCGATGATATTTTTACCAGAATGATAAGGACTACTATCGTTATATCGGACCTCAACCGCCCCCACGACATCAGCATGCTCACGATTTGCAACTTTCAGTAATTCTGAGATGGCATTTTCCTCAAGCCAAGCATCATTATTAACAAGCAGTATCCATGCTCCGCTTGATGCATCAATGCCTAAATTATTACCTCCTGCGAATCCTCGGTTATGATCACTACGTACTAAATTAACTAATGGAAAATTACTTTCTAAAAATTCAATTGATCCGTCTGATGAATCATTATCAACGACGATAATCTCTAATGAAGTAAATTTCTGAGAAAGAAGTGACTCAATACAACGAGTCAGCCAGTGCTTGCCATTCCAATTAACTATAATGGCTGAGATTTTTTCAGTATTTCCCAATTCGGATTTATTATCAATAGACATTAGTGCTTTGATACCAAAGAAATTAGTTTCATTTTAATTGAATGATTTTTGACTGTAATATTATAGATATTCGTCTAGAATCGTAAAGTAAGATAATCCATTACCCATTATTTTTAATTAAATTCCTATTTAATAGGAAGAGAGTAGAATTTCTAATTTCTGCTTCAATCTGAAAATTATGAGAGATCAAGTATTTTTTAAAAACCTTGAGATTGTTTTCTAAATTATCTAAATGGTGTACTTCAATAAAAATAGCTTTTACTTTGGTTTTGATAAAATCGATACTTTGATGGAAAACTTTATATTCACCCCCTTCAATATCTACCTTCAATAAATCAATAAAATTAATTTTCTGAGTGGAACAAAAAGATTCCAACGTCTGTACACTAACAATCTCATATTGATTTGTAGGATGATCTGATAGTTTAAAGGCATCGAAATTGCTACTTATATCAAGAAACTCTTCGCCATTATGATCTGAAATAGCAATATTAAAACATCGAATTGAAAAATCATTAATTTTAATGTTTTTCACTAAAAGATTAAAGTTATTAAGGCTTGGCTCAACAGAATATATGCACGGATTATTATTGATTAATTTTTCATTAATATAAATTGAAAATGTGCCTATATTAGCTCCTATATCAACTATAACTGGATAATCTATCTTAGGAAAAAATTTTTTGGGATATTCTTGATCTGCATTAATTACTATAATTTCGCTAATATCTGTGCTTCCTCCTCTAGCTATGATTTGGGAGCCACTCCTGGTTCTGTAAACTATCTCTTTACCATTCAAGAATCCGCAAAAGTCTAAGAAAACACTTTGTGAATTTTTGATAGTCTTGAGTGTTAGGTATATTTTTCGGAAAAAACCGATAGGTTTATTCAATTTTTTTGTCTCATCTGATTAAATCTTAATCTAGGCAACATCTAGATACTTACACATCTTATTAAGAAATTTCGGTAGTGGTTCAATTTAGAATTGTGGTTCTTTAAAGGTATTCCAAGTTATAGCGGTCGGGCCATCGCGTCACTGTGGGAGCCGCGAGCATAAGCAACGATCTGTCCGGTGCGGCGGCATAAGGCCAGCCACACCCAGATACCCCCAACCGGCGATACCTCACAAAACTCCACAATTCATCCACTTCCAAAGCGTTGGCCGGTTGGGCAGGAACCAGAGTCGTTTCCAAGGATGGCAACCACAGGGCTTTTTTTAACCACGCCGTAAGCGTATTGCGGCCACCCCAAAGGTGCGTGTTAACCCCCGTAGGCTGCTACGTTCCTCATAGGCTTGTAGAATCAGCGCTCTCTGCGCGTCCGAGTAGGCATTCGATCCCGGCTCTTCTCGATGCGGTCGCCCACAGGTTTGACACCGATATCGTTGCTTGCCGTTCGGCGTGATCCCATACTTGACTAACTGCTCACTTTGGCAGTACGGACACCGCAACGTGATCGTGACCATCCGTTAGACCCTCGTTTCAAAATACCTAGATGACTAAATAATCTCATTCTATTTTGAACCACTACTGTAGCTTTTATATTCTCTTTTTCTAACTATATTTAACTTGGTACCAATGCCTCCACAGATTACTCCTAGTAGTTCCGCAAATTTAAGCATAAACATCCCAAAACCTAAATGTGGATATGTTAAAAATAACTTCCAATTTCGCAGATAAGCACGCCTAAAAAAAATAAACAATACCTGTTTCCAAGCAGCCACTTTTTGAGCTGCCAAGTATTCAAAGCCAGTTTGGGACCAGAAATATTTATTTTTAAAAGTTTTGTAAATAGATAGAGTTCTTTCATTATGAAATAAAATGTTCCTTGAAAAAGTTATTTTTTTTGAATTTTTTTTGAATCTTAAATCGAGATCTTTGTCTTCTGAAAGACTAAGCAAAGGATTATGACCACCTACCTCAAAGTAAGTGGATTTTCTAAAAAATCTTGGTGAGCTAAAATCCCAATCCCCAAAATAACATCTTTTTTCAAGCCACTTGCAACGTGTCCAAAAGCCTGCTCCTATAACTTCTTCATTAATATTTATTGCATCATTTCCTAAATTTAAGAGATTAATGCATTCACTTATAAGATCCTCAGTAATAGTCATATCATTATCTAAGTGCATAAGATATTTACCCTCAGCAGCTTTAGCTCCTTCAAGCCTGCCTTCTCCAAGTCGGGAGTTATTATAAATAATTTTGATATCTAATCGGTCTTTCCAATCCGCAACTATATTTAGAGTATTATCATTAGTCCTTGGATCAAGGTTTAATATAATTTCAATGTCTTTATATTTTTGATTTAAAAAGCTCCTAAATTGGGCAGAGAGAAGCTCAGCCGGGTTAAGGGCAGCAATTACTATTGAGACCCTTTTGTTTGTGAATTCGGTATTTACTGGTTTTTCAACAATCAAGGTTATATACCCGTCCCTTCTTGGAAAGATCTCTACCAGAGCAAACCTTCTAAGGCAGAGTAATAATCATTAAGCCAATCGAATACTTATAATTAATAGAATATCGAGTCCCCAATAAAGCTATGCCTTTAATAGGGTTTTTTATGTAATAATTTTCAGAAAATCATTATAAGACTTTGAGAAGTTTATTTCTTTACTCCATAGCCAGCCATGATATTGCACTTTCTTATAAATTTGTTCATTAGAAAGTGCATCTCTGATCGTTATCGCTAATGACGTAGGAGTATTGTGTTTGGTGAGCCATCCCGTTTCGAGATTTCGTATACTGTCTCTCAAGCCATCTGTATTATAAGCTATTGCTGGAGTTCCTTGGCTGTTAGCTTCCGTTACCACTAAACACCAGCCTTCCTTAACACTAGTTACCACAACAAGATGTGAACTCTGTAAGAAATCAATTTTCTTTTGGTCATTAACTGGTCCAACTAGTTCTATACTTTGGGAGAAAATGCTGGCTTTAACTGCACCTTTGATTTTTTCCCCATAGGCACCTTTTAAGGGCCCCGCAATAATCAAATAAAGGTCAGGTATTTTACTTTTTGCTTGTTCGAATGCCCTTAACACATCTATAGTACGCTTCATGGGCCGAACAGAGCCTAACGACAAAACTGTAGGTCGTTCATACTTTTTTACGTTACCTAAAGCAATAACAGGCTTAATTTGGATTCCTTCACTAATAATTTTAATATTTTCTTTCTTGAAACCATATCGCTGTAGATCGTTCGATGTACTCTGTGAGACAGTTATAGCCCGCGCATGATTAAGCCAACGGAGATAAAGAGGCTCGATTAAATATCCTATCCAAGAAAGCGGCCAAAATATTTGATAAAACCAGATTTCGCGGCACAGTTGATGAAAGAACATAATCGACTGGCAGTTAACGTATCGAATTGCAAAAAAAGGGATTGTATTACATTCATCGATTACTAAATCCGCCCAATTCTTCAAATTTAATCTATAGTACTGGTATGCCTTCCAATAGACTGATATGCGAGATCCAACCCTACGAATTTGATAACCATCTCTGTCCTCTTCCATTTCGCTATGCTTAAAGCGACTTGTCACTAGCACAACCTTATGGCCATCCTGCGCTAGCCGTTTCAAAAGCTCACTCGTAACTATCTCAGCACCACCTGCATAGGGATTCATAATATCTTTCCAAGAGAGCCACAGGATATTCATTTATTAATGGTTTACAGTTTGTTAGTGTGGATATTTGCTTCAAAAAACCTGCTCAACCTCGCTGGTACTCCCTCCATAGCATGGTGTAACCCACTACTGCTAGCGATCCACCGAATCCGGTTACGATGGCCACCACCTGAATCAGGTTGGAATGATAAAAATGGATCGCAGCAATCTGACAAGGGGCAGCGATCATAAAAAGATAGGCGAAGAATACTCGCCCTTTGGCGATCAGAAAATATTCTGCTACTAGAACCAGAGCCATTGGAAGCATTGCAAATCCAAAGTAGCGTAATACCTCAGGTGCATATTCATACTTGTTCCCAAAAAACAACGCAAGTAACGGATCAGACAGGGTATAAAAGAATATTGCTATTACTGCTGACAACAAGCCAGTTAATATTACTGCTGTTATGAACAAATGTGTACTACTCTGGCCCCGTGCTTGATTTTCCGCCACCATTGGAAATAACGCTGCCACAATACCCCCAGGCAAGTATAATACACTCTTACCGAGAACTGCCGCCGCCGCATAATTTCCTGATAGCTCTCCCGGAAAATAATAATTGACTAAGGTCATATCGAGTTGCGTCATTGCTGCAAAACAGATATTCGCCAGTAACACAGGTAGACTTGATCGCCACGTTGTTAGCGGTGCCGCTATCCTAGCGTTATTGACTAAGTAGCGACGAACTAATAAAAATGCTACCCCCCAGGATAATGCCGAAGTAGCTGCCAATCCTGCCAGTGAGCCATTCAGGCCTAATCCAAAATATCCGACTAATAACAATGGTAATAAAAATTTGCTCAAATTCAGTTGCAATCCAACCAGCGCTAACCAACGAAAATTTTGTATTCCCTGTAATAGAGAATGACTTATTATCGGGAAAAGTGAAAAAAATAGGACAGCGATAAACCAGAGTACCGGCTCTGGGGATGAAGTATGAATATAGGACTGGATAAAGGGCGTTATCACCAATAAGACTAACCCACCTGCTACGCCAAATAGCGCTACTTGGCGATGGATGTGCCAGTAGAGCGCTGTCAAGCTCAGCTGATCACCACTCGCCCAATACGCGGCAAAGCGACGAGTGATTACCATAGCCACGGTTCCTAACGGAACCGCCAGGATCATTAACAGCGACATTAAGGCGTTGAGCCTCCCGTAGTCTGCTGAGCTTAGCAGACGGCCCATGGCTATCTGGAAGCCATAACCTAGAACTCCTCCAGAGATTCCGGCTAGCACAAGACCGCCACTCGCCCGCGCGAGGCGACCGCGCCATAGCGTATTTAGGCTGAAATCGACCAACTTCTGGCGAAAGCTTAAAACTGCCAACTGCCTATTCATTTTGGGCAGTTGGTTCCTAGCTTAACTAAATCTGATACCTTTTCCACAGTTATGCTTGGTCCTGTCTGAGAGCATGGTGAATGCTTTGATCCTGCTTGCTGTCCTCCTGAGCTGAATTCTCGTTCTTCTAAGTTGAATTTTTCTCTGACCAGATAGAGTGGGCGATTAACTACTTCTGTATGTATGTTTCCAATATACAAAGCGACCATGCCAATCGACATCAGTACAATGCCGATCAAAAGGGTGTTTGCCACCATGAAAAATGCCATTGGAGTGAATGTTTGGCTATGGATGAGGAAATAAGTTAATGTCATCCAGGCTAGGATGAGGCCGCTAAGTGAGGTGATTAATATACCCAAGTATCCAGCCATTCTTAGTGGGAATAGCGAGAAGGCGGTTACACTATTTAACGCTAGATGCCACAATTTGATATATGAATATCCTACCTTTCCCTCTTGTCTAGCATCTGCTCTAAACTCTACATAAGCTTTGCGGAAACCCATCCAATCCATGATGCCTCGGAACATCCGCGCTCGTTCGGTAATTTGGCAGAATGCTTTTATTACCTTACGATCATAAAGGCGAAAATCGGTGGTTTGTGAAACCATTTCAACTTCAGAGATTTTCGACATTAACCAATAATAGAGATAGGATCCTAGACGGCGCCCCAGTGGCTGTTTTGCAATGCTGACCCTAACAGTAGCTACGATCTCGGCACCGACTCGCCACTTGGCTATCAATTCTGGAATAAATTCTGGCGGGTGTTGTAAGTCAGCATCTAGGCAGATAACGGCTGAGGCGTGAAGAGCATGATGTGCGCCCGCTGTCAAGGCAACTTCTTTTCCAAAATTTCGAGAAAAATCGATAACTTTTACCTTGCTATCTGACTCAGCTAGAGAGCTTAGTACAGCAAGTGAATCATCAGGACTTCCATCGTTGACGAATATATATTCCCAAATATATTCTGGCAAAGTTTTGGTAACCGCCTCTAGGCGCTTATACATGCGGTTTAAATTGGCCGCCTCCCTGTATACGGGGATCACAACCACAATGATTTCACCGCCTTTCCAAATCCTTGCTTGCTCAGGGGCAATTTTAACCATATCTGTTGCCATTTTGTTGCAATAATGATAATTTTTGCTTGCGTTGCTCTTTAACGTATCTTATCTCAAAAACATAATTATACGTTACCTATTAACTTTAAGCTAAGAGCAGAACTTAGCCGCTAAGGATCTGAAGTGAAAGTATTAACTTATCAACAAAACCATAAAAATTTGATAAGTATAGAAAAATTAATTCATACAGATTAATTTTCCTTAGACTAATTGTGAATATAATCACCTTTTCATCACCGATTCCCCCTAGCGCTATTGCTATCGTGACTCCTTGGTTCGGACAGGACCTTAAGGGAGGTGCTGAGCAACAAGCGTGGCAGATTGCTACTCGCTTGGCTTCTAGGGGGCATTCTATCGAAGTATTAACTACCTGCTGTCACTCTTTCCTCGATGATTGGTCAGAAAATCATCTACCTGCAGGTGAGTTTTTCGAAGCTGGCATTCTTATCCGTCGCTTCCCGGTCGACAAACGCGACAACTTAGTGTTTGATGATCTTAACCGTGAGTTGCTAGCAAAGCCGCTTGATAGCTTCCTACCCGGCGTCCCGCCTGTCTCTCATGATCGAGCTGCAATTTGGCAGCGTCACAATATTAATTCTCAAGCATTACAGGACTATTTACAGAAGCATAAGGTCGATTACAAAAAATTTATTTTCTTGCCTTATCTTTACGGACCAATCCTGCAGGGACTACCCCTAGTAGCTGAGCGAGCATGGCTACAGCCGTGTCTCCATAATGAAGTCTATGCTTACTTACTTGTCATTAGTGAAATTTTTTATCAGGCACAAGGACTTTTATTTATTTCATCAGGCGAAAGGGAGCTAGCATCTCAACTTTACGGCCCTATGGTATTTGTTAAAGGAGGAGTAGCGGGGGCAGGAGTTGAATCAGATGATTTACTGGTTGACCAGCGGGTAAGCCTGCCATCAAGGCTGGTTAGTCGACGTTTTTTGCTTTGTTTGGGACGGCGCGCTGCTGAAAAGGGAACTGAGCGCTTGGTTGCTGCGTTTCAAAGCTTTCGCCGACTTTACCCTGCATCCTCTTTGGAATTGGTGTTGGCCGGGCCCGGTGCTGGATCGTATACCGATAACCAGATTAATGTGACTGACCTAGGTCTAGTCAGTGATGCCGAAAAAGCTGCATTATTACAAATGTGTCTGGCTCTTTGTCAGCCTAGCACCAACGAAAGTTTTTCACGCGTGCTATTTGAGGGATGGATTTGTGGTAAACCTGCTTTGGTAAATCGAAATTGCCTAGCAACTGCCACAGCAGTACAGGAAGCTCAAGGCGGCTGGTTGGCTGGCAGTGAAGATGAGTGGGTAGAGCAGCTTGCCTATATAGATTCACAAACTATATCTGAACTTGATAAGGTGGGTACTAAAGGGCTTCAGTATGCAAAAGATATGGCAGACTGGGATCGAGTGATTGGGCGTTACGAATCATTACTGGGGTTAATTCCCAAGCCTAATACTCTAACTTCATTAGACAGGAACTCAAAATGCATTCACCAAATTTTGCCTAACTTTAGCTACGGAGACGCAATTTCGAGGCAGGCTGTTCAAATACGTAACTGGTTACGTGAGGGAGGCTATGAGTCAGAAATTTTTGCTCTACAGATTGATCCAAGAGTCAGCGATCAATGTAAACAATATCAAAGTAAGGCTATTTCTTCGCTAGATGCTATCCTTTACCACCATTCTATCGGGTCAGAAATTACAGCTGTAGCTGCAGATCATAAAGGCCCGAAAGTCTTAATTTATCATAACATCACTCCAGCAGAGTTTTTCTATCCTTATTGGCCTGACTTTGCCAGTTTATTGCGTCAAGGGCGCGAAAACCTTTGGATATTAGGACGCTTGTTTCCGATAGCTGTTGGTGACTCATTATATAATTCGGAAGAGTTGGAAGTGCATGGATTTAATGAGCCGGGTGTATTACCACTAGCTATTGATCCGTTGATGTGGAACATAGCGCCCGATGAAATTTTAATGCGTCAACTTCAAGATGGTAAGCATAATATTCTCTTTGTTGGTCGATACGCACCGAATAAATGTCAGCACCATTTGGTAGAAGCTTTTGCAAGCTACCTTACACTGGGGCATAGCGCTAGACTTATTCTAGTTGGTCACGGTGGACCTAATGACCCTTACACTAATTATATTCGAAGAACTGTTGATTACTATGGGTTACATGATCATGTAATTATGTCGGGACATGTGACAGACGCCCAGCTACATGCATATTATCGTACTGCTCATATATTTTGGAGTATGAGCGAGCACGAGGGTTTTTGTGTGCCACTAATTGAATGCATGTGGTTTGATATTCCAATACTAGCTTTTCGAAGCTCGGCAGTTCCTGAAACGATCAATGACACAGGTTTAATGTTTACAGAAAAAGATAGTTTTTTTAGTATTTCTGTACTTGCAATGAAGCTGGTTATGGATTCAAACTTGAGAAGTGCTGTAGTCTCAAGGCAGAGAATGCGCCGAATTGATTTTCTACCCGAAAATATTAAACCCAGATTTTTGGATCTGATCAAGCTACTTTAGGATGTAACAATACATGCCGACTCGGCCAGAGGAAATTTTTCCATTACGTCCGCCATTAACGCTACCCGATGGCGTCGAAGAGAAGCAGTTGCATGATTGGCTAAAAAATGTTCAAGTTGCAGGCTGCTCTGCAGAGATTAAAGATTACTTTGCTCAGGATTTCAGGCGATTCATCTATACTTATGGTCTTGTGAAATCTGCGTCTAGTGATATACCGGCTAGTAAAAAAAAGTGCCTTGAGCTAGGAGCAAACCCATATTTCGTTACAATCCTTCTTAAAAAATTTACACCTTGTGAACTCACTTTAGCCAATTACTTCGGAAGTCATTTGTCAGTGGGTCTCCATTCACAGAAAGTAGGGCTTTCAGAATTTAATCTGGAAAATCAAAGTGAATCTAAATCATTTTCTATAGCTCTCGATTACCATCATTTTAATGTAGAAGAAGACTCTTTTCCATTTGATGATGCTAGCTTCGATATTGTGCTATTTTGTGAAATTATTGAACACTTACTTATGGATCCACTAAAAGTCCTATTTGAGATCAAGCGAGTTCTTAAACCAGATGGCCAACTGATATTAACAACTCCAAACGTTAACCGCCTTGAAAATGTTGCACGTATGCTAAGTGGAACTAATATTTACGATCCCTATAGTGCATATGGGCCTTATGGTCGACATAATCGAGAGTATAATAAACATGAGCTATACTTATTACTAACTCATGCTGGTTTTTTTATTAGAGAAATGTTTAGTGCAGATGTACACGAAAATATCACTTCGAATTTTTTCGATCTATCAAAATTTCAAGATTTATTAAATTTTCGACGAGCTGATTTAGGGCAGTATATATTTCTACGGGCGTCCATCAATAAAGTCGGTAAAGATAAAAAGCCGACTTGGCTCTATCGCAGCTATTCTGCAGATAAAATGGATGAATAAAAAAGTAGCTTTTGTGGTCCAACGTTGCGGAAGAGAGGTCAATGGTGGCGCAGAAAAACTTTGTTTTTTAATTGCCCAAAGAATATCGATTAATTATCAGGTGGAGGTTCTTACAACATGTGCAGTTGATTATATAAGTTGGGCCAATCACTATCCTCCTGGAATTGAGCTTATTGATGGAGTTTTTGTTCGTCGTTTTTTGGTCTCTAACACAAGGGTAATCGAATCTTTTAATTCATTATCCTCACAATTAAGATCAAACATCAATGCAGATTTAGACCAACAACAGCAGTGGATGCGATCCCAAGGTCCGTGGTCGCCAGAATTATTTGAATTTATTAAATCTCATTCTGAGGAGTATCATGCCTTTGTTTTTTTTGGCTATTTGTATGCCCAAACTTGGTTTGGATTGCCCCTGGTAGCTAATAAAGCAATCCTAGTACCCCTAGCACATGATGAATGGACTATTTATCTGAGTATGTGGGATCATTTTTTCTCCCTTCCCTGTGGGTTTATATTCAACACCATCGAGGAACGTGATTTCATAACGAAAAGATTTCCCACTCTTCGTATAGACGGTCCAGTCGCCGGTGTTGCAATAGATCATTTAACCGATATTGACCCATTGAGATTTCGCCTTAAGTATAAAATTGATGGAGGATTTTTGCTTTATATCGGTAGAATCGACCCTTCAAAAGGATGTGATAGCTTGTTTGCTTTTTTTCTCAAACGCCGCGTTGCTAGGAAAAATCCAGCTAAATTGTTGCTTTTTGGGAATGCAACGATGCTTATCCCAGATCATGCTGATATTATTTCTTTGGGTTTTATTAATGAGCAAGACAAATGGGATGGGCTGGCCGCTTGCGATGCTCTAGTTATGCCATCTCCATATGAAAGTCTATCGATGGTTTTGCTAGAAGCATGGTCAGTTGCGAAGCCAGTGATAGTTAATGGCCATTGTAAAGTCTTGGTAGGACAGTGCCAACGGTCTAACGGTGGAATTTGGTATGAGAGTTTTAGTCAATTCGATCAATGTTTAGATATTATTCAGAATGGTTTTTATTCTTCAGTCATTGGTAAGCAAGGTTGGCGTTTCGTTAGAAAAAATTACTCTTGGGATAGTATTGAGAGCGTTTACTTAGATTGCTTGAGAGATTTGATACCTAAAGGTAGTTCATAATAGAATTTATGATGAATTCAATGCATTAAATTGCTCTGATAGTGCTTATTTTAATGTTGATCTGCTTTGAAACGACTGCTGGAGAAACCTAAATGAGAAAAATTTTAGTGACTGGAGGTGCCGGATTTTTAGGTTCTCATTTATGCGATAGATTAATTAAGGATGGCCATGAGGTACTTTGTGTAGATAATTTTTATACTGGTTCCAAAGTGAACATTAAACATCTCTTAAATAAACCCTATTTTGAGTTAATACGACACGATATTACCTTCCCACTTTATGTTGAAGTAGGACAGATCTTCAATCTAGCGTGTCCTGCATCTCCTGTCCACTACCAGCACGACCCTGTACAAACTACTAAGACTAGCGTACATGGTGCTATTAATATGCTGGGTCTGGCTAAACGCCTCAGGGCCCGCATCCTTCAAGCATCTACTTCGGAAGTTTATGGTGATCCAGAAATACATCCACAACCAGAGTCTTATTGGGGAAGGGTTAATCCAATCGGTCCTAGAAGTTGCTATGATGAAGGAAAACGATGTGCTGAAACTCTTTTCTTCGATTACTGGCGGCAACATCAACTTCAGATCAAGGTTATGCGTATTTTCAATACCTACGGTCCACGAATGCATCCCGATGATGGACGTGTAGTTAGTAATTTTGTCGTTCAGGCATTAAAGGGTAATCCTATTACCATCTATGGAGACGGTAGCCAAACTCGTAGCTTCTGTTATGTAGATGATTTAGTCACCGGCATGATGCTATTTATGGATAGTCCAGCTAATTTTGTTGGCCCTGTTAATATAGGAAATCCTAGAGAGTTTTCTATATTGGAATTGGCTGAATTAGTATTGCGTTTAGTTGGCAGCTCATCAAAAATTGTTTTCATGCCCCTCCCTCAAGATGACCCTAGGCAACGGCAGCCAGACATTACTTTAGCCCATGAAAAATTAGGTTGGCAGCCTAATATAAGGCTTGAAGATGGATTGAAAGAAACAATTCAATACTTTAGGAACTATTTGAAATAATGAACGGCAATGTTGATCCCTATTCCTTCGCAGTAGTGATTCCTACCTATGAGGACAATGAAGCTGCGATCCATCTCTTTCGAGAACTCCTCAGCATATTTAAGCATAGATTTTACCTTGTTTTAGTGGATGATGGTTCTATAAAAAATTCTGTCAGCATAGATAGCATGATACATATGGGAGTAGAAGGAGTGCTAATAAAGCTTAAACGTAATGTTGGTCATCAGCGTGCAATTGCTATCGGACTTAACTATGTGGCTGATCAATTAAAGCATGTAGAAAAAATAGTGATAATGGATTCAGATGGTGAGGACAAACCTAGTTCGATTAAGGAATTAATCAACCTCTTAGATTCAGTCCATATCGATATAGCTGTTGCCAAGAGAAAAAGTCGTGTCGAAACGTTACGATTTAAGATATTTTATAAATTTTATAGATTAATTTTTAATATTTTTACAGGCCGACAAATAAACTTTGGTAACTTCATGGCCTTAAAAGCCATGGCCGTTAAGCGATTGGTCTCAATGCATGAGCTTTGGATTCATGTAGCTGCTAGTGTATTGATATCAAAGCTTCGTGTATCAGAGTGCGCATTGGATCGTGGAGCGCGATATGCGGGCAAAAGTAAAATGAATTTTGTAGGCTTAGCTCTCCATGGGTTCCGTGGGTTAATGGTTTTTGCAGAAGATGTTTTGGTTCGTGTTGGAATTGCATGTGCTGTTGTTGCTGCTATGTCAATTTTAGCAGGGGGTGTGGCGGTTGTCCTTAAAGTGGTTGGCTTTGCTACGCCTGGGTGGTTTTCAGTTGCTCTTGGAATTCTAGTGCTTTTATTGTTGCAGACAGGAGCTCTTACACTTATGACATTGATGCTAACTGGGGTTAGTCGTAATGGGACGAACTTAGGGTTGGATTATAGAGAGTTCATAGATACAGTACAATATGCACATCCCGATTATGCGAATTGAAATAGGTGACTTTAAACAAGCCAAACGGTATTTTATTAATGGTCTAGCTGCGACCTTAGTACACTTTTTCTTCTTATCCTTCATTGTACAGTCATCAATTATTTCTTCTAAAGGTTTGGCAAATTTCCTTGCTGCTATTATTGGTACTTTTGTCTCGTTTTTGGGTAGCCGTTACTATGTTTTTCAAAACTATCGGGAAAACTTTATTCATCAGGCTAGCAAATTTGGGCTGCTCTATGGAGTAATATCTATTTGTCATGGTTTGCTGTTATACACATGGAGTGACCTTGGTGGCTTAAATTATCGAATTGGTTTCTTAGTAGCCACTACTTTCCAAATATTCATCAGTTATTATGGTAATAAATGTTTGGTATTTAAATAATGAAATATTTCAAAGCATTAATAAGTTTAATCCTATTTATTTCTATTCTAATATTTTTTTATTCATTTCATATAAAATTTTTTAGAATAGATGTGATCTTATACAGTGCAATTTTTGATTCTTTCTTAGCGGTTGTCATTACCGCAATAATAATTTTTTTCCTAAGACCATTTAGTGTATTTAACAAATTTGAAAAATTACAATTAGCTATTATTTGGATGTTGTCTGGATACATATTTGCTATTTCGATCCCTACTGTATTAGATCGTTCTTTATCTTTCTATATTTTGGAAAAACTTCATCAGAGAGGAGGGGGTATTAAGCTAGAAAGATTTGAAAGTATATTTACTGAAGAATATTTAAGAGAGCACAGGTTAATGGATGTTAGGTTAACTGAGCAACAAGCTTCAGGCACTCTCACAATAGAAGATAGTTGTGTAAAGCTCACTGAGCGCGGTAAAAAATTAGCCATTTTCAGCCGCTTTTTTAGGAAAAATTTTCTGCCCCGTAAACGTTTGTTAATGGGTACTTACACAGATGATTTAGTTGATCCATTTCGCCATAGCCAAGATATACAAGATTATCGATGTTAATGCTTCTTCATTAGAGAGTATGCGGGATTGTATTGATTAATGTTAGAATCAATCGGCGTTGTTGCATAAATCCTGAAGAGTCCCCATATCAGGGGGATGAACGAACAGAAACGGAAGTATCGGGTGACGAACTGGCGCGCCTACAACGCGGCGTTGGTGGTACAGAGGTCGCTAACGTTGTGGTTTGATGAGGAGGCCGTGGCGGGCTGGTACGAGACACAGCGCACGGGGTGACACGGTGCGCCGTGTCGGTACGCGGAGGTGGCCCTGTAGTGCGGCCTGATAATTCGGGAAGTGTTTCGGTTGCCTTTGCGCGCAGTGACGGGGTTTCTGGATTCGCTGGTGGGGTTGCTGGGATTAGCGCTGAGTATCCCCGATTACAGTACATTCAGTCGCCGGGCAGCGGGATTGACGGTGTGAATCTGTCGTCTGGCGAAACAACAACCCCGTCATCTTGTGATTGATTCTACCGGCTTGAAAGTCTACGGCGAGAGGGAATGGAAGGTACGCCAGCAGGGCGTGAGTCAGCATCGGACATGGCGTAAACTCCATTTGGCCGTGGATGCCGAAACGCACGAGGTGATCGCCACAGAACTGACCGCTGCCTTCGTAGGAGATGCCGAGGTGCTTCCAGACTTGTTGAACTAACTCCCCACCGAGAGGAATCCATCGCCACCGTGGCTGCCGATGGGGCTTACTATAATACCCACGCCTGTCACTAGGCCGTGCAGAATCGCCAGGCGAACCACCCCGGACTAAAAACCAGCCCCATCCGCGCTCTAGTATCCTGGAGAGGGCTCAACAAGACGGACACAAGGCGTGGAAGCAGCAGAGTGGTTATCATTGGCGTAGCCTCGCCGAAACAGCGAAGTTTCGCTTGAAAAACCATCGCTTCGATGCCCAAACGACCGAAGCCTATGCCCGCCTTGCCGTTTTGAATACCATCATCCGGCTTGGGATGCCGGATACTATTTCGGTCGGGGCCTAACCCTCCACTCAACTGCATTCCTCCGCCTACACCCCATTTATGCAGCAAAGCCGAATCAATCTGTAAAGAGCTAATTAAATTATGTTAGAGGAGAAATTCATGGGGTTTTCCCTCTTTTTGATGTTTTTTATAAGCTTTACTGCTGATTCATACATTAGAGTCAAATCTAGAACTTATAGCCCTACGGCTGTGTTTGACTATAAACTCTAATTAAATAAAAATCTTACAAAAATCTGTTGATTACAGAGCGCTTAGTACTTAACCAGAATCAAGTCTTGTAATAGGCTATGCTGGCACTGCTAATGAAAAAATTTTTTATAAAAGGTAATGATTTATGGCCTATCCTCTTTCTCGGATTGGGCGGGTTTGGATATCTTCTAAGAGTCACTAATTGTTTCTCAGATATCCCTGGTGATTTAGGAGATGCTCGCTTCAACAGTGTTATTCTTGAGCATATCTTAAAATGGCTAACAGGATATGAGAGTAGTTTATGGGGCCCAAGATTTTTCTACCCTTTTGAAAATGTTTTGGCTTTTAGTGATAATCATTTTGGGTCATCAGTCTTTTATATCTTATTCAGATTATTAGGTTTTTCTAGGGAAACCGCGTATGATTGCTGGTTTATTGTTGGTAACATTTTAAGTTTTTTTGCTGCCTTTTATTGTCTTCAGCGATTAAATTTTTCGAATTTTTCTTCTGCAGTAGGTGCATTTGTATTTGCTTTCGGGTTACCGGTATTAGCAAAAGAAGGTCATGCGCAGCTAATTTACCGTTTTGCAACTCCTTTATCCTTTTATTGTTTTATAAAATATATCGAAACTAATCAATTTAAGCTTTTAAGTTGGTGTGCTTTTTGGCTTATGTTTCAAACTTATTGTTCAGTTTATCTTGGTATGTTTCTTGCCTATTTATTGCTAGCGGTAGCTATTTCTGCTTTTTCAATCAAAAAATCCTTTGATTTTAATAAATTATTAATAAATCTAACTAATGAAAAATATTTTTTTAATGGCTCGTCTCTTCTAATTTTATTTTGTGTGGGTGCAATAACTTGGCTCCTATATCAATACTATCTTGTAAGTATAGACTACGGTTTTAAAAGGGTGCCGTTTGAAATAGCTTCAATGCTTCCTAGATTATCGAGCTACCTAATTTCTGATAGAGTCTCAATATCCGCTTGGGCCGGTCAGTGGGTGACTGATATTCCTATGCGGCACGAGCATCAATTATTTTTCGGTTTTGGGGTTTGGATACTTATCTTCTACGGGTCCATTTCAATATGGAAGGGATGTATCCAAATAAATTTAGGTAAAGTTTCTCTATTGACCTTTATTATACTTTTCACTTTGACTATCCATGTTAATGGATATTCGCTTTATCTTATACTCGCTAAATTGCCTGGTATTAGTGCTATCAGGGCTATCTCACGTATTGTGCTGATTATGTTGATGCCCATCAGTGTTTTAGTGGCTATTGGTACGGAAAATATAATTAGGTTAACCCAGAATAAGTCTAGATTTTATATATTTAATGCTTTTTTTATAGTAATACTGCTACTAAGTGTAGAAGTAATCGCCTACCAGCCCTATAAAACGCCCGCAAATCTCTGGGTATCCCGTCAAGAAATCCTTAGATCTATGTTGCCGATGCCATTAAATAGGGACTCTATACTGTTTGTGACGAATAAAGAACCTGAGCCACCGTTATTCGCAGAGCTGGACGGAATGATTTTAGCTCAAGATCTAGGTATACCGACTTTGAATGGCTATTCTGGCAATGTCCCCCCCGGTTATCTGGAACCTCTACCTTGCTATTCATATCAAAATAGATTTATGGCTTATGCTGTTCATCGCCAGATACAAGAACACGAATTCAAGAAAGAGTATGGCAAGTTAGTAATCATTTCTCCATCCCCTTGTGAATATGAGCCAGTTCTTGCATTGCAAGCAGATGTTACAACTGAGCAAGCGAAGAACCTTATTCTAAAAATTAATGATGTAAAAACTATTGGCAACCGAATAGAAGTAAAAATTCTCGCTCGCAATTCAGCACTAGTCAGCCTTAACACAGTGTCAATGGCAGGTCGCCCAGTGCGACTATCATGGCGTTTTACTCCTCTCACTCCCTCTGGAGAACCTCTGTCGGATATTGGCTGGGATACTCGAAAGGATTTGCTATGGACCATAGCTCCTAACAACAGTAAAGAGACGACTGTACTAGCCGATTTACCAACGAAGCCGGGAAATTATTTGCTAGAATTTTCTCTAGTGCAGGAGGGAGTTGCTTGGTTTCAAGATCTAGGTATGAGCATACCAAGTTATCAAATTACAGTGAACGGTCCATAGACAACCATCGAAAATACTAAGGATTAATGTGAGATTTCCTTAGTGGCTATGCTTTGTAACCTAATATTCCGTAGTCTGGTGCACAAAAGAGCTGATTTTTAATAACCTGGATTAATAAGTTTAGCTCATTTACTCCATTGGCCTCATCTGAGAGAAATTTGAGAGGGTCTTGTAAATTCTGTTGTAACCTCAGAATCTTAGTCCTTATAAACCCACGCGCCTCAAGCAAGTATTGAGTCATTAGAGGTGGCAAAGGATTCCGATGCGTAGGGTCCATATAGAAAGTGCATGCTCCTACTATTAGATTCTCTGGATTAGGCGTTTCGAAGATTACTAATCCGCCAGGCACTAATACCCTAAGGCTTTCATCCAGCAAGGTAATCAGAATAGGCAGACTCAAGTGCTCAATAATGTGTATCCCAGTGATTGCACCAACACTATTAGCCGGTAGACTTTGGAGATAATTTAAAGCATCCTTCTCAACTACCTCAAGACTACGGTTTTTGCATTCTTCTACCATTATGCGGTTCAGGTCTATACCACGAGCAGCTAGTCCATGCTCTTTAAGTAATTCAATCCATTCGCCACGTCCGCAACCAATGTCCAGTAATGGTGTAGTTCGAGTGATAACCCCAGCTGTTTTAACTATGGGTAAATAACTACACATGCGTTGTTTGATTTCATCTCTGGTTCCACGGAAGCGATCTTCAAAATTGACGTATAGTGCATCTAGAAGATGAGTGCTCTCTTTGGCCAGGTTAGTAAGCTGGGTTTCGTCCAAAGCTGCTGGTAAGCGTTTACGCACCTCCTCTAAGAGGAGGCCTAATCGTCGCTCCTGATCGAGCAATACGATCTTTTGTTTTTGGATATGCTCTTCTAGCCGATGAGATAAAAATACAGTCTGCTGGAGCTCTGAATTTATTTGATTTATTTTTTTTTCTAATTTTTCTTCGATTTTTTGCTCATTAGTTGCAAATGATTGCAAGCATGCAATATCAGCTTTTTCTTTGCTTAGTTCAGTAATTATTTCTAAAAGAATGGGCAGCATCGCATGAAGACGATCCCAACGTTGCTGTGCTGTATCATATAATAAGCTAAAGTTGTTTTTAGTTGTTTCATTGAGTTGATTTATTTGGGCGGCTAGATGAGCCTCAAAAATTTGAAGGTTACGTTCTAGCGTTGGTAATCTTATAAGGATAGATAAAGTTCTAAGCAGATGACCTGCAACAGGCAAGCGGTAAAGTTTTGACATTGTATACGTAAGCCAAAGTCCTTTTATTCTAACTCCATAGTGTCGCCCTTCAGGGGAATAACGTAGACGACCTAAAATCGCAACCTTACTTTCTCCTCTCTGCAATAAATCTAAAAAATACCCGAGTCCTTCAGGATCAGCAGAGCGTAACATGATAGCCTGATAGGCGTTGGCAACAAATTCGTAGCCGTGAAATTGGGTTAACTCGCTCAAGCTATATTCATACCGAGAGCTTAAAGTAACTAAAGTAGATGAGCTATACGCACTGGGTTCAGGTGTTGGCTGTGCTAAAGTATCTAAAAGATTATTTAGATTATTTTGTAGAGCTAGGAGAGAGCGAGGCTGCTTCCCAATAAATTGGTAGCGCTTTGCAACCTCATCGTTAATTTGCCTAACTAACTTTTCAACATCAATTTCAGGGTTGGTTGTTTCAATCATAAAAGCTCAATTGGTTTTTGACGAGGGAGAGGGATACGCGGTCATTTCTACAAGAGTTGATAAATAACTACTACCAACTGCCCTTGGTAACTTACTGGGAGAAACCTGGAATACTAACGCACGGTCCCACCAGTCATAATTTTGGCTTATATGAGCAGAGCCACCATGCAAGGCTACAGTTAAACTGTAATTGCCAATCCCTAGATTCATCGCAGAAATGATAAATTCTGCTGATATACGTTGGCCAACCTGTAGTTTATTTAATGACTGGTCATGGTGCCAACTGTTGGTACCGAATACATCGTTTCCTAAGCGATCGCGGATTAAGATACCCACGGTTAGCTCTTTAATTGCTTCATGTACCAAGGCATGTACTCGAATGGTGGCAGTTGATCCTTGAAGAATAGCGCGAACTGATTGGTCTCTATCTACTATATCAACCCCTAATATTTCTGCTTGCTGATTGCCTGATCGCGTAGCTAACCTGCCTCCAAATCCTTCTATTTGCCGGATGGCAGTTTCTGCTTGCTTGGCGATCAAGGCATTATAATAGTCTAAAACTTCGTCAGGAGAGCCGTCTCGGATAGCTAGACCTTCATCTAACAGCAATGCACGATTGCATAATGTTTTTACTGCTCCAGGGCTATGTGATACGAATAATAAAGTAGTACCAGCATCGCGAAACTTGCGAATTCTCTCAAAGCTTTTATGTTGAAAGTATGCATCGCCTACTGCCAATGCCTCATCCACGATCAAAATTTCTGGGCGTATGGCAGTAGCCACACTGAACGCAAGTCTTACCTGCATACCACTAGAGTAGGTGCGAAGAGGTTGATCAAGATAGTCACCGATCTCTGCAAAAGACTGAATATCAGGTAATAGTGCAGATATTTGTTCTGAGCTTAGTCCTAATATTTGCCCACTCATGTAAACATTTTGCCGACCGCTGAATTCAGCGTGGAACCCCATGCCGAGTTCCAATAATGCAGCGATCCGACCGCCTACCTGAATAGTTCCCTGAGTTGGTTGAGTAGTACCAACAATTAGCTTTAGTAGGGTACTTTTGCCCGCTCCGTTATTACCAACGATACCCACCGCTTCACCTGGCTCTACATCGAAGCTGATACCTCGTAGGGCCCAATACGCCTGGTGGCGTCTACAGGACGGATTTAACCATTCGAGTAAACGCGCCCTATTATTAGGGTATCGCTTGTAAGCTTTGCCGAGGTCGACTACTCTTAAATAGCCCATCACAGTTCGTCCACGATCTCTCCGACCCGCGTGAGAAATATTCTGGCAGCTAGTCCTAATAGTAAGATGGAAAGTACAGTGGTCGGCAGCAAAGACGACCAACTAGGAACGCGCTGCTCGACAAAAATAACTTGGTAGGCATGGATTATTGACCACATCGGATTAAGTGAAAACCAGTATTTAATCGATGACGGTAGGATATCAGCCACATAAATGATTGGTGTCAGCCAGAACCAGAATTGCAATGCAATTCCAGTAAATTGCCCAACGTCCCGAAAAAAAACATTCAGTGTTCCAAGAATAATTCCTAGTCCTACGGTGAAGACAAGCTGTAAGAAGAGTATGATCGGGAAGGTTAATATGGTCCAACCTGGTAAGTTGCCTGTTACAGCAAGAAATATCAAAAAAAGACTTATTACGATAGCAAAATGCAAGAGGGCTGATAAGACTACAATAAGTGGAAGAGAAGCTCGCGGTAGTTGCGCCTTCTTTATGAGGTTACTATTTTCTAGGAATACTGTATTTAGGCGGCTGAGGATCTCGGCAAATAGTCCCCAAGGCAGTAATCCAGCACATAAATAAATACTATAGGAAAAAACGCGATCCTCATGCCCAACTAGACGAGCGCCCATGAATTGCGAAAAGACTAGCGTATAAATCACAATCATCGCTAGAGGATTTAATACTGCCCATACTCCACCCAGCACTGATCCCTGATAGCGTCCCTGAAATTCTCGTTGTACTGCGCTAAATATGAATCCCCTGAATTGCCAGAGAGAGCGGAACATTACCCAATCAATCATTGGAATTTACAGCTATTGTGTGGTACGTCTAGGACGTTTTAGGAGGTTTTTCATTCTATGGCCATCTTAAGGGATTTTGGGGGTTGGTAATTTTTTTAAAGACAAGCTGTAGAGATTTTTCAACACTATAATCTTGACGAAGTTAGATGTAACTTGCACCTCTGCTATCGGAGATTTCTTCCATGCTGAATAGAATATTGATTTTCCTGTTTTTTTTGGCACCACAATCGATTGCTTTTGGCGCGATAAGCCAGTGGTCTGCCCAAGCAGGTGAAATCCGAGATTTGCTAGCCGTAAATAGTAACGTTGCCTACGCCGCTACGTTTGGAGGCGGTCTTTACAGAAGTAGTGATGGCGGTCTTAGCTGGTCTCGGGTAACTGGGCTATCAGCGCGATATGTTCAGCGCCTGGCCGGAAATAGTGATGTACTGTACGCAGCAACCACTGTAGGGCTGTTCAAAAGCGTTAATGGTGGTGCTGCTTGGAGTCAGCATCTGTTTGATCCAGTGGCCGTAGTAGCCATTAACCCTTTCGATTCAAATCAGGTGTTAGCAGGGGTTAACGGCGCTGGATTGTATCGAAGCACTAACGGAGCCGCAACTTTCATTAATACGGTCGCGGGCCTTGATAGCTTGGATTTTGTTGATCTGCTGTTTGATCCGACCACAAACGGTGTCGCATACGTCGCTACCCGGAATAATCCTAACAACCCGTTGGCAAATATTGGTGGTGTCTTTAGATCACCTGACGGCGGCGCGTCCTGGGGCAGCTGGAATAATGGGTTGACTAATAAGTTCGTAACTTCGCTGGCCGTGGATGCCACAGGAGCGGTTTCAGTAGGGGTACTAGACCCGCGCGATGGTAGCGGCGGCATTTATCGTCATGCAGGCGGTTGGTCATTGTCGCGTGATGTTTACGGTGTCTTTACGTTACGCCGCGATATCAACAACCCGACTATACTATGGGCTGGTACGCGCGCTCTGGGAGTCTGGCGTTCAGCCAATAATGGGGTTGACTGGGAGCAGGCAATTGATCCAGGCGCAGACCCGGACGCTTTGAGCGGTGTTTATGCGCTTATGACTATCCCTAATCAGCCTGCTAGAGTTTTTGCTGCGGTTAAAGGTTATGGATTATTTCGATCTGATACGGCCCAGGCCACTATTTCCTTGCAAGTTAGCCCTTGGAATTTTAGTGGTTTCGGCATTAGAGCCGATCGTGTCCAGGGGTTCACAGGAACTGCCAATGGCGGTACGTTCTTTATGGGCCTCAAAAGCGGCGGCGTTTGGCGTAGCAGCGATGGCGGTTCTTCTTGGAATCCTGTAAATAGTGGACTAAGTATCGGTTATGGGCCAGATTTAATCCGCAGTGTCACTCATTTGTCAGCCAGCGCTAGCGACCCCAACTTAGTATATGCTGCCTCTGGCGGAAATGATTTATTCAATGCGGGTCAACCAGCGGCCCTTTTCCGTTGGAATGGTTCTGGGTGGAATCAGGTTAATGAGGCGGGTATTCCCCAGTCATTTAGTGAACAGGTCGGTTTGTTGGTTTCCCCTTTCGATCAGAACTCAGTTTATTACTCTCTTTTCCCTGGATCCGATCCAAATTACGGATTATTCCAGCGGCAGGCGAATGGTAGTTGGCAGGTAAGCAATACGATCAATGTGCTCGGTCTGCGCATTAATGGCTTGGTAACAGCCGGTGTGACCGCGGGTAAGTTTTTTTTGGCTCAGTATGATGACCTTCCTTACTACACGAATGATAGTGGTGCTTCCTGGCAGCGCGTGAGCGCTGTGAGCGGTGGGTTTTCGCGGCTCGAATTTCTCGCATTCACCCAAAAACCATCCACTCCATCCATTATCATGGCAGCGACTAATAATGGTATTTACCGTTCGGTAGATGGCGGTGCGTCTTTTTCTCAAGTTCCTGCCGCAGGTTTGCAACGCTTAGTATTAAGTGGTCTGCAGTACTCGTCAGCAGGATTGCTGTTTGGTGCGGATCGTGCGGGAAATTATTACTGTAGTGGCGACGATGGAGCGAGCTGGAGCCTGAAAACGACCCTCAATGCTACAGTGAATCAGATCAAACAATTTGGCAATGCCATTTATTTAGTGACTGATGGCGCTGGTGTATACCGCGACGACGCGCCAACCTGCCCCTAAATGAGGAGAGAATAACATGGGCAAACAACGATTACTGATCAGCATTACTTTAATAGTTTTCGGAATTATAGGAGCGATGCCAGTTCAGGCCGATTTCGGTCCAGAAGTCAGAATTTCTTCGGTTCGGGGGCCTTCGATTTTCCCGCGTTTGGCTGTTTCTAGCGGTGTTGTGCACGTGGTGTGGGTCGAATATTTAAATAGTGCTGCTGATCCCGAAATTTACTACAGCCGCAGTTCTGATAGTGGCGCTAGCTGGTCAGCGCCTATCAATCTCAGCAATGCGCCGAATCGTCCTGATACGTTACCCCTGGTTACGGCTAACGGGGGCGATATCTACGTCACTTGGACTACCGATCCAGTCCAAGGGGAGATTTATTTTCGACGTAGCACTGATGGGGGTGGGAGTTGGCAGTCTCCTATTCAACTTTCCGCTTCCACAAGCGGGTATTCCCGGGCTACCGATTTATGGATTGATCGCACGAACAATTTGCACCTTGCGTATTATGACAACCGGCATGGTAATTATGGTCATGTCTTTCACCGAATGAGCTGTGATAGAGGACAGTCATGGACACCGGAGCAAAGCCTGACGGGTGGCGATGGGGTGGTTGATAATGAATATCCGCGTATTGCGCAATTACCTAGTGGACGCTTGTATGTGGTATTTCGTAGCACTCGTGCTGGGCGTCCGCAAGGTGGTTGGCCACCGTTTTCCTTATTTGGAATACGGTCTATTTCTGCTGGCTGTCCGGGAGGAGCGAGCTGGTTTTATCCGGCTCAGGCTCTTTCATCCACTTATCCGGAAGAGTTTGCCAATACCTACTCACCCACTCTCCTTACTCTAAGTGATGGGCGCTTGGGATTAATCTATTGGGACCGTAAGCAAGGAAATAATATCGTTTTTCGCCGAGGTGCTCCCGAAGGTCAAGGTTGGGAGCCCCCAGTAGGAGTGGCTAATTTTCCTTTTAATCAACCAGAAGCTGATGAAAATGTGGAAGCTATGGCACCTTCGTTGGCCCAACTAGCTGGCTCCAGGCTCTATGCTGCCTTTCAGCAAACGACTGCTACTGTAGAGGGTTTTGCAGTAGGACCGGTGTTGTATGCAAGTAGTGCTGATGGTGCAATATGGACAACAGCAACTCGGGTACCTACCCACAATCAGACGATGCATCCACGAATGGTTCAAGATGGTGGCCGTTTGCATTTTGTTTGGGCAGATTTTCGTCATTCGGCTGAAGGCTCAATAGGCGCTGAAATTTATTATCGAAATTTTGCCTCAGGAGCCACACCACCAGTTACACCACCCTCAGTCACGCCAGTTCTTACCCCAGCAATGACGAATTTGGTAAAACACTACTACCAAAATATCTTAAAACGTCCTGCCGACGCTGGAGGCTTGGATTATTGGCAGACAGAGATCCTCCGCTTACAAGGCTTGGGGATTGATATCCAAGAGGCGTTTCGGGTAATGGCCGGCTGGTTCTTTACCAGTACTGAATATAGAAGTAAGCAGACCAATGATACGCAGTATATTACTGATCTCTACCAGACCTTTTTTAACCGAGCACCCGATGCCGGTGGACTAGGTTACTGGGGTGGGCAGCTAGGCGCTGGTTTACCGCGCAGGGTCTTATTGTTTACTTTTCTATTTTCATCTGAATTCAGCAGTTATATGCAAGGACTGCTAGGTAATACAACGAGCCGTGGTGAAGTCAATGTGGTCGTGGATTTTTACCGGGGCTTTTTAAATCGCCTACCAGATAGCAGTGGCTTCAGTCACTGGCTTAGTCGTTTTAGGGCTGCCCAGTGCCAGGGGACAGCCGCAATTAATGCTGAAGTCAGTGGTATTTCACAGCAATATTTATCCAGTGCGGAATATATAGGACGCCAACGGGATAACACCGGCTATGTGGCTGATTTATACTACGCTTTTCTACGCCGTGGTGGCGATCTCAGTGGTTTCAATTATTGGCTAACCCAATTAAATTCAGGTGCTCGCAATCGTGAGCAAGTTCGCCAAGATTTTGCCCAATCTTCTGAGTTTCAATTGCGTGTCCAAGAAATTGTTAGGGCTGGGTGCATCAAGTAACCTAATTGATTGCAAGGTAGTCAAAGCCGACTGAGATCATTGCGGGTTTTTTAGTGGCAGCGTTGGTTAGGCCCTTAGGTTTTTACTCTGGCCTAAGGGCCTTTAATGCTTGCTCAGCTATAGATTGCCAATCAAAATACTCCTCTACGTGCCGTCGTGCTGCTTGCGTTAAGCTAATAGCCAATTCAGGCTGAGCCAATAAATCTTGAATGGTAGCGGGCATTTTTTCAGCCGAACGGATCAATAAATGCTCGCCATCAACGACATTTAGTCCACGAGTGCCCACTTCTGTAGCAATTACTGGGATGCCAGCAGCGAAATAATCCAACATCTTTAGGTTAGTTCCAGAGCCAAGCAGCATCGGGTTTAAAGCAATATCTGCCAACTCCAAAGTAATCCTGCGACTCGTTTCAGTAATCTCACCTAATAGCCATACATTTTCTGGCTTGAGAGTTGGATCAAACGCGTAGCAAACATTGCCGACAACTAAGAAAGTCACCTCTGGTAACTTTGAGGCTATTTTGAAAATCTCATTTACGGCCATGATATTTGGGTGATGACCGCTACCCATGAAAAGAACGAAATTTTGCTTTGTACACCCCAGGTGTTTTTTTAAATTATTTTTACTCTTAAGATCAATGTAGCGGATTTCGTTCGAGTTAGTTCCATTGGGAACAATAATGAATTTTTCAGAAGCAATAGAAAACGCCTCGCTCAGAACAACGCTATCTTCTTTGGAACAAGCGAAGATCCACTGTGCTGACTGACAACAGTCTTCTTCTAGTTTTCGAATTTGTGCTATTAGCTCTGCTCCGCCTATTTCAGAAGAAAAAAGTTGTGCTTTCAGTTTAAACTCAATGTCTTGAGCTTCGTACCAGATTGGCTTATTACTGATCTCCGCCAGTGCAGGAAATAGGTACGGATGGCAGGCTATTAGTGCTGATGCGTCAGCCGCTTCCCGACGCAAGACATCCAATAAGGCAGGTGTATGATGGTAAAACTGAGTAGCGGCAATATCTGTTACTGGTATTGTAAATTGGCTTTGCAGCTTTGCTTGATAGCGCATAGAGTCGCGCGATTTTGGGATGCGAATTTCTCGCAAACCAGGGGCAATCTCAGTATCGCTTGGAGAACTATCTGGATCAACTAAGGCGACGAGGGTAACGTCATACTGGGAGGCAAAATGGCGATAGAGATTGTAAACGCGATTCTGACCGCCATGCCGTGGCGGGAAGATAGGAAATGTAACAGCGACAACCAATTTTTCAGTTGTACGCCGTCGTATACCGTGAGCACTAGAAAAGGTTAGTTGGCTTGAAGGCAAACTTAAGAGGGTATCTGTTACTGTGCGCCAATTGACTTGTTCAGCATCTTTCTGGGCGTTTATACCCAAGTTTTGAACCAACTCTGAATTGGTCACCAGTTGGGTCAAGGCACGGCCCAATGCGATTGGATTAGGATCAGTGACTAAACCATTTTTGCCATGACGTACTAATTCTGTGGGACCACCCGCGTCTTTAACAGTAATTACCGGCTTAGCAGCCATCATGGCTTCAATAGTTACAAGCCCATAGTCTTCCTGATATGGTACAAAAGGTACTGCTAATGCGTTTTGGTAAAGCTTAATCAGCTCGGCATCGCTCTTGAAACCAAGAAATTTGACACGAGGATCGTGCGTTGCCAGCATTCGCAATCGTTCTTCGTCAGGCCCCACCCCGGCGATCAATAGCTTGGTATCCGTGTCAACATGTCTCATTGCTTCAATGATCAGATCAATCCTTTTAGGGCGATCCAGGCGGCTAACGGTTAGGAAGTAGCTTCCAATATTTTCGCTGGGTATAAGGTTCAGATTGCTTGGAGGGTGAGCAATCGCCACTTCTACCCCTTCTGGAAAATAGTTGGTTCGCTCAGCTACTGTACGAGCAATGGCTACAAAGCGGCTGATATGGGCTGGGTCTAGCGCCAAATCATCAAGAAAGTGGACTACTGCTCGACTAAGCGGCCCAGGGAAATCGAAAGCCGCTTTTGACTCATTATCTTGATAGGCTATTACAGCGAGTCGCTCGAATAATTCAGGTAATATCGCACGTCGCCCCCTATTATTTTCCATTAATAATAATAATTCATGAATGGCATTTGGATAATTGCCTAATGGCTGCAACATGGGGCCAGAGTAGGCGTCATAGAGGCCACGCAGTCGATGTAGCATATAACAGACATGCCGTGGATGTCTGATCATCCAGGCTGGGTATTTGCCGGAGACCACTAGATCGAAACCATCTAGCTGAAGCGAACTGAAACGTTGATAGCTATCGATCAATTCCCAGAAGTTGGCCTCAGGAGAAGGTAGCTTGATAATATCGGCCTGATGATCAGTGAATTCATTAAAATAACGTGCCAGTCCCCACCAAAGCTTTTCAGCTCCTCCAACGATGAAAGGTTGCGGGCAGGGTGCCACAATAGCAATTTTCATGGTCTTTTCTTTTCAATGATTAAGCGAGCAGGCTGGCGACAACCTTATTCCATGATAGATCGAGAGTATCGTATTTTTTTCGACCATTGATTCCCATTGCCTTTGCCCAGTCAGGTTGATCAGCTAGGCGGTCTATAGCATCTGCAACAGCTTTTGGATCAGGCTCTACGACCAAGCCCTCGGAATAATCGCCGATAAATTCTAAGGGTCCACCAGAATCTTTACAGGTAATTAATGGTTTAGCTGAAAGCATAGTTTCCAGCGTGATATAACCGTAATCTTCATTAAAAGGTCCAAAAAAAACGGCCAAAGCGTTTGCGTAAAAGGCAAGTAACTCTTTCTGTGGAGTATGGCCGAGAAAATAAATACGCTGTTCTAGATTATATTCTTTTACCATTTCCCGAAGACGACCATATTGGCCTCCCATACCAGAAATAACTGCATAAACTGGAGATTTGATATATCGCATGGCTTCAATTAATAAATCTTGGCGCTTGAGCGATTCCAATCGACTAGGAACGAAGATATAGGGTTGGTGTGGAGCTGAATAAAAGAGTTCGGCATGAGGTGGTGGATGGTAAAGAGGTTCTGAGTTAAGGCCATTATAAGTTTTTAGGCGATTGGCTACTGTGCGTGATAGCGCAAACAGGCTTTGGCATTGGCCTAGGTGTTGAGTATCCTTGTCGACGATTACACGGCGTGTTTCATCACTCAGTTTCTGGCTATCATCAAGGCCATACAGGTCGTACGCGCTACGAAATTGGTGCAGCACCCAAGAGCATTTTTTCGGATGATTAAGATAAAATGTCGGGAAATTGAGGCATATAACTCTATCTGGCTCATAATAATTAAGCCGTGTAAAGTCTTCGCTTTCCCATACGTCTATAGATCTTAAGATTTCTGACTCTGGGAAGTAACGGAAGGGCAGTGAGATAATATCGACTTCGTGCCCGGCATTCCGTATAGCATTCCTTAGTCCCTGAGCTAAAGCTTCAGCGCCGCCGCGCATGAACGGAACTTGAACCGCTGCAATAGCAATCCGCAATGTCACTCCTTAATTTTTAAACAGAGTTTAACTAGCTCACCAGAGAATTTTGTTGTAGCGATCACCCAAGCCGACGTTCCAGATGGGCTAACTGCATTTCGTGAGTGGTCTGAAGGAGCATCCATTGAGGTAAAGCCAGAAGTCGCGCCAATATAGCGGCGGCAAAGCCAATTATAGGCAGGCGGTAAATTAGGGAAATGCTACAAGCCACCCATAGCCCGCGCAAGTGAGTTCGCTTAGCGCGCCCCTCTGGCGAGAGACGCAATCGCGCAATAAGCTCCCACCGACTCATTCTTCCGGTCAGAAGCGCTTGCAAGTAGTGTTGAGATCCTGAAGAATCTAAGCTACGTTTTAATATCGTTCGGTAAGCCACGATAAGAAATTCTTCACCGTAAAGTGGCAGGAATTCTCGGATGTGGCCGCCATCAATGATACGAATTTCGCTAGCCAAGCGTTGCCTTCCCCCACTTGACCCAAATCGGCCAAGAGGTATAACGCCAGGTGCGGATTCAGTGTCGCCACGACGCCGAGCTTCGTCACGGATCGCAGAGATCAGCTGATCAAGGGTTAGTTGGTCCTGTCTAGGCATCTGCATGAGGTTTATTCAATCACTAGTTGGGAGTAATTCTCTCTGGTATCAGCATACCTTAACATCGCTGTTTCAAAAGAGAACTAAAAATAATTTTTGGCACTTAGTGAGCTTTGAAACATCTTTTATGAAAGATAAATAATTTTCATCGCCATACCTAAATTAGCTAGGACTTTACATTTAATTGACTAAAAACATGATAGTAATGTGCTGAAATTAATAAAGGTGCTGGAATTAATAATGATAGTGTTGATTAGCCTGATTACATTTTTAAGCGCATGTGGATTGACAAGCTATTTTTGCCGACCAAACACAAAATTATGGGTCATTGATCATGCCAGCAGCCGGTCTTTGCATGAAGGAGCTATTCCACGCACCGGAGGATTGGCCATTTTAGCTACAGGGTTTATATGCATTGAGCTAAGCGGTCTTATCTTACCCTCTTCTAGCACTCATTTAAGTTTCCTCATTCTTGGGCTTAGCCCATTGGCTGTTGTGTCCTTTTTGGATGACTGTTATCAGTTACCTGTTAAGTGGCGGCTCCTCACTCAGGTTTGGTCAGCCTTCGCTCTGATAGCAGCAGGTTATATTATCGATCCGCTTGAATTACCCAACCTGGTTTTTCATTTGTATAAGCCATTGGCTGTCATTGCCACTTTGTTAGCGAGTGTCTGGATGATCAACCTCTATAACTTTATGGACGGCATGGATGGTTTTGCAGGCGGAATGGCTGTGATCGGTTTTATCACTTTGGCCTGGCTTGGGTGGGCCGAGCCTGATTTCGCTAATCTCTGTCTGATTGTGGCCGCTGCCAGTGCAGGTTTCCTAGTTTACAACTTTCCTCCAGCTAAAATTTTTATGGGGGATGTCGGCTCCACATCCTTAGGGTTTTTGGTGGCGGCCTGTAGTCTTTGGGGAAGTAAAACAGGGTTATTTCCACTGTGGATAGCTATATTAGTATTTTCACCCTTTATCGTCGATGCCACCGTCACCTTGCTACGTCGACTGTTCCGGGGCGAAAAAGTCTGGGAACCACACCGGTCGCATTATTACCAGCGCTTAGTCTTGCTTGGCTGGGGGCATCGTAAGACGGTCCTTGCTGAATACGTGCTGATGCTAGCCTGTGCGGGGTCAGCGGTGCTGGCGATGCGGCTATCGCCCACTGGTCAAACCGGGTTGATCATAGTTTGGGTATTGATCTACAGCGTGTTGATTTGGGGAGTAGGGCTCTTGGAGCGGCAGCATGCTACAGTATCGGCCCTGTGAAGCTCGAACAATTCCTCAATCTACCTCCTGATGTTCGCCGATTATTATTAGTGATCGGCGACGTAATCGCGGTTCTCGTCGCGGTCTGGGCCTCTTTCGCCATCCGCCTGGGCGATTGGTGGCCGGACATGCTGCAAGATGTGGTATGGCTATTTCTTCTGGCACCCATCATCCTGATTCCTACCTTTGCAGGGGTGGGCCTTTATCGGCCCATTCTGCGTTATGCTGATGAGAGTCTCCTTTATACCATCGTCTTTGGGGTGAGTGTCGGTATCCTGGTGATGATGGCGGTTTGGGTCTTTTTGCGTGAAGGGTTAGTACCGCGCTCATCTTGGCTGATCTGTTGGTTAGTGTTAACGGCGTTGGTAGGCGGCGGTCGGCTGCTGTTGCGTCGTTATTTACGCCGCCGGTTTCGCTCCGGCACTGCCCGCACGCCGGTGATTGTCTATGGTGCCGGTGAGGCGGGCGCACAACTGGTCAATGCGCTTCGCTACGGTAGCGGGTTTGAACCCGTGTTTTTCGTTGACGACAACCCGCGCTTGTGGGGTAGTGTAGTCCTCGGGATGAAGGTTTGGGCACCCACCAAATTGCCTCGCCTGATTGCCCGCTATGAAGCCCCCTTAATCTTGCTGGCGCTGCCTTCCACTTCTCATCGGCGCCGCCGGGAGATTCTTGAGGGGCTCGCTGGCTTGCCAGCGCGGGTCATGGCGTTGCCGACTCTGGGAGAATTGACCAGTGGGGCGCGGCGCATTGATGAATTCCGCGAAATCGATGTGCAGGATATCCTCGGTCGTGATTCTGTGCAGCCCAACGAAGCCTTGTTGCGGGCACGGGTTACCGGTCAAGTGGTCATGGTGACTGGAGCCGGTGGTTCCATCGGTTCCGAGCTGTGTCGGCAAATTCTGGCCTTGCGGCCTCGTCGGCTGGTGCTGTTTGAGCGATCCGAGTTTGCTCTGTACAGTATTGAGCAAGAATTGGACGCGATGCTGGATAACATGGGCTGGCCAGCCATTGAGCTAGTGCCGCTATTAGGTTCAGTGCTGCATCGTCAAAGGTTACAAGAGGTGATGGAGAGCTTCCAGGTACGAACTGTCTATCATGCTGCCGCCTACAAGCATGTTCCTATCGTGGAGCGCAATCCAATCGAAGGCGTTTATAACAACGTCTTTGGCACCTTATATGCGGCCCAAGCCGCTGACGCCGCTCAGGTTGAAACCTTCGTATTGGTCTCCAGCGACAAAGCGGTGCGCCCGACCAACGTGATGGGTGCCACCAAGCGTTTAGCGGAACTGATCTTGCAGGGTTTGGCCGGTGAAGAGGGTACCACCCGCTTTTGCATGGTGCGCTTTGGCAATGTCTTGGACTCATCCGGTTCGGTAGTCCCCTTGTTTCGCGATCAGATCCGCAAGGGGGGGCCGGTAACGGTGACTCATCCCGATGTAGAGCGCTATTTCATGACAATTCCTGAAGCAGCGCAGTTGGTAATTCAGTCCAGCGCGCTGGCTCAAGGCGGCGATCTGTTTCTGTTGGATATGGGGGAGGCTGTCCGTATTTTGGATTTAGCGCAGAGAATGATCGCGTTGTCCGGTTTGGTTGTCCGCGACGAATCCCATCCTGAGGGAGATATCGAAATCCAGTTTACCGGTCTGCGCAGTGGCGAGAAGCTACGCGAAGAACTGTTGATCGATGCGGACGATTTGCCGACAGTCCATCCGATGATCCGTCGCGCCCATGAGGAGCATCAGCCTTGGTCGGTCATTAGCGACTGTCTCCAGCGGTTAGATGCTGCCGGGCGTCGCTTCGATTATCCTTTGGTGCGGGCGATTTTACAGGAGGCAGTAACCGAGTATCAGCCTGAGAATGGTATTGAGGACTGGGTTTGGCAAATGGCAAATCGTAAAAATGTTACCGAACCAGTTGATTAGCAAAGATATTTGAGCTGATTTAGCGCGAAGCCGGAAGGGCTGGGCCAGCGCCAATCAATAACGCTGAAGAATCAGTTCCAACACCAATTTGCTACCAAAAAACGCCAGCATCAGAAAGGCAAAACCGCTCAAAGTCCAGCGAATCGCCGTGCGTCCACGCCAACCAAAGCGCCAACGGCCCCAAAGCAAGATGCCAAATACGCACCAGGCGATCAGAGAAAGCACCGTTTTGTGCGCAAGGTGCTGGGCAAACAAATCTTCCAGAAAGAAAAAGCCGCTGATCAGGGTGCTGGTCAATAGCAAAAAACCGATGCCAAGCATCTGAAAGAGCAGCGTTTCCATCGCTGTCAGCGGCGGAATCGCGCGCAAGAAACCTCCAGGCTGGCGATGGCGCAATCGGTAGTCCTGCACGGCCAGCAATACTGCCTGAACCGCAGCCAACGATAGCAGGGCATAGGCAAGAATGGCGATGAGAATGTGCAGTTCCAGCGGCCATTGGCCAGGATCGGCAACGATGCGCTGAGACGGGAAAACAAGACCGAGGATCAGCGTGAGCGCCCCAAACGGTAACACCAGAACCCCAAGGTTTTCGACTGGGCGGACCAGGGCTACCGTTAATAGAACCCCGCTGATCAGCCAGCCAGTCAAGGAAAGCGCATTAAAAAAGCCCAGATTTAATCCGATAGGCTCGAAAACCGTGCGCGATAAAATTAGCGCGTGCAGGATAATAGCACCCCAAGCAAGCGCTAAGGGGCGGTTTCTAGGCCAAACGCCGCTCTCGTCGGCGTGCGCGAGCCGCAGCGTTAACCAACCTCCAGCCAGCAGATAAAGAGCAGCAGCCAAGCTGCCGATGACCGCGTTCATCAGGTATTCCGCGACGTAAGCGTTTTTCCAGAGGATAATGGCATGGAACGGAGGTCGCTTAAAGGGCATGAGCGGCTTCGATGGTTCTCTTAGCCCATTTCCTTATAATCCATCCTTACTATCCCTCATCTGAACTCTTTCCACAGCATCGAAGGTTGATCCGGCATGTTCGAAAATCTCAGCGAACGTCTATTGCGCACCGTCAAAAATCTGCGCGGCCAAGGTCGCCTAACTGAGGACAATATCAAGGACGCGCTGCGCGAGGTTCGCATGGCGCTTTTGGAAGCCGACGTGGCGTTGCCCGTGGTGCGCGAGTTCATCAACCGGGTGCGCGAACGCGCCATCGGTGAAGAAGTTTTGCTCAGCCTCACGCCCGGCCAGGTTCTGATCAAGATCGTTCATGAGGAACTGATCGGCGTGATGGGTGAGGCCAACGCCGAATTGAACCTGCGCGTTCAACCGCCTGCGGTAGTCCTGATGGCCGGGTTGCAAGGCTCCGGTAAGACCACCAGCGTCGCTAAACTAGCCCGTTGGCTTAAGGAACGCCAGCGCAAAAAGGTGCTGGTGGTGAGTTGCGACGTCTATCGTCCCGCCGCTATCGAACAACTGCGTAAATTGGCTAGTGAAGTCGGCGCAGAATTTTTTCCCAGTACACCAGATCAAGCGCCGGAGAGCATCGCCCACCAGGCGCTGGATTATGCCCGCCTTCACGCTGTGGAGGCGCTAATTGTCGATACCGCCGGTCGCCTACACATTGATGAGGAGATGATGGCGGAAATCCGGCGGGTGCATGCGGTGCTCAATCCGGTTGAAACGCTGTTCGTGGTTGACAGCATGACCGGCCAGGATGCCGCCATCACGGCTCAGGCGTTCGACAATAACTTGCCGCTAACTGGCGTGGTGTTGACGAAGACGGATGGTGACGCGCGCGGCGGTGCGGCGTTGTCTATTCGCCAGATCACCGGTAAGCCCATTAAATTTCTTGGCGTGGGTGAGAAAACGGCGGCATTGGAGCCATTTTATCCTGAGCGGGTCGCGTCTCGAATCCTCGGCAAAGGCGACGTATTGAGCCTGGTCGAGGAGATGGAACAGAAAGTCGACAAAGAAAAAGCGCTCAAGCTAGCGCAAAAGGTCCAAAAAGGCCGTGGCTTCGACCTCGAGGACTTTCGCGAACAGATGGAGCAGATGCTCAAGATGGGCGGCATTGCCAGTTTGTTAGATAAAATGCCGGGGTTCAATGCCGCGCCAGCCGCTCTCAAAGACCAGGCGGCTGATAAGGAGGTCAAGCGCCTGGTGGCTATTATCAATTCGATGACGCCCCAGGAGCGCCGATTTCCGGACATCATCAAAGGGTCGCGTAAGCGGCGGATTGCAGCCGGTTCTGGGAATCAAATCCAGGATGTCAACCGGCTTTTGAAACAATTCGACCAAGCCCAAAAGATGATGAAAAAGATGAAAGGTGGGGGCCTGATGAAGATGTTGCGCGGCTTGCAAGGGCGCTTACCCATGGGTAGCTTACCGCCTCTAAAGCCGTAGATTGGTTTGTCTGGGGTCAACAGTCGTTCGCAATCGATTCCAAAGGCGCGAAATTTCAGTTATTATCTCCTGCTTCGTCCGGCTGCCCCGCGTGGGCAGCTTTTCGTATCGGGATTCGCAAGAGGAATTCGTAGCGCATGGTTACCATCCGCCTGTCTCGCGGCGGCGCCAAAAAGCGCCCTTTTTATACCGTCGTTGTAACCGACAGCCGCAACCGGCGCGACGGCAGTTATATCGAACGCATCGGCTTTTTTAATCCAATCGCCAGCGGCAAAGATGTCCGGCTGAGCCTGGATCAGGAGCGGGTGCAATATTGGTTAAGCAATGGTGCCCAGCCCTCTGAGCGCGTGGTCAGCTTGATCGCCGAGGCCCGTAAGCAGTCGGTGCAATAGCGATATTGCGTCGCATGTTCTGCCGTAGCCGCCATGTCGGATTGGGTGATTTTAGGGCGGGTTTCCGGGTTATTCGGCGTTCAGGGCTGGGTGCGGGTGTTTTCCGAGACCCAACCCCGCGATGGTATCGCTCGCTATCACCCACTATTTTTACAGCAAAAGGGAGAATGGCAGCCGCTCCAAGTCGAGGCGAGTCGTGTTCACGGCGAAGGCGTGGTGCTGAAATTCGCCGGTTACGATGATCGGGATCAGGCCGCGACATTGCTGCAAAGTCAGATCGCCGTGCGGCGCTCGCAGCTACCCCCACCGGAACCAGGCGAGTATTACTGGGCCGATTTGGAAGGACTACGGGTAGTGACATTGGACGGTATCGATCTGGGGACAATTAGTTCTCTATTCGCTACCGGCGCTAATGATGTGATGGTGGTGTGCGGCGAGCGGGAGCGACTGATTCCTTTCATCCGGGACAGCGTGATCGCTGAGATCGATCTCAACCAGCGTCTAATGCGAGTCGATTGGGATCCGGATTTTTGATTCGCTTCTGGCGCTGGTGGCTATTGGCAAGTGCTTGAAACAGTAGGAATGCCGCCGTGCGTGTCGATGTGATAACGCTGTTTCCTGAAATGGTCGAAACCCTGCTGCGGTTTGGCGTTACCGGGCGGGCGGTAGAACGCGGTTTGTTGACGGTGGCGACCTGGGATCCCCGTGATGATACTCACGACCGTCATCGAACGGTCGATGATCGGCCTTACGGTGGCGGGCCGGGGATGGTGATGAAAGTCCAGCCGTTGCGTGATGCGCTGCGGCGGGCGCGACAGGCAACAGCACCGCGCGGCAAGACGATCTATTTAAGCCCGCAAGGGCGGCCGCTGGATCAGGATGGCGTGCGGGAACTGGCGCGCGAAGAACGGCTCATTCTGGTAGCGGGCCGATATGAGGGAATTGACGAGCGCCTGATTGAGATTGAGGTGGACGAAGAGTGGTCCATCGGCGATTACGTCCTTAGCGGCGGTGAACTCGCGGCGTTGGTCATGATTGATGCACTGGCTCGGCTGCTTCCAGGAGCCTTGAACGATAACGAGTCAGCCGAGCAGGATTCGTTCATGGCTGGCTTACTGGATTGCCCGCACTATACCCGTCCTGAGGAAATCGACGGTCGGCGAGCGCCAACGGTGCTACTAAGCGGCGATCATGCCGCCATTGCCCGCTGGCGGCGGCGTGAGTCCCTGGGCCGAACCTGGTTGCGGCGACCGGAATTGCTGGCGAAGCGGGCGTTAAATCCTGCTGAGCAGATGTTGTTGGATGATTTTATTCGCGAATATCAAAAGAGAGTGGAGAAGGCCGGCGTGGCCGGGGATCTCACGGAGCAACGTGGAGTATCGTGTCATGAGCAAACTGGTTGAAGCCTTTGAAAAAGAGCAGATGAACCGTGAGATCCCGGACTTCGGTCCTGGTGATACCGTGGTCGTTCGAGTCAAGGTCAAAGAGGGCAATCGGGAACGGTTGCAGGCGTTCGAAGGTATTGTGATCGCCAAGCGCAATCGCGGCCTGAACTCGGCCTTTACCGTGCGCAAGATTTCTCACGGCGAAGGGGTGGAGCGGGTGTTTCAATCCTATAGTCCGGCTATCGCTGACATCACGGTCAAACGGCGGGGCGATGTGCGTCGCGCCAAGCTGTATTACCTGCGCGGTCTGGAAGGCAAGGCAGCCCGCATCAAGGAAAAGCTCTCCTAAGGCGTTTTCAGAGTTGAGCGGGGCGATCTTTCCAGATCGCCTTTTTGCATTGTGTAGCCCGGAAAAGCAACGATGCGCGATGAATGGTCCCACTGGCTTGAGCCGGTCCGAGCGCTAGCGCTGCAAGCGAGCGAACGAATTCTGGAAATTTACGGTATGTCGTTTGCTGTAACCTCTAAAGACGACCAGAGTCCGCTGACAGCCGCCGACTTGGCGGCGCATCGTATAATCGTCGCTGGTTTACAAAAACTAACGCCCGAAATTCCGGTATTGTCCGAGGAATCGTCCGTTGCGCCTTTTGCAGAGCGCTCGAACTGGCGACGTTACTGGCTGGTGGACCCGCTGGATGGCACCAAGGAATTCGTTCAGCGTAATGGTCAATTCACGGTCAACATCGCCTTGATCCACAACCATGAACCCGTTTTCGGTGTGGTGCGAGTGCCAGTAACCGGCATGTGTTACTTCGCCGCGCGCGGATACGGTGCCTTCCGAGAGGAATCCAGTCAGCCATGCCAGCCGATCAGCGTGAAGCCATTGTCGGCAGGCCAACCGGTACGGATCGTGGGGAGCAAATCCCATGGCGGGCCGAAGTTGCAACAATTTGCGGACAGGTTGGGCGCGTATGAATTGGTGACTATCGGCAGCTCGCTTAAATTCTGTCAGGTGGCGGAAGGGTCGGCGGATGTCTATCCGCGTTTCGGCCCGACCTCAGAATGGGATACGGCTGCCGCACAGGCGATTGTCGAAGTGGCGGGCGGTCGGGTGGTGTCGATGGAGACCGGCGCAGCACTGCGCTACAACACGCACGAGTCATTATTAAATCCCTCTTTCATCGTTTATGGTGACGCCAGCCGCGACTGGCTGGCCTATACGCCGCGCGAAGCTTGAACATGCACAGGGTCGGGGCCTATCAGGCGATTATGGCGACTCCGCTGGGTCACATCGGTATTGGTATGCGCGACGAGGCGGTAAAGACGCTGGATTATCTGCCCACTGAGACCGAGGAACAGCCCCCAGTTGATGGGGCGACTAAAGCCGTGGTACAGCAATTGACAGCTTACTTCCGCGACCCTCACACGCCGTTGACCCTATCACTGGCTCCGGTTGGGACGGCGTTTCAACAACGGGTGTGGGCGGCGCTACAAGCAATTCCGGTAGGTTCGGTTCTCAGCTATGGCGAATTGGCGCGACAACTCAATAGTGGCCCTCGCGCTATCGGTGGAGCGTGTCGAAGCAATCCAATACCGATTTTGATTCCCTGTCATCGGGTGGTCAGTCGGCAGGGTTTAGGCGGTTATTCAGGCGAGGTGACAGGCGATCCGCTCGCTATCAAGAGCTGGCTATTGCGGCATGAAGGCGTGCTGAGCGAGTAAAGCACGACCGCCTATTTACTGCATCTTGTTATCGGACAAGCGCCAGGGTTCGTCGGGATTTTCTGGAAGCGCCACATCTTCGTAAAGCGCCTCAATGGGCATGCTGAACTCCAGACTCGATAATTCTATCCGGTCGCCGGGACCATACGCTCGCAATACCCACTGGCTCCGTTCATCGCGACGGAAGCAATCCACGCTCATTCGATCCTGCTCAATCAAGACATATTCCCGCAAGCTGGGTAGCTGGCGGTAGATCTCAAATTTCCGGCCCCGATCAAACGCGGCGGTGCTTTTGGATAGCACTTCTACCAGTAGTGTAGGCTGGCGCTTGAAATGGGGCAGGGCGCGATCTTCTAAGCTGCAAGTGACCATCAAGTCTGGATAAAAGAAGGCGTCAGCGGTTTCTACCCGCAATTTCATATCCGGCATATAGACCCGGCAGGGGCTGCCTCGTAGATGAGAACGTAGCAGAGTAGCTAAATTGAGCGAGATGGTAACGTGCGCATCAGTCGCGCCCACCATAGCGAAAATCTCACCGGCCAGATATTCATGCTTTTCGGGACGGTGTTCTTCCCAGGCGAGATAATCCTCGGCGGTAAATCCAGGTTTGGTTTGTGCTTGGGGCATGAAAAACTCCTCAATGTGACACGACAGGGTAATAGGTTAACCAAACTCGCGGAACTGACGGATAGGCTGCCTTGAAATCCGTCTATCCGCCCGCATATTGGACTCCAAATTCGTGAATTTCATCCAGGAGTCTATCCCCTATGACCGTTGAAGCCCACAAGGAAACCCTTGGTTTTCAAGCCGAAGTGCAGCAGTTGCTGCGCTTGGTTGCCCATTCGCTTTATTCCCATAAAGAAGTATTCCTCCGCGAACTGATCTCCAACGCCTCCGACGCCTGCGACAAGTTGCGCTTTGAGGCGCTGACCGATAGCGCGCTTTATGAAAACGATCCGGAGCTGAAAATCCGGGTGAGTTTTGATAAAGACGCCCGCACCATTACCGTTGCCGACAACGGTATCGGTATGGACCGGCAGGAAGTGATCGATAACATCGGCACCATCGCCCGCTCTGGCACTCGCCAGTTCATGCAAAAACTGACTGGTGACCAGGCCAAGGACGCGAACCTGATCGGCCAGTTCGGCGTCGGTTTCTACTCTAGCTTCATCGTGGCTGATAAGGTCACGCTGCGCACCCGTCGCGCCGGTCTGGGGCCGGAATACGGCGTGCTGTGGGAGTCTAACGGCGAGGGTGAATACACGCTGGAAAACATTGAAAAAGAGACGCGCGGCACTGAAGTTACTTTGCATTTGCGTGAAGATGAGACCGAGTTGCTAAACGAGTGGCAGTTGCGCTCGATCATCACCAAGTACTCTGATCACATCACCTTACCGGTCATCATGCCGGTGCAGAAGTACAGCGAGGACAAGGACGCGCCGCCGAAAATCGAAGACGAACGTATCAATCAGGCTGCAGCGCTGTGGGCGCGGCCCAAGCAGGAAATCACCGAAGAGGAATACAAAGAGTTCTATAAGCACGTTGGTCACGATTTTGAAGATCCGCTGTCCTGGACGCACAACCGGGTTGAAGGCAAGCTGGAGTACACATCCTTGTTGTTCATTCCAGCGCGTGCGCCGTTCGATCTATGGGATCGGGAGCAACGCCATGGCGTCAAGCTCTATGTGCAGCGGGTGTTCATCATGGATGATGCTGATCATTTGATGCCGCGTTATCTGCGCTTCGTGCGTGGCGTCATCGACTCTAATGATCTGCCGCTGAATATCTCCCGCGAAATTCTGCAAAGTAGCAAGATCGTCGATGGGATTCGCGCCGGTTCGGTCAAGAAAGTGCTGGGCCTGCTGGAAGATTTAGCCCAGAACGATTCCGAAAAATACGCCAAGTTCTGGAAGGAATTCGGCCGGGTGCTGAAGGAAGGGCCAGCAGAAGATTACGCCAATCGGGAGCAGATCGCCAAACTGCTGCGGTTCTCTTCGACCCACACCGACAGCCCTGAGCAAACGGTGTCGTTGACCGATTACCTCGGTCGGATGAAGGAAGGTCAGGACAAGCTTTACTACATCACAGCCGAAAGCTTCGCTGCCGCCAAGAATAGCCCGCATCTGGAAATTTTCCGCAAGAAGGGCATGGAAGTGCTGTTGATGACCGATCGGGTGGACGAGTGGTTGATGTCGCACCTCAATGAGTTTGAAGGCAAACATTTCCAGTCAGTCGCCAAGGGCGCGCTGGACTTGGACAAGATTGCCTCGGAAGAGGAAAAACAGGAGCAGAAACAAGCCGAGGATCAGTACAAGGATTTACTGACCAAGGTCAAGGAGGTGTTGGGCGAGCAGGTCAAGGAAGTACGGGTTTCGACCCGTCTCACTGACTCGCCAGCCTGTCTGGTGGTGGACGAACACGCCTTGAGCGCCAACCTGGAACGGATGCTGCGTGACGCCGGGCAGAATGTGCCGATGAATAAGCCCTACCTGGAGCTAAACCCGCAGCATCCCTTGGTCGCCCGCTTGCAAGGTGAGAGCAACAGCAGCCATTTCAACGATCTGGTTCACTTGCTGTTTGAACAAGCGGTGCTGGCGGAAGGCGGGCAATTGGAAGACCCAGCCAGCTTTGTGAAGCGCTTGAATACCTTATTGCTCTCGATGGGGTAAAACCTTAAAGCGATCAGTTAGCGTGTCGAGTGATCGGCTCTTGCTGCCTAAAAGGGCAAGGAGCCGATCTTTTTTGCGCCTATTTTATAGTATGACGGGCTAGGCAATGGCCGCTATGCGGGACATCGGCTAGCGCACGCGGTAGGATAACCGGCGCTTGGGCATCGTGGCGTCGATGTTCCAAGCGATTCCGGCGGCGCTGATCCCTCGGCCAGTCGCTGTTGCCGCTATTGACCGATGAGACAGTTGGCGCAAATCCATGTTGCTAGAAGCCGAAGATCTACACGTCCGCTACGGAAACGTCGAAGCATTGCACGGAATCAACCTGCACGTGCGGCAGGGTGAGATCGTCACCATCCTTGGGGCGAATGGTGCCGGGAAAACCACCACCTTGCGTACTATCAGCGGCCTGTTACGTCCGGCCCAGGGCGAAATTCGTTTCGAATCAAAACCGATTCATAAATTACCGGCGCACCGCCTGGTCGCTATGGGAATCGCTCAGTCGCCGGAAGGGCGTCGCGTGTTCGGTACCCTGACCGTGCGGGAAAATTTGAATTTGGGGGCTTTTTCACAAACCGACGCCGGCAAAGTTGCTAAAACGTTGCAATGGATTTACGAGCTGTTTCCAGTACTGGCCCAGCGCCACAAGCAACTGGCCGGCACCTTGAGCGGGGGCGAACAGCAAATGTTGGCTATCGGCCGGGCCTTAATGGCCAACCCGCGCATTCTGCTGCTGGACGAACCCAGCCTGGGCTTGGCACCGCTGCTGGTCAAGGCAATTTTCCAGACCTTATGGGAAATTAACGAAGCGGGTGTGACGATTGTCCTGGTTGAACAAAACGCCCGTGCTGCATTGAAACTGGCGCATCGCGGGTATGTGATGGAAGTCGGCCGGATCGTGTTGGAAGATCGCGCCGATGCCCTCCTAGCGAATCCGGAAGTCCGCAACGCCTATTTGGGCGGCGAATGAGCGCAACTGATCATTCGACCCCAGCGGCAGCAATCACCGATCTAACCCATCGCCGCGCGGTGCTGATGTTATTAGTGACGGCGCTGTTATGGAGCTTGGGGGGGTTGCTGATTAAATGGGTGGACTGGAATCCGCTGGCAATCGCTGGAATGCGGAGTCTGATCGGTGCGGTTGTGATGATGTTAGCTTTCCGCCGGGAGCTACAATTTAATGGGTCTTTCGAACAGATCGGCGCGGCGGTCGCCTATGCAGGCACCGTCGTATTGTTCGTCGTTGCTAACAAACTCACTACCGCGGCTAACGCCATTCTCCTGCAATACACGGCTCCAGTTTATGTGGCGCTATTTAGTCCCTGGTTTCTGGGTGAGCCGACTCGGCGGGGTGATTGGTTGAGTTTGGCGGTGATCCTGTTGGGGATGCTGCTATTTTTTGGCGATGATCTGAGCTTTCACGGCTATCTCGGTAACGGCGTCGCACTGGTCAGTGGTTTTTGCTTTGGCTGGCTGACACTATTTTTGTGTCGCCACCGTGATCAGTCGGCCATTCCGGCGCTGGTGCTCGGCAATCTGCTGGCCGCTCTGATCGGCCTGCCTTTCATGTTTCAGTCGTTGCCGGATGCCACCGGCTGGCTGGGGTTGGCGCTGCTTGGGGTTGTGCAACTGGGGCTACCTTACGTGATGTACGCCTTCGCGCTGCGTCACGTGCGCGCTGTCGAAGGAATTTTGATCCCTATGATCGAGCCGGTACTCAATCCAGTTTGGGTCTTCCTGCTGTTAGGCGAGACGCCAGGGCCACTTGCTTTGCTAGGCGGCGCTATTATTTTAGGCGCTGTGCTGATGCGGGCGCGAGATAAGCGATAGCGAAGATGGCTTGGGAAACTGCAAGCAAGCACCTCTACCAACGCCCTTTGGACCCGGAAGGTCAGGATTCGCTAGCGAAAATCGCCCGCTTGGTGCGTCCGGGTAGCGTTGTGCTGGATCTCGGTGCCGGTCCGGGTATTTTGGGCCGTCATTTAGCGCAGCATCTTGGCTGTACTGTCGATGGCGTTGAATATCATCCAGCGGCAGTCGCTCAAGCGGCTCCGTGGTATCGTTGGCTTGAATGCGCTGATCTTGAACAGCTCGAACTGGCAGAGTCCTTTAAGGGGACTTGCTACGATTTCATCATCTGCGCCGATATCCTGGAGCATCTGCGCTGGCCTGCTAAAGTGCTCGCCCAATTGCCGGGATTGCTGGCTGCAAATGGCCAGATTCTCGCGTCGGTTCCAAATGTGGCCTATGCGGGACTCATTGCCGACTTGCTGGCGGGAGAATTTCGTTATCGGTCGGAAGGCTTGCTTGATGAAACCCACCTGCGATTTTTCACTTTACGATCTTTATTGCGCTTGTTAGAAGAGGTCGGTTTGCAAGCTGTAGCGGTCGATACCGCGCGGTGTGAACTGGATCAGTCTGAATTTACTGAGCGTCGCCTGGATGCATTGCCACCTGCCTTGATTCGTGCGTTGCTCGGTCGGCCTGAAGCGCTGGTCTACCAATTTATCGTCTCCGCCAGGATGAGCAGCGACACAGACGAACGGCTGGTACCGATACTCCATTGTCCACCGCCGGAACTGCGTTTTGCTTGCCAACTCTTTTGGCGAGCGGTAAACGTTGTCTATCAAGCTGACGCGAGTAGCACGACCTGGGGGCAGATGGGAGCAGAACAGCAATGCGTCATTTTGCCCATTCCTGCTTTGACTGCCCCACCTCAAGCGTTGCGGCTTGATTTTGCCGACCGCCCAGGGTTGATACGGCTGTATGGACTGATATTGCGCGATGCCGCTGGTCAGTTGCTTTGGCGTTGGGACGGTCGCCGTGAGAGTTTGGCAGACCAGCCCAGTCGGCAGATGGTGATTGTGGAATCCGGTTTGTCCGCTAATCAGGTCGTACTGTTCCTGACTGGCGAAGATCCACACCTGGAATTGCCAATCCCTGAATCCGTGCTGGCCGGATTGCAAGCGGGTGGCCAACTCGCTGTGGAGTTCTCCTGGCCCATGTCGCTCGATTATTTGGTGCTGGCTCAGCATTGTATCCCGCGTCGGGACGCAGAGGCCGCCCAGACGGTTTTACTCAGGCAAGTAGAGGCATTGCAGGCGACTCATACGCACTTGACTATGCGCAATGATGAATTGACAGACGCTGTAGCCGCTGCCTGCGCCAGCAACCGGGAATTGGAGTCAATGTTGGCTGCTCAGTCAGCGGCGCGCATAGATCTGGAAAATCAATTGAATGAATTGCTTGTACAGACTGCTGTGCAGGCCGCTGAGATCCATAGGTTACAGCGTTCCTGGCGGGAGCGAATAGGTGCCAGATTACGTCGGCCCTGGCGGCACTAAGCTGTGCGCTCGCTAGCGATATCCATCGTGACCTACGCGCCGGACCTGCCGATGCTGGCGACGGTGCTGGAGCGGTTGAATCGGGCGCTATTGCATGCACGTGCGCAAGGACTGCTGGCGCAGACACGACTGGTTCTGGTGGATAACGGCCCTGGTCCTGACTGGTTTGCGCCGCTTCAGCACTTGCTCGCCAGGGTTGCGCTGGCGGCGGAGCTGGATCTATTGAGCGGTCATGGCAACGTGGGCTACGGGGCCGGTCATAATCTCGCCCTGGCGCGGTCTGGCGGGGATTTTTATCTAGTACTGAATCCTGATGTACTGTTGGAAGAGGACGCGCTCAGTGAAGGATTGGCGTTTCTAGCCGCTTATCCTGATACGGGCCTGGTGGCACCGGTAGCGTGCGACGGCCACGGTCAACCGCAGTATTTATGCAAAAACTACCCGGCAGTCTTCGATTTAGCGTTGCGCGGTTTTGCACCATCCTGGGTTCGGCGCTGGTTTCAGGCCCGTTTGGACCGTTACGAACTGCGTGACCGAGTGGGTGACGCCATCTTATGGGATCCCGCTATCGCCAGTGGTTGCTTCATGCTCTGTCGGCGGGAAGCCCTGGATCGAGTCGGCGGGTTTCGGCCGGAATATTTTCTGTACTTTGAAGATTTCGATTTGAGTCTGCGCCTGGCGCAAGTGGCGCGCCTGGCGCGGGCACCCAAAGTTCGCATCGTGCATCTGGGCGGTCATGCAGCGCGCAAGGGACTGCGCCATGTTGGATTGTTTTTGCGCGCTGCTACGCTGTTTTTCAACCGGCATGGGTGGCGGTGGTGGTAAGTCCGGATTTCTACTGTGACCGCGCCGTATTGATTACCGGCGGGACCGGCTTTATCGGGAGGCGATTAGTGGCAGCGCTGCGGGAGCGCGGGGCGCGCTTGCGGGTGCTGGCCCGGCCCGCCAGTGCGCTGCCGACGGACTGGAATGATATTGAAGTGGTCCTCGGCGATCTGGCCGATTCGGCTAGCTTGGCGCAGGCTTGTTCGGGTGCCGATACGGTGTTTCATGTCGCTGGTTTTGCCCATGCCGATGCCGCCGGTGTGGCGGATTTTGCAGCCCGCCATTGGACGGTAAATTTCGAGGGCAGCGTCCGGCTGTTCGCCGCTGCTGCTACTGCCGGTGTCGAGCGCCTCGTGTTCCTCAGTACGGTCAAGGCGGTCGGCGATCCGGGAACGCATTGCGTTGATGAGTTCTGGAGCCTGCCTCCACAGACCCCGTATGGCTGCGCCAAGCGAGCTGCCGAGGAGCAGTTAACGACCTTGGGGCGCGAGCGCGGATTCCATACGGTTAATCTACGGCCTGCTCTGGTCTATGGGCCAGGAATGAAAGCGAATTTAGCGCGGTTGATCGCAGTCGCCCAGCGCGGTTGGTTGCCGCCATTGCCAGAGACCGGCAACCAGCGTTCATTAGTGCATGTCGATGATGTGGTGCAGGCGATGTTGCTTGGGGCTGCTGATCCGGTCGCTGCCGGAAAAACGTACTTCGTCACCGATGGCCGGGCCTATTCGGGGCGGGAATTGTCCCTGATCTTTCGGGAGACGCTGGAGCAGCCGTTAATCAACTACACCGTGCCCGCCAAGGTGATTTACGGTGCCGCAGCCTTGGCCGATGGCTTGTTGCGATTAGTTGGGCGAAGAGAGCAGAAGGTTGGTGAAGTAGTGGACAAACTCTTGGGATGGGCTTGTTACGACTCAAGCCGGATCGAGCAGGAACTGGGCTATCGGCCCGCCTGGACGCTGGGGCGGTATTGCCAAGAAAGCCGAGCGCAAGGATGAAGCAGATAATGCAATCGCTCTATAGAGCAAATCATTTAAAACCAGTGGGTCAAGTAATCGCCGCCACAGGATGCGGTTTGCTGGCGACGGCCTTGATCTTGGTGCTGTTCTATCGGGCGGGCGGCCTGGCGACTGTTGCGCCGCCGATTGTGCTTGCCGGAGACGCTTTGCAGTTGGCAAGCGGCGAAGGTGGCCAGACCCCGGCTGGTTTGGAGATTCGCAAAGCTGGCGCGCAACAATTGAGTTCAGTTCAAGGCTCGGCCCGCATGGTGCGAGCCTCGATCTATCGGCGAGTGTCCTGGCAGGTCGAGGGCCTGGAACCGGGTCAACGGCTGCGACTAATTTGGAGCACTCTGGCTGAACCAGAGACGGCGCGTGAGGTGGTGTTGCCAACAGATGGAGCGGCGAGCGGCGTTTTTGATTTGACCGCTCAACCGGGTTGGCGCGGACGGATCGCTGTGGTGGGTCTGGTGGCGCAAGGGGCGCTCAACCGTCCATTGGTGGTTCGCCGCCTGGAATTAGCGCCAAAGCTATTGGGGGTGACGGAGCTTGCCCGGATGGCGCTGACGGAATGGACCGCTTTCGAGGATTGGAGCCAGCGCTCGATTAATTTCACCGCAGGCGCGCCATTGGATGCCCTATTTCCTCCGGTACTGATCGTTGCGCTTTGGACTGGGTTCAACATGATGTTTCTCGCTTTATTCGGTTTAGCACCGCGTGCGATAGGGGCATGGAAGCCGTATGCAGCTTTGTTTTTACTCGGTTGGCTGATCCTGGATGTGCGCTGGCAATGGGACTTGAAGCAGCGGTTGGCGCAGACCGAAACCCGTTTCGCCGGTAAGACAGGCGATGAGCGAATGCTGGCCAGTGCAGAGAATGAGTTTTATCGATTTCTGCTTGAGGTGCGTGAGCGGCTGCCTAAAGAACCCGTCCGACGGCTGTTTATCGTCAGCACGACGCCAGGCGGCTACTGGGCTGGGCGCGCTCGCTACCATTTGTTGCCGCATAACGGCTATATGGGATTCCTGCAGCCACCCGCTATCGGTGCGGCCCGTCCCGGCGATTACATCCTGATCCTCTCTCCTTTGCCTGGTGTGAGCTATGACCGTGAGCGCCGGATGCTGACGTGGGCCGGTGGGCAATTACTCACTGAAAGGTTATATGCAGCGGAACTGGGCGCGGTGTTGCGCGTTTTAGGGGAGTGAGCGCGATGGGATGGTGGTTGGTGGGTTTGGCGCTCGTGTTGCCTTGGGTGGTTGGCACCTTATGGATTCGAGTCGTCTGGCGCGATGCGCTATCAGCCGGGGTTTGGCCCTTGGCATTGGGTTACGGCTATCTCTTAGGCATGTTGACGGTTACGCTTTTTTTGCGATTACAGGCAGTAGCTGGTTTTTCAGCCGATTTCAGTGACCCTCTCGTCGGGTTGATCGTGCTCGGTGCGGCGGGAGGGTGGTGGCTGTGGCGTCGAGGCGCTATGGCTGGAGGATTTACGTTTTTCGGGCCGTTCCGGGGTCAACAACCGCCCTGGCAGCGGATCGTCTTCGTTTTGCTTCTCAGTTGGTTACTTTGGCGCTTAACTGGGCTGGCGTTGGAGATTTGGTGGCGTCCGCTTTATCCCTGGGATGCCTGGGCCAATTGGACAGTTCGATCGAAGGTGTGGGCTGCGCTGCGGCAATGGGCACCTTTTGTAACGCCTCAACTATGGCTCGCTGATCCAGCCGCTGTTGTTTATACCGTTGAGGCATGGGCCTATCCAATCACGGTTTCGTTGTTGGCGTCATGGCCAGCCTTGGCCTTCGGCGGTTGGCAGGAAACCATCGCGAATCTGCCCTGGTTGGGGGCTGCCCTGGCTTTGGGCCTTGGCTTTTACGGTCAGCTCCGGTTATGGGGCGCAACATCACTGGTCGCCTTACTGTTCACTTGGCTGCTGTTGTCCTTGCCTATTTTGGATACCCATATAGCCCTGGCCGGCTATGCCGATCTATGGATGGCGACGGCATTCAGTTTGGCGGCCATCGCCTTCTTTCAATGGGTGCGCACTGCTGATCGCCGACAAGGCGTTTTAGCGTTGCTGCTCGCGCTGGCTTGTCCGCTGATTAAGCTAGAGGGGACGGTGTGGCTGGCCATGTTTATTCCGGCGTTGCTGGTGGGTTGGCTAAGAGGTTGGCCGTTACGAGTATGCACCGGTGTTGGGATGGTTCTGGTGATCGCTTGGTGGTCGTTGGGCGGGATAGCTTTCGACGTTCCCCGCCTGGGGCACTTTGTCATCCGGCCCGATTTAATCCAAGTCCCTTATCTGGGCCGGTTCGCCTTGGGCTATCATCCGGGGACTTGGGGATCGGTGTGGAAGAATTTCTTTGTGTTGGCTAACTGGCATCTGTTTTGGTATTTGGTGCTGATTTCGCTGGTGTTCGCGGTATTGAAGGTACGGGGGGAGCGTTGGCGGCGAGTCATGGCGGTTTTTATCGGATCATGCGCGTTGATGCTGTTTATCTTGTTTTTCTGCACTGATGCTCAGCACTGGGCGGCGCAATACACCAGCATCAATCGGGTGTTCATGCACTTTGTCCCGGCGCTGTTATTTTGGGTATTTACTGTCTGGATTCCGGTGCGCTCAGTTGAGAAGCTGTCTGATCCAGCGCCTACGGTGTCATATTCAAGTATGGGTGAGCAGTTGCCGGTATAAGGCGCTGACTTTAGCAGCGATTGGCTCGATGCCAAATTGCTCGGTCAACGCTACCACCCCGGCTTGACCCAGCCGTTGGCGCAGTTGGGGATCCTGCTGCATCTGCCGCAGCGCGGCGGCTAGGGCTATCGGGTCGCTGGTGGGCGTCAGTAAACCGTGCCCTGCTGTACGTACAACCCAGCCAACGCCTGATCCAGCGATATCGCTGACGACCACCGGTTTACCAAAGCGCATCGCTTCCAATAACACCAAGCCGAATGCTTCGGTGCGCTCCAGCGATGGCAGACACAATACATCGCAGCTTTCCAGTAGCGCATTCAGATCCGCTTCCGTTTGAAAGCCTGGCAGTAACACCCGATTACCCAGACTGAGCGAGTCGATTAGCGCCTTTAACCGAGCGTTTTGGTCGCCGGTTCCAACGATCAGGGTTCGGCTGTCCGGTAGATCGGCGGCCGCCCGAATCAGCACTTCATGGCCTTTGTAATACGTTAAACGGCCAATCGCTAAAACGCGAAAAGCTGCCTGCCCCCATAGGGCGGACGCGCGCTGTTGGGTAGCCGGTTCTGAAGTGGTGATTCGATTAGTATCCAGCCCAAGCGGAATAATATGGCAGCGGTCTTGCCATGGCTGGAGTGCAGCGCTTGCTGCCAAATACGTCGGTGAGGTGGCAATGACGGCCTTGCTGGCAGCCAGCAGGCGCTGTTCAAATGGCCGGTAGAGCCGATAAGCCGTCGCTAAGCGGGTATCGATCATGGACGCTACGACATCGGCATGCCAATGAACTACCCATGGCAAACGGCGAGCTGCAGGCATCAGCAACGCCCAGAACGCCGAGGTGTTCGGCAGATGTAGATGGAGCAGATCGGGCCTGAACTCGCAGATAGCGCGCTGGAGCCAGAAAGGAAACGCTGGACTAAGCGGCGCATAAAGCAACTGGCCATGACAGGGTGCCCGGTAAATAGCGGGCGTCGCAACCGGAGGCGGTCGCTGCCCCCAGCGATCACGGCGCTCGTCATGAACGAGTGCTGCGGTGGCGATTCCCTGAGTTTGCAGTGCTGGCAGTAAATCGGCCAGAAAACGCTCCATGCCACCGGCGAATGGCGGATAGTATTTACCGATGTGCAGGACACGCATTACGGAGTTCGCGCACTATCTGATAGGGCACCAGAGGGATTTTCTGACTGCTGTCCGGTGCTTGGCTGGACTGTGTGTATGGGCGCTAATGGTAACCTGGCTTCCAACATTGCCAGCCGCTGCGCCAAGCGCCGAATCAAGCGCTCCTGGCGAGAACGCTCTAAATCCATCGTCAGAATCTTCAGAATTAACAGCCCCAAGGCCAGCACAATGGCCAGAATCGGGGGATATCGAATCCCCACATAAACAGCTAAATAATCGAAGAGTTGCGGGAAAAAGCCCAATCCACCCACGGTGACAGCAGCACCCATCCACCAGATAGCGTAAGGCCCGTGCAAGTGATCGCGCCGGACTAGCCAAAGGATCACAGCAGCAATGCAAACCCCAATCACCATTAGGGTGATTTCATATGTTGTCATGTTTTAATCCGCACCCGTGACCAAGCGAATACACCATAGAAGAAATTAAATCTCTCCTGAGTCAGGGTTCATTTCGATGAATAAAAGCTCAATCGTCGCTAGAGCGTGACAAATGGCCATGGCCAATCCGCGCAAGGCACAGCACGCTCGTTTGCAGCATGTATTGTCCCACCAGCCACCAGGAGCGGAACACGCGCGACGCACCTTGTGTGCGCGGCTGCATCGCGACTGGCACTTCAACCGTGCGTAACCCTCTGCGGCGCAAAATTAACAACACACCGACATCTTGGTAATCAAGCAAACTCGCTTCCGAGGCGGCAAGCACATGGATCGCTGCGTGATTGTAGGCTCGAAAACCGGAGGTAATGTCCTCCAATTGCAAACCGGTCAACCAGCGAAAATACGACCAGGCAATCCGGCGGGCACGGCTGGCGCGTTCAGGAAACGCGCCAATGGCGACATCAGCTTGTCCGGTCGCTAGAGGCGCTAAAAGCTCGCCAATGCCCTCTGGATCATGTTGGCCATCGCCATCCAGTGTGATGGCGGTGCGATAACCTTGCTGTAGCGCGTAGCGTAAACCAGTCTGCATCGCGCCCCAGGCACCCAGTTGGAGCGTCAGCGGCAGAACAATGGCACCGGCGGCGCGGGCAACCTGAGCAGTGCGATCGGTACTACAATCATCAATCACCGCCACCGGGCAACACCAGCGCCGCTTGACGTGACTGACAATATCGCCAATTGTGGGTTCTTCGTTAAACGCGGGGATCAGGACGATCAGGCTATCGTGTTCAGGCATCGGCCAGTTTAAGGGGTGCAGTCGTTAGCTTCAGTATCTAAATCTAAAAATGCGTTTGGCGTAACTTTGTTACGCGACTTATTAATCGATCACCAGACCTAGCGGCTGGCGCGAATCATTGGGGCCTTGCTATGTTTTTTACTTGGGCTGTACTTGAGCCATTTCTTGATAGGTGGCTTTCGCGGCCGAACTATGTCCCAACAAGGTCTATACTGCAATCGAAATCGTGCGTAAAAACCGCGTTGGCGGCTGGGGAGGCAAAGAGGATGTATCTGTGTCTGTGCAAGTCGATTACCGATCAACAGATCCGCCAAGCATTTGCGCAAGGCGCTCGCAGTATGGGTGATCTCAGCGCTCGCTTCGGCATCGGCATTGAATGCGGCAAGTGCCTGGATGATGTTCGCCAATTTCTTGATGTCTGCTCCATGGAGTCTGCGGCTTCCGCTGTAACGCCGCCCTTGGCCGAGGTGACGAAAAATCTGGAACAACCCGTTGAAACCAGCCGACCCGTCGTCTCAGAAAAACCAGCTCCTGAGCGAGCGGCATGGTTTGCGGTTGATTTATGAGTGTTCCAGCAGCATAGGGTCAATTACTTGCTAAGACAGGTCGGCCAGCGGCTGTGCAGGCTCAAATAGGCACGGTTTCATGATAGGATTTGCCGATGCTTTCTCTATCGAAACCCATGCTGTTTGTTTCAGGTGCGCCTGCTTGGCGTGACCAATAAATCATAACTAAGGACTCCGGGGAGTTGCCATGCTCGTCTACAATCTTTTCCCTCTATTGGCTGGTCCTTGCGGATCCTGGGAGCCGCATCTTAAACGAGCAGCCGACATGGGTTTCGATTGGGTGTTTCTCAATCCCGTGCAAAAACCAGGGGCGTCAGGCAGTCTGTATTCCACCGCTGATTACTTCCAACTGAATCCCCTGCTGATCGATCAGGGTTCCAAGAAAAATGGTGACCAGCAACTTCAGGATGCGCTAGCCCTCGCTGACAAGCTCGGCCTCAAGGTGATGGTCGACTTAGTGATCAATCACTGCGCTTTCGACTCTGAGTTAACCCGTCAGCACCGAGAATGGTTTGTTATCGAAAACGGCGAAATCGCTCATCCGTTTTGCATTGAAAACGGGCATAAAGTGGTGTGGGGCGACTTGGTGCGTTTCAATCATCAGCACACCTCTGACCCTGAAGGACTTTATCGCTATTTTTATCAGATCGTCGAATACCTGTTGAAGCTAGGCTTCAAGGGTTTTCGTTGCGACGCCGCCTATCAAGTGCCGGGACAATTGTGGCGACGTTTGATTCAGGAAGTTCGCCAGAAATATCCCGATGCGGTGTTTACCGCTGAAACACTGGGATGCACTGCCGATCAGACCAAGCAAACCGCGCAAGCCGGGTTTGATTACGTTTTCAATAGCTCCAAGTGGTGGGATTTCCATGGTGCCTGGTTGATGGAGCAATACCAGCTAGTCCGCGAGATCGCACCATCCATCAGCTTCCCTGAAAGCCATGATACTGAACGCCTGTTTCAGGAAGTCAACGGCAACGAAGCGGCGATGAAACAGCGCTATCTATTCGCCGCGCTGTTTTCAGCCGGAGCCATGATCCCCATCGGTTTTGAGTTTGGTTTCCGGCGTCGGCTCCATGTTGTCAACACCCGCCCGACTGATTGGGAGACGCCTAATATCGACCTGTGCGGATTTATCGGGCGAGTTAACGCCATCAAGCGGCAATATCGGATTTTCCAAGAGGAGTGTCCGACTAGTATATTGCCCTATCAGAACCCGAATATCCTGGTCATGTGGAAAGCTTCTTCGAAAACTCATGAAGAAGCCCTGATTATCCTTAATAAAGATCCTTGGAATCACCAGTATTTCTATGCTGAAAACTTGGGAATCTATATCCAGGCGGGCGCTCCCCTGATCGATGTATCCCCTGACTATCCTTTGGAATATATTCCCCGACCGTTTTCTTATGATCTGCGCCCTGGCCAGGCTTTTGTACTGGTCACGAGCCGCGATCATATGCCGCACTAGATCCATTGGCTTGAGGCGATGCAAGCCAGGCCAGGCATTCGAAGGCGAGCGGTGCGCCGCGCTGGACCCGCGCCCGCATCACGAAATTAAGGGTAGACGTTTATGTATATTGTGCAGATTGCTCCTGAATGCGCCCCGGTAGCGAAAGTCGGTGGGTTGGGCGATGTTGTATTTGGCTTGAGCCGCGAGCTGGAGATTCGTGGCAACGAAGTCCATATCATCCTGCCGAAGTACGACTGTATGCGCTACGATCAGATCTGGGGCTTGCAGGTCAGTATGCGCGATCTCTGGGTGCCCTGGTACAACGGGGCCGTGCATTGCACAGTGTGGTTCGGCTTCGTCCACGGCCGTAAGTGCTTTTTCATCGAACCACACTCACAGGATAACTTTTTCAATCGCGCCCATTATTACGGCTTTCCGGATGATGTCAGTCGGTTCGCCTTTTTCAGCAAGGCGGCTTTGGAATTTCTGCTCAAGGATAATCGACGGCCCGACATCATCCATTGCCACGATTGGCAGACCGGGTTAGTGCCCGTTTTACTCTATGAGCAGTACGCCCAGGCTGGTATGCACTGGCAGCGGGTTTGCTACACGATCCACAATTTCAAGCATCAAGGTTTGACTGGTGAATATGTCCTCTGGGCGGTTGGCCTGACCAATGTCGGGACTTATTTCAACTTTGACCGACTACGGGATAATTTCAACCACACTGCGGTTAACTTGATGAAGGGTGGCATTGTCTACGCTAATTTCACCACGACTGTCTCACCAACCCATGCGGACGAAGCGCGCTTCACTGATCAGGGTTGTGGTTTAAACCATGCTCTGGCTGTGCATCAGGGTAAGTTCGGCGGCGTGTTGAATGGTATTGATTACGATGTTTGGAATCCTGAAGTCGACCCACATATTCCCAGCCGCTACGGGCTGGATAGCCTGGACCAGAAATACGCCAACAAGGAAGCGCTGCGTGACCGGCTGTTGTTACGTAAGGAATTTAAGCCGATTATTGCTTACGTAGGTCGTCTTGATAGCCAGAAGGGCGTTCATCTCATTCACCATGCGATTTTTTACGCCCTGCGCAACAACGCCCAGTTTGTCTTGCTCGGTTCCAGCCCTGAATCGTTGACTAACCAACACTTTTGGAACCTTAAGCGGCATTTAAATGACAGCCCGGACTGTCATTTGGAATTGGCGTTTGATGAGGATCTGTCGCATTTGATTTATGCCGGCGCGGACATGATCATCATGCCCAGCTTGTTTGAGCCCTGTGGCCTGACCCAGATGATCGCCCTCAAGTATGGGGCGGTGCCGATTGTCCGCTCGGTTGGCGGCTTAAAAGATACGGTCTTTGATAAAGATTACGACGGCAAGCCGTGGGAGGAGCGCAACGGCTTTGTGTTTTATAACGCCGATCATGCAGGCATTGAGTCGGCCATGTATCGCGCCATTAACCTGTGGTTCGCTTATCCCGATGATTTTCGCCAGTTGATGGTTCATGGCATGAAATACGACTATTCGTGGTGCCGACCTGGCCAGGATTATATGAATATCTACGAACATATCCGCTGTAAGTGAGTCGAGCGGTCATTACCTCATCTTGTTAAGGGCGTCTCTGCGCTATAAGCGCACCGAGGCGCTCACTTTTATCGGATCGGTCTTCGTTCTGCGCGAAGGCCGTCCACACAACTAAATCAGCAATGACTATCCAGGAGAACGTCACGCATGAGCCAGCTTCCGGAGTATGTCGATGGGTTGCCGAACATTTGTGGTTCGGAAAATGTCGTGGAAGAAGCATTGCGCGCGGGTCGCAGCCAACCGGTTTATCTGCCGGAGAGCCGGATTGATTTCGGGCGTATCCGCGCTGCGTGCGCGATCGCCTTGCACATGCACCAACCCTTGATTCCTGCCGGTGGCGGTGATTTAGCCACGGCGGCCATCATTAGCAATCTCCAGTACATGATGGAGAATCAGGGCATCGGTGATAACCACAACGCTCCCGTTTTTCACTGGTGTTACAAGCGGATCGGCGAATTTATCCCGCAGTTAATCCATGAAGGCAAGGAGCCACGGGTGATGTTGGAGTACTCTGGAACCTTGTTCCATGGGATGCGGGCGATGGGTTTGCACGATGTATTCGATGCACTCAAGAACGCAACCTGCAATCCTGATTATCGACGGGCGGTAGAATGGTTGGGCTGTCCGTGGGGTCATGCGGTAGCACCTTCGACGCCAGCCCAGGATTTCCGACTGCACGTCAAGGCTTGGCAGCATCATTTTGCGGCTATTTTCGGCCTAGAGGCGCTAGGGCGCGTGCGTGGATTTTCTCCATCGGAAATGGCGCTGCCCAATCACCCGGATACTGCTTACGCCTACATCAAGACGCTGGTTGACTGCGGTTTCCAGTGGGTGCTGGTGCAAGAGCATACCGTCGAGCGGCCCGAAAACGGGTGGGGGCCGGAGCAAAAGCATTTGCCGCATCGCCTGGTCTGCACGAATTCCCAAGGCGAATCCGTCAGCATGATCGCCATCATTAAAACCCAGGGTAGCGATACCAAGCTGGTCGCCCAGATGCAACCTTTTTACGAAGCCAAAGCGTTGTCCCGTTGGGAACTGGCCGGGAAATCGGTGCCACCGCTCGTTACCCAGATCGCCGATGGTGAGAACGGCGGCGTCATGATGAACGAATTCCCCGGCAAGTTCATGGACTCGGTGCGTGAGGCATCGGGATCGGATACACCGTTTATGAACGCGACCGAATACCTGGAGCATCTGTTCGCCTGCGGTATTCAGGAAAGTGATTTACCGCAGCTCCAACCGCTGTTTCAAAAGCGGATCTGGGATCGCTTCCAACCCGGTGGCGGGCCGGAGAAATTGGAAGCTGTAATCGCTGAGTTGAAGAAAGAGGATGGCCGGTTTCACATGGAAGGCGGCAGTTGGACCAACGACATTTCCTGGGTGCGCGGCTACGATAACGTGCTCGGCCCGATGGAAAAAGCCAGCTCACAATTCTATGAGAAAGTGCTGAAGCCGGGCGTTTCTCCCAGTGATCCCCGGTTTCGCAATGCGCTCTATCATCTGATGTGCTCGCAGACGAGTTGCTATCGGTACTGGGGTCAGGGCCTATGGACCGATTACGGGCGCGAGATCTGCCGACGAGCCAACGCCATTGTCGAGGCTGACTTTTAACCGCACTGATTCTGATGCCGAGCTACCGGATAAAACAAGGGAATAAGGGCGGTGGGGCGCACCACTGGGTTCGTCGTTGCCCGCCCATCTTTTGAGGAGGCTAAATGATGACAGATAAACGCTATCACGCACTGGTGCTGAATCTGCATCAGCCGCATGGCAACCTGGAGCATCTTCTGGGGCACTGTGAGGGAGAGGCTAGAGAGATCCTGCTGGCTATAGACCGGATTCCCCGCACCTTAGCCGATTATCAGGATATTGGGCGGGTCCAGCTGAGCGTGTCTGGCACCTTGATGGAAACACTGACCCACTCAGAGTTTCAGAGCCGAGCTTACGGTATCGTCGATTGTGGGGCGCTGCTTTGGCAGTTACAAAATAATCGGGCCATCGATATGCTGGGTGCCGCCTATTACCATCCGGTTATGCCGCTAACGCCGCCAGCCGATTGGGAAGCGCAGTTGGCGCGTTGGCGCGGAGTGGGACGCCGCTGGTTTGCCCACAGTGATTTTCAAGGCTTTTGGCCGCCAGAAATGGGATTTTGCATGGAGATGATCCCCTCCTTGCGGCGTATCGGTTACCGATTTGTTCTGGTGGATAGTGAACATGTACGCCCGGTCGACAAAATGTCCCCAGCGGAATTGCGCTATCGACCCCATATTGCCCGCTTCGGTGGGGAAGAAATCATCGTCATTGTACGGGACCGCCAATTGTCCGAGGCTCAAAAAGTAGGAATGGAACTAGCGTGGTTTGAGCAGGAAATGGATGAGCGCACCCAGGCGTGTGATTTTCCACCGCTTATCACAACCTGCACGGATGGTGAAAACTCAAGTTGGTTCCGCAATGTGATGCCGGGCGGCAACTTCTGGGATACTTTCTATCGGAATCTGATGGAGCGCGCCCGTACTGATCAGAGTTCGATCCAGCCGATTTTCATCAAGGAGTATCTGGATCGCTTTGGTGCCAGCGGTGAAGTCAGTGTTGGGCCTGGTGCCTGGAATACCGCCTGGCACGAAGGGGGCGATTTCGTCCGCTGGGCCGGGACACCGGCGCAGAAAGATGCGTTGACGCGGGTAGACGAAATCAGCCAGGCAGTCCATTCGGCGATGGAAAACGCCAGACATCTCGGTTCACGCAATCCGGAGTTGTCAAAGCTGCTGGAAGAAGCTCACTGGCGGGTTTTGCGAGCGCAAACGAGTTGTAACTTCTTTTGGGGAGATGCTTGGGTGATGCGCTGTCACGCCGATCTGGATCAGGCTTGTGACTATCTAAATCGCGCCGATCCGCGCTACATCTAATCATCCTGTCAGGGGGTGAATTGCGGATGGGAGCCGCGATTCACCGACTCAAAGCATTTTCTGGATCGAGTCTTTCAATTTGGGCATATCCAACAGGCCCAGTCGATAATGCGCGATGCGGCCTTCCGGCGAGATGAGTACAGTAGTCGGGGTCAAGCGCACATTGTCGAACTCACGCGCAATGTGTTCTTTTGTATCCAAGACGATCGGGTAGGGGATTTGCCGCTGTTTAACCATGGCGCGGACTTGTTCTGGCGGATCGTAAGCCATGGCGACGCCGATAATCTGGAGTCCTTTGGGGTTGAGTTCGCGGTATAACTCAATCAAATGGGGTATCTCTTCGATACAAGATGGGCAGGTAGTCGCCCAGAAGGTAACCAACACGGGCCTGCCGCGGTACTGCTCTAGAGTCAGGGTCTGCCCGTCCAAGGTCTGGCCGACGAAGGGTGGTGCCGCGCGTAAACCCGGCTGCATAAACCAGGCAGCCATGGCTCCTAACACCACGATCAGGGCGATGCCAGCAATGACAGGTTCTTTAGGTAATTTCACAAAATTGGTCTCCTGAAGGTCAACAAGCGCGCAGCGGACAACGAGTCGGCCTGTAGAATAGACCATCGCGAGCATCAAAAGTCGCTTCGACTGGGGCTATTATGCCAGAGGCTATCGGGTTTGCGTGGGTCGGCGAAGGCCGTATCATGAGGGCTTGGTAACCAGCGCGGGTGAATAAGTGATGATCAAAGTGGGGATTGTCGGTGGGACGGGCTATACCGGTGTCGAATTGCTGCGATTGTTGGTCGGTCATCCCGGCGTCGAATTGGCGGTTATTACCTCACGCGGTGAAAAAGGTCTCAAGGTCAGTGACTTATTTCCCAATTTGCGCGGTAGGGTGAACCTGGCGTTTGTCGAACCGGATGAGGCTACTCTGCAAGGTTGCGATGTGGTGTTTTTCGCAACGCCCAACGGCACTGCCATGAAAAGCGTACCGACCCTGCTCAGCGCTGGGGTAAAAGTGATTGATCTGGCCGCTGATTTCCGCTTGCGACAAGCCGCTGATTGGGAGCGATGGTATGGGGTTGCGCATACGTGTCCAGAGCTACTGGCTGAGGCGGTCTATGGGTTGCCTGAGATCAACCGCGAAGCGATCCGAAACGCGCGGTTAGTCGCCAATCCGGGTTGTTATCCGACGGCTGTACAACTGGGGTTTCTGCCCTTGCTAGAAGCGGGCGTGATTGATCCGCAGTCGTTGATTGCCGATGTTAAATCTGGCGTGAGTGGCGCGGGCCGTAAGGCCGAGGTGGGTATTTTACTGGCCGAGGCTGGTGATAATTTTAAAGCCTATGGTGTGCCGGGACATCGGCATTGGCCGGAGATCAGTCAGGGATTGACCGCAGTGGCGAGTAGTCCGGTCTCACTGGTGTTCGTTCCTCACCTGACGCCGATGATCCGGGGTATCCACGCCACGCTTTACGCAACGCTGACCGATCTTGATGCCGATTTGCAAGCGCTATTCGAGCGTCGTTATGCTGAGGAGCGTTTCGTTGATGTGCTGCCTGCAAAATCACATCCGGAAACTCGCAGCGTCCGTGGCGTCAATCAATGTCGATTGGCAGTTCATCGTCCGCAAAACGGCAAGACGGTGGTTGTGTTGTCGGTGATCGATAATCTGGTCAAAGGCGCGGCTGGCCAGGCGATCCAGAATATGAATTTGATGTTTGCTCTGCCAGAGTTCGCTGGTTTGGAAGGAGTCGCACTTTTACCCTAATTGCTATCAAACTATTCTTGACCGTTCTGGTCAAGAACTAGACAATCTATGGGTCTTTTCAAGAGGATAGAATTATGAGTGCTATTGCAGAAACTTTTACGCCTGCTGAAAGCCCGTTGCTGTTCACCGATGCGGCGGCCTTGAAGGTTAAAGGATTGTTGGAAGAGGAGCAGAATCCGAATCTTATGCTAAGGGTCTTTATCTCTGGTGGCGGTTGCTCCGGGTTCCAGTACGGCTTCACTTTTGATGAGGCGTTGGGTGATGGCGACACCGTTGTTGAGAACCATGGTGTGAAGTTGCTGATTGACCCTATGAGTTTTCAATACCTGGTTGGTGCCGAGATCGATTATACCGAGGGTCTTGAAGGTGCCCAATTTGTCATTCGCAATCCCAACGCAGTGACTACTTGCGGTTGCGGCTCGTCTTTTTCCGCCTGATAACTGCTGCCGGGCACCGTTAAACCTCGCCCGGCCAGACTGCTCTTTCCAGCCTCTACCCTATTCTCGCCTCGGCGCGGGCTTGCGCCGAGTGATTATACGTCCCTTATGAAACCTGTTTAGACGCCTGGCGAGTCAAGCGTGGTTTGGTAGAATCTCCGCCATTTCTGAGGATAAACCATGCACTCGCTGGAAGAATCGCTTGAGTTGATCAAACGCGGCGCGGTCGATCTGCTTTTAGAGGAGGAACTGGTCGATCGTCTTAAGTCCGGCCGACCATTGCGGATCAAAACTGGTTTTGATCCCACAGCACCTGACTTACACTTGGGTCATACTGTGCTGATCAATAAAATGCGGCAATTTCAAGATCTTGGCCATCATGTCATGTTTTTGATCGGCGATTTCACCGGTATGATCGGCGATCCAACCGGAAAAAACATTACACGCCAGCCCTTGAACCGGGAGCAAATACTGGCCAACGCCAAAACTTATCAGGAGCAGATTTTCAAGATTCTTGATCCTGAAAAAACAGAAGTATTGTTCAATTCAAGCTGGTTCAATCAAATGACGCCTGCTGACTTCATTCACCTAGCCGCAAAGCACACTGTTGCCCGAATGCTGGAGCGAGATGATTTCGGTAAGCGTTACGCCAATGGCCAACCGATTGCTATCCATGAGTTTTTGTATCCTCTAGTTCAAGGCTATGACTCGGTAGCCATGCGAGCGGATGCCGAGCTGGGCGGCACCGATCAAAAATTCAACTTACTAGTAGGTCGCGAACTGCAGAAACATTACGGTCAACCCCCGCAGATTGTCCTGACCATGCCTATTTTGGAAGGTCTGGACGGTGTGCAAAAGATGTCCAAATCACTGGGCAACTACATTGGGATCCGCGATGAGCCAAACGAAATGTTTGGCAAATTGATGTCAATTTCCGATGAGTTGATGTGGCGTTACTTCGATCTGTTGAGCTTTCGGTCAGCCAGTGAGATTGCCGGATGGCAGCGACAAGTCAAGGATGAAGGGCTAAATCCCCGAGATGTGAAATTTAAGTTGGCTGAAGAACTGGTGGCGCGGTTCCACGGGATTAATGCTGGGCAAAAGGCGTTGGCAGCATTTATCGAACGGTTCCAAAAAGGAGCGCTGCCGGAAAATTTACCACAGATTCAAGTACCATCTCGCGGCGGTCGCTTGCCTATCGCCAATCTGCTCAAAGAGGCAGGCCTGGCTGATAGCACGTCCGAGGCAGTGCGCCTGATTCAGCAAGGGGCGGTACGCATCGACGGTGAGCGTGTGACAAATCGAGAGATCGAAATCACGGCTGGAAGCTGCCATGTTTACCAGGTTGGCAAGCGCCGCGTTGCACAGGTTGTAGTACTGTAATGAGCACCAGAATTTTTGCGAAATAATGTTGACAAAATTATTTCCGGGGCTATAATCCCCTTTCTAGCTTAAATCTACAGCGAAAAACGCTGAATCAGGAAGAGAATGTGAAGGGGGGTAGGATGTCCAAGATTTGAGCATCAGGTTTGTTTGAAGTTCAAGGCTTGCTGCCATCGGGGCAGTCACCAGATGCTATCTTTAAAATTTTGAGGTTGTTGGAGGGAGTTTGTGAGCCGAGAGGCGCGCGAGTTCCTTCGAAAGATTAGGAGCAGTCCTAATGGAATTTGCTAGGTTTTGTGCGTAATGCATGGAGTTTAGCAGAAGAGG
>Ga0209573_1000355_pt1 | contig 103292 bp, 74 predicted proteins | sample TNRBio252014_DNA_FD_185870 | JGI IMG/M metagenome (GOLD analysis project Ga0209573, IMG submission 185870) | Wastewater treatment Type I Accumulibacter community from EBPR Bioreactor in Madison, WI, USA - TNR Reactor_6/25/2014_ DNA (SPAdes)... | ecosystem: Engineered > Bioreactor > EBPR >...
ATTGATCTCTCATCGTAATCATATTTTCAGCTATCATTTGTATTCAACCTTAATAAAATTATCAAAATTGAATGAATTATAGTTAAGCGAAATAAATTGTCCAGCTTTTTTTATTCGACATAGGCAGGGCAGAGGAGACTAAAGATAAAAAAAATCACAGCAAACAAGCAAGCATTAAGTTTCTTATTTGTACAACCATTGGGTTTCAAACCCGTCTCGACCACTTTCTCATCAACAACCACAAAAATTAGAGTGCTTGCAAAAAACACACCTTTATAAAAGCTTCATAAAACACATCATAGGAGGAATGCACCCTTAGAGAGTTTCCCCAAAAATATTTTTTGGGGAGAATATAAGTAAAATAAGTGGTGTAATGATTGGATTTACTTAGCTTTTGGCAACAGGGGCATCAACACCTGCCCAACAATTTGAGGAGCCAATATTTGTCACACCGGCGCTTTTGATATAAAGAAATAATTGCATGCGATAAGCCACCAAAAATTTTAGCGTACGATTGATAAGGGCAAAACCTGCTTTTGTTTTGTCACCTGTAGGCATTGTAAACTCTTTTTCACTTAGCGCCTTATCGTCATAATTCTTCAAGGCTTCTTCGATTTTTAGCATTTGATTATCCATTGCTTGCGAGAAATTACTAAGATTCACTTTTAGGCTATCTTCCGTCATTTGCTTGGCATGGTCGCGGGTACCCGTAACAATAAAGACAGCAGAACCTAGACCACAATAACTCAAGTATTGTAGAAGTTGCAATAAAGTTCTTTGATTCGCACTTGGTTGATAGGCCAAATGTTCTTCTTTCACTTTGGTGCCTAGGTGTTTAATAATTTTAATTTCATCACGCATTGCATTTAAAACATCTGATTTTGTTATCATAATCACTCCTAAATTAAATTTGAAAATACCGCGCGGATTATATATAGATTTAAAAATTTGGGAATGAATATATAAATAGTTCTGCTTAATAGTATTCTGGCATAGTCGTAATTGCCATTTGCAAATCTAATGTTTTGATTTTAGCTACAGCCGGTTGATCCGCCTCGGGGAACTCATATTGGGAGAGTTCTTCCGGTAAAACCCATCGAAATGCAGAATGAACATTTAATTTTGGCTCTAAATTACCTGATATTAATTCTGCCAAATAAATATTGAGGCAGATATTTTTATCATTAATGATTGCATGAGCTTTAGATAGATGCGGGCCGACAATGATAGCCCACTCTAATTCTTCACGAATCTCTCGTTTTAGGGCTTCTTTTTCATGTTCATGGGGTTCGATTTTTCCACCTGGGAATTCCCATTTACCAAAATTTGTTCCAGAAGTTGCCCGTTTGGCGATAAAGACTTTACCTTGGTGAATGATTGCCGCTCCCACAACTAAAATTTGATTATGCTTCATTCGTTTTGATCTTTCGATTTTTTAAAATTAGCTTTTGCGTTTTATCAGAAAAGTCGACTTTAATAGGCAACTCTTTTTTAATACTGCCATTTAATAAAGCAATTGCTAATTCATTTTCAATTTCTTTAATAATCAAACGGCGTAATGGTCGCGCACCATATTTTTGATCGTAGCCTTTAAGAGCTAAATATTCTTTGGCTTTTTCGGTAAAAGAAATATTCATGGAATTCTCAGCGGAAAGTTTTTCAAATTCGGAAAGCATTTTTACTAAGACCTTCATAATATCGCTATGTGTCAAAGGGTGAAAGAAAATGATTTCATCTAAACGATTCAAGAATTCTGGCTCAAATTGTTCTTCTACAGCTTTCATATATTGTTTTTCATTAAACGCATTGTTAGATGTAACATCGGTATGAAACCCTATCGCACCACCTTTTGCCATTTCTCGTGCTGCTATATTACTCGTTAATATTATAATCGTATTTCTAAAATCTACACAATGTCCTTTATGGTCAGAAAGCTCCCCTTCTTCAAATATCTGCAGTAAAATATTAAAAACATCAGGGTGAGCTTTTTCAATTTCATCAAATAAAATGACCGAATTGGGGTTTCGTCTTATTTTGTCAGTTAATATCCCGCCTTGTTCATAACCAACATACCCTGGAGGTGAACCAATCAGCCTAGATACGGTGTGTTTTTCCATAAACTCACTCATATCGATACGAACCAAATGATTTTCGGAGCCAAATAAAAACTCAGCCAAAGCCTTAGCTAGCTCCGTTTTACCAACGCCAGTGGGGCCTAAGAATAAAAAACTACCATTGGGTCTATTACGAGATGAAAAGCCTAGACGCGTTCTGCGAATGGCATTCGCAAGGGCTGAAACAGCTAAGTCTTGACCAATGACTCTATGATGTAATTCACCTTCAAGATTCAAAAGTTTTTCGGTTTCCGTAACTTGAATTTCTTTTAAAGGTATTTTGCTAATAGTGCTAACAATATGCTGAATTTCAGGAACATCAATTCTCAAAGAACTTTCTAAGTGTTTATTTTCCCAATGAGCCTTTTTATCTGCCAGATCATTTTCTAATTTTTTGATTTTATCTCTATATTCAGCAGCTTTTTCGTAATCTTGCTGCGAAATAAATTTATCTTTTAAGGCATCTAGCTCATGGATATTTTCTTCTAATTCATTAATTTCTTGCGGGTAATGGGTTTGTTTAATGCCAGCTCTCGCCCCCACTTCATCAATAATATCAATTGCTTTATCGGGCAATTTTTTTTCAGTTAAATATCTTTTAGAAAGTAATACAGCTTGACGAATTGCTTCGTCAGTGTATTTCACACGATGATATTCTTCGTATTTATGTTTTACACCCATTAAGATTTGAATCGCATCTTTTTCATTTGGCTCTTGCACATCAACCATTTGAAATCGTCGAACCAAAGCGGCATCTTTTTCAAAATATTTTCTATATTCATCCATGGTGGTGGCAGCAATGCAACGAATTTCGCCACGGGCTAAAGCTGGTTTTAGCAAATTGGCGGCATCGATTGCGCCTTCTGCTCCCCCAGCACCTAATATGGTATGTGCCTCATCAACAAATAGGATAACATTTTTAGCGCTTTTTATTTCAGTTAAAATATTTCGAATTCTTTCTTCAAACTCACCGCGATATTTTGTACCTGCAATCACTGCTGCTAATTCCAAACAACATACGCGTTTATTGGTCAATTTATAGGGAACAGTACGATTAAATATTCTTTGCGCCAAACCTTCAACGATTGCTGTTTTACCAACCCCAGGGTCACCAACTAAAATTGGGTTATTTTTTGAACGACGCGATAGAATTTGCACGACCCTTTCAATTTCTGTTTCACGGCCAACCACAGGGTCTAACTCACCTTTGGAAGCAAGTGCCGTTAAATCACTACTATATTGATCTAATATTGGCGTTTTAATATCCGCTTTTTTTTCCGTTTTTTCTTCTATGTTAAAATGTGTACCCATTTTTTTAAGCACACTCAATCTTAACATATTGCGAGTTATCTTGGCTGCATGAAGTAAATTATAAACTGTACCAGCACCTTCTTCAAAAATTCCTAATAATAGATGCTCGATACCAATATAATCATGATGCATTTCTTTTGCTGAATTAGCCGCCGCATGCAATACCTTTTGCAAACGAGGCGAAGGCATTACATTATTCACCAGCATCGTATTGCTATTGCCACCGATCGTCGTCACAATGTGTCGACCAAAAGATTCAATATCTACCCCTAAACTTTTAAGGACACTCACTGCAATATTGTCATTATTTCTTAATATCGCAAGCATTACATGTTCTGGCAATAAAAGTGGGTGATTTAAATATTTAGCTTCTTTTTGAGCTAATATATTGATGATCTTTTGAGCATCTTCATTTACACCTTTGAACATTTGTTTTCCCTACAATTAGGTTGAAAAATTACATAAGCAATATTCTCTATTATATCGCACAGAACCCCATGAATTATGATTATTTTTACATAGAATATAGTTTTTACTCGAAGATCTTCCGAAATTGTGCAAAATAAAAGCAATTATTACTCAGTTTTTATAAATTTTACTTACAACCACAGAATTATTGTATTTATTAAACATCGCTGTCATTTTTTCTATAAATATTAAAAAAATGATGCATTGTAAATTCATTTCGTTATACTTTCGCCCTCTAATCACTTGTTATATATAGCTTTATGCCCAAGTGGCGAAATTGGTAGACGCGTTAGCTTGAGGGGCTAATGAGAGCAATCTTGTGGAGGTTCAAGTCCTCTCTTGGGCATTTTTTACACTTTTTTCTCAATTTTATCAAAAATTTCGCTGTTATTTTTTATTTTTTATTAAAATATGTTTATTTTTTACACACAAAACAATGACGCAAACCCACCAACTCATCATTCGCGAAAACAAAGGCGAACCATGGTTTTATAATCTTGGCAACAATCAAGTCAAAATTGGCCGTTCGCGAAGCTGTGAATTACGCATACCTGACTCTCGTATTAGCCGAGAACATTGTGTAATTCGAAAATTCAACAACAAGTATTTTATATCTGATTTAGATAGTCGAAATGGTTTTAGTGTAAATGGCATTCCTGAAAAAGAAAAAGAGTTATTGCCAAACGATCGTATTACGATTGGTTTCACTTCTTTAAATTACATTGTGCAAGAGGCCCAGGAAAACGACATTTTAATAACGCAAGATGAACCAAACGAAACTTTTTCATTTACTCTAGAATTAGATAGCAAAAATGATGAAATATTTTTCTCTAACCGTGGCGCTTTAGATACTTTTCAAAATATTTTGCACATTATTAATGAAGAAGACGAGTTAAAACCGCTTGCGGACAAAATTATTTCTGTCATTAAAAACAACACACCAGCCAATGATTGTGCTATTGCTATTTACGATATTAACGATTTAACATTAATCAGTGAATACAAAGACCCTAGTCTTAAATTAAAGATTGCCAAAAAAACATTAACTAAGGTTATAGAAAGCAACGAAGCATTTTATACTCACAATGATGAAGAATCGGACGAACTATCAACCCTACTTTTACCTTTATTTTGTAACGATAAAATAGCTTGTATATTGATTTTGCTAACGAAAGAAGAACTTCAAAAAAGCAGTGATATTAGGAACTTATTTACGATTATCAGTAAGTTGATTAGTGTTGCTTTTAAAAAGCAGCTAAAAATGGAGTCTTTATCCAAAGAACTTTCTGACAATTTGCGTTTACAAAGCGAGTTTAATTTCATTGGAGATTCCGAGCCGATGAAAAAAGTATATAATATGATTCGTCGTGTTGGGCCAGTAGATGTCACTGTTTTAATCACAGGTGAAAGTGGTACAGGCAAAGAATTGGTTGCAAAGGCTATTCATCAAACTTCTACTAGAAAAAATGCCCCTTTTGTATCTATCAATTGTGGTGCCATACCTGTTAGCTTAATTGAAAGCGAATTATTTGGTCATGAAAAAGGTGCTTTTACAGGGGCCGTAAAATCTCACCCTGGTTGTTTTGAACAAGCCAATAATGGTATACTATTTTTAGATGAAATTGGCGAACTTGACCCAAATGTTCAGGTAAAATTGTTGCGCGCACTCGAGACTCGAACTATTCGCAGAGTTGGGGGTGAAAAAGATATTCCTATTAATATTCGCGTTGTAACTGCCACTCATCGAAATCTAGAAAAAATGGTAGAGGAACAAAAATTTAGAGAAGACCTATATTTTAGATTACAAGTTATTGAAATTCATTTACCCACTTTAGCAAATCGTGGTAATGATATAAAACTAATTGCGGAATATTTTGCACATAAAATCTGTAATGAAATGGGTCGCCCCTCCCCTAAAATTTCTGAAGAAGCTTATGAAGTGTTATTAAATTATTCTTGGCCAGGTAATGTGCGCGAGCTTAAAAATGCGATTGAACGAGCGATTGTATTATCACCAGAAGCAAGTATTGAGGCATCAAGTTTTGAACATTTAAAGAGCAAAAAAAATGCGAATACAGAAAAAGCTACTATTGAAACCGATACGACTTCTTCTAGTAATATTCCTACGCTAAAAGAACTAGAAAAAGATCACATCATGAAAGTTTTGGAGTTAGTTTCAGGTAATAAACGCAAAGCGGCAGAGATTTTAGGTGTAGAAAGAAAAACTTTGTACAATAAACTTTCTGCTTATGAAATTGATGGTTCCAATGAAGAATGAGCTAAAAAGACAAGTTGCGCTGGCGCTTGGCTATAAACCGGAAGATCAAAATGCGCCGAAGCTACTCGCAAAAGGTAAAGGTTTAATTGCCGAGAAAATTATTGAGCTTGCTAAAACAAAGGGAATACCTATAAAAAAAGACGATGACTTGATTAAAGTTTTATATAAATTAGATATTGATGAAGAAATTCCACCAGAGCTTTATGAAGCTGTTGCCGAGCTACTAGCTTTTATATATAAATTAAACCAAAAAAAATGAACCACAAGACGCAGCAGGCTTTTCATTCGTTATACCAAAACTTATTTGAAATGTATGGGCCGCAATATTGGTGGCCGGCAGAAAATTTATTAGAAATGATTATTGGGGCTATATTAACACAAAATACAGCTTGGAATAATGTGCAAACTGCTATTCAAAATTTAAAAGAAAACAATTTAATGGATATCGATCTTCTAATAAATGCGAATCCTGAAACAATTGCTTTGCATATTAAATGTACAGGTTATTTTAATGTAAAGTCTAGAAGATTGATTTCTTTTTTAAATTGGGTCTGGAAAAAAACAAACGGAAATTTACATCAATTATTTGATCAGCCAATGTTGGAGCTTAGAGCGGAATTATTAGCCCAAGAAGGCATTGGCCCTGAAACGGCTGATTCCATTTTGCTTTATGGTGGGCAAAAGCCTATATTTGTGGTAGATGCCTATACCCGTAGAATTTTTACACGCCACGGTCTTATTACTGGTAACGAAACTTACGATGAAATTCGACTTTTTGCAGAAAAATATTTGCCGCAAAATGTTTATATTTACCAAGAACTTCACGCCTTGATTGTCAAAGCGGGTGCAAGTCACTGTAAACCAAAACCGGAATGCAATCAATGCCCACTTGAGACCTGGCGTGCGAAGCACATTAATTTAAATATTTCAGACATACAATAGCTACTTTATTCAATTTTTATAATTTTATTTTGCTTCAAAAACCAAGCTTATTCGTTTAGCAAATGTTTAGCACTAAATTTTGTTCCAATACGATTAAAATTTATCTAACAACTTTAGACTTTTAATGAAAATCGTCAAAAAAATTTGAACACTGAATTTTAATGGTGTAATATGTATGAAATGAGTAGTTTGCTAGTCAATATGTGTATTATGTTTTATGGGTGCTGATTTATGTCGTTCTCAAAAAATACGCAATTTAAAGTTTCCTTCCGTTTTAGTATTATAGAAATGTTAACAGTGGTGTTTATCATATTATTGTTAATGAGCTTGATAGCGCCTCTCTTTGTGAATTTAAAAATGAATGCGCGCGCCACCCTTTGTAAAAATCAATTAAAACAAATGGGCGTTTTAATAACTTCCTATCAAACAGACCATAATGGTTATTTACCCAATGATACGGCCGTCCCCTACTCAGTATCCGGTGGAAATAGCTATCCAGGCGATATTCCAAAACCGAGCGTTGGTAATAATCAATTTTATTCCTATTGGAACGGCCATTTATTACCTTATTTCAATGTAAATTTGCCAGATCAATACACGCGTTATGCAATGGTTACTAAGGTTGGTACAACCAGATTTTCAGCAAACCAATTAGGCGGGCCACCAAATTTACCACCTACTGATATATTAAAAAATGGTTGGATAGTTATAGACGATGCTTATATGAAAGGTGGCTATCAAGATTTTAAATCTTTTATTTGCCCAGAAATTCACCAAGGCACTTATGATGTTGCAGCATCGATTAAATTTGGAGGTATTAGAGTTCCAAGAATATCGCAATTATGTAATGGAGGTGTTACAAGTAGTTCTGCTTTTCGAGATGCCAAAGGTTATGATTACGGAATGAGCGGTGGAGTACCAACAACTTATTTAGCAAACAGAACCTTTTTTGGGCTAGATAATTATTGGAGCGGTACAAATATTAATAGTTATCGCATTGATAATATTGCAGAAATTAGCCAAAAGGCTTTTTTACTAGAAGGTGGAATCGCTGATGCTTTCGGCGATGGGAGTAACGGTGCAATGTCACACCCATATTATAGTGTAGGTGATGTTCCTTATGACGGCGGAGATTTATCCGCCGGCTTTGATAAAAACGCACCTCAACATCATAAGTTAAGTTTTGTTCATGATAAATATGATGAGTTTTGGGTAATGAATTCAAGACCTTGGGACTATTATTTTCCTAGCTATTGGATGGGAAGAAACAATGCGATGGAGCTTGCAGCTAAATTTAATATTCAATTTGCAGGCAAAGCTACTATGGCATCTGGCCCAAATACATCGTCTGGATTTTTTGGGTTTTCCATTGTTAGTTATGTAGACCCTGATAACGGCAAAATTTTCGAAAACTTTTTTAAAGCCAACCCTCCAGGTGTTGCACTTACAACTTTTGTGCCATTTGTTGATAATCCCAATGATTTTAAATATCTAGTCGGCGATATGAATGTTCTATTTGGCGATGGCTCTGTATTAAAAAAAGATCAAGGGTGGTTATTTAATAATCGAAGAAAAATCGCAATGAATTCTACAGAATAATGAGAAACTTTGTGAATTTTTTTCAAAAAGTATCCTAGATCAAACTTTAACTTATTTGGAAATAAATATTTCTTTTCGCACATAATAATTTAAATGTTCTTTTCTGAGTCAAAAAAGGACATTTAATTAATGCTAAAATATTTAGCATAAAACATTTTGCAATTTAAGTTCAATATGTATAATCAAGAAAAAGCTTAAACAGCTCACCTCCTAAGTCATACCACGAAATAATATCGGTAATACAATCATTTTTGAAAGGATTTTAGAATGCGATGTTTACAAATAAAAATGATATTTTTGATTCTTTTGTCATTGAATATCAATTTATACGCTCAGGATACCAAATCAATTGTAAAACAAATTAAAATTACAACAGACAAAGCACCAGACACCTCAAGTTTAAAAAGTATTGTGGCGAGTGTTACGAAAGGTTTAAAAACAAATGATGAAAAAGCAATTGCCATTTATACCTACCTGATTTTTAACAATTATCATTTTCAATACCCAAGTGAGCCAGGCGGAGTTGCCGTATTAAAAGAACTAAATGTATATGGTTGGTCACTTTGCGGTGGTCTTCATACTCTACAAGCGGCTTTATGGCGAGAAATGGGATGGAAGTGGCGATATATTGGATGGGATGGTCACACGACTGTGGAAGCATTTTATGATGATAAATGGCATTTTTTTGATGTTTTCTCTAAATTTTATGCATGGAAGGAAGATTCAAGTGCTCCAGGTGGCAAAACAGTTGCTTCCCAAGAAGATATAAAAAATAACCCTGATATCATTAATAATAACTTTGTTTATGATAGTGGGCGTGAAGTTTGGTATATGAAAGGAAACGAATTCAAAAATATTAATGGCAAGGCAAATTGGACCGCACCTGCTTTCTTAGTATGTAAAGATACGCCCTCTGGCGTCATCTCTGGTGTACAAAAAACAAGAAATAATGGTTCGCCTACAAATTGGGCTGGTATTAAGTTTGATGAAGATGGTTATAGTACAGATGTTAATATGATTCCTGGCATGACTCTAAACTTGTTATGGAACAAAATTGAAGGGGCTCATTGGTGGAAACCTGATCGCAAATTGATAGCAATGCACACTTGTAGCGAGAGAGACCATCGTAACTCCCCTTCTGTTGGCTTACTAATGGAGCCATATCGCGAAGTTTACAAATCACAAGGGCGCTCTTTTTCCAGTGGTATTTTGACATATAAACCCGTCATCAATGCCAATGTTCTTAATTCTTTTGCAGCACATGACAATATAAAAATAAATGGAGCAACAATTGAACAAATCGATGCCTCAAAGCCAGGTAGCTTTACAATAGATATTCGCACACCTTATGTTATGTCAAAGGCAAGTGGTATAATATCTGAAGTTACCGATATAGAAATTTCAGTTGATGAAGGTAAGTCTTTTAAGCCATTTCCCCTAAATAAATTTGATGATGCAATTGGAGGCAAATATGCTTGTTTATTAAAAATACCCGTTACGAAATCAATCAATTCTATAGCTCTTGAAATCATTATCATGCAAAATTATCGTGCTTTGCCTTATTTGTCGCCTGGCAAAAATGAAGTAACAATAGCATTGGCCAACCCTGATGAGTTAAAAGACAACAAACTAGTTATCACATATCAATTTCAAACTTCTTTTAAAACAAAGTCTTTTGAAGACTTTGTTGATGCAGGAAAAGAAGTCGCAAAAAGTCATAACACTAGTTGGGGGCCAGAAAAATTTTATGTTCAGAAGATTTTAAAATCGTCCGATTTTAAAGACGGAAATTATCGATTCAATATAGATATTACAACTCCAAAAGGTAAATACCCTTCTTACCCACGAATGATATCATTAACCCGTGAAATTATTGGGGCAAATGATCAACCGCAAGCTTTACCAGATGGTTTTGTAGCTTATAAGACACCAACTGATCAAGAAATGTTGACTTTACCTTATCCTTTTCATATGGATTTGATTGCGCCAGAAGCTGATAAACCGAGAACGGTAAAAAGCGAAAAATTGAAGGTTGATTTTGGATATGCTGTATCTGACGATGGGAAATTTGCTGAAAATCATTACATTAAAGTGAAGGCAGGTGAAAATTGGAATGTTTTAATGAAAGTAGATATTTCATCCATTAAAGATGTTAATACTTTTAATGCCATAAAACTAAATTTACCTGTGATAAAAGCAATAGACAAAGGCAAGACAAAAATCGCAGCATATTTGCTAAAAGAACCCTATGAAATAAATAAATCATACGATTTTAAAAATGTTGGCGAAGAAATAGGCGTAACCATTATTCCTAAACAACCAGACGGAGCGGCCTATTCTCCATCAAAACATTTTGCAATCGATATCACCAAAGCTACTAAAAATTTAATAAAATCAGGCAAAAAAGAAATTTATATGGCTGTTACAACCATCCCAGATAGAACTGTTGATGAAGGCTATACAACGCGTGTAGACTTTGATGCAAAAGGTGAATTTTATTTAAGTGTTGATGTATTTGTTGATTAATAGAATTGCAAGTTATGCATATCTTATAGAGCCAAGTTAAACCTTGGCTCTTACTTTTTAAATGAACTTATTCTCCATTTGAGTTCCTGCCAAAATAAATGACTTATGGTTGTCGTGGAATAAACCCTTTGCTGTTTGTTTTAAAACGATACACTTTTTTATAACATGTAATATACAGAGTATTGTAGCCAACATCGCCAAAGGCGATATTGGTGCAAAATTCTGGAACAGCAATAAAACCAATGGGCTTGCCCTTTGGGTTCACTATCCAAATTCCACCTAAACCAGTCAGATATAAATTACCCTTGAAATCAATTGTCATACCATCTGGGCTGTTAGAATTTTTTGAAGTAGGTTTAAAAAATATCTTACCCTTTTCTAATGCCCCGTCCTTTTTAATGTTATACATACGCCATTCTTTTAAATGACTATCGCTCACAAATAAATTTTTCCCATCATTTGAGGCAATAATTCCATTGGGAACAGGCAAATCAAATATTACTTTCTTTACGGTTCCATTTTTCGATAAATGATAAACGGCTCCATCTTTTTTATTTTTAAAATCTGGGTCTGTAAAATAAATATCGCCATGAATAGTCTGGCACAAATCATTTGGTTGAAACCAATTTTCGTTATGCGCCAAAACAATTTGGTTTTCCAATACCTTATCTTTTAAGGTAAATCGCATGATTTGATGTGTTTCCCCATTTGCTGTTAGCAAGTAATTTGGGTTCAAATCTATAAATGTACCCCCTGTACCTTTGCTAAAATTGATATCTTCTGCTTTGCCTGGTTCAATGAAAAGCATTAACATTTCTGAGCCCTTTTCATAACCTGTAAAATACATCCGCTGATGAATTTTATCCCATACGGGTGCTTCAAATAAGCGCTTACTTGAAAATATTTCTTCAAGTTTTGAATCTGAATCTATGAATTTTGGATAAACATTTTTGGAACCATCAAGCATAACTTTCTCTTTATGTACACAAGATGAAGTAAAAAAAATTAAAGCCAGAAATTGCAGTAAATATCTCATTTTACCCCCCTAATTATTGATTCGTAAAATACCCAATTTTAATAATAGAACTCCAATTGATCAAAATTACTTTTGAAATCTTTACCCGTAAAATTAAAAGTATATTTTGTTTTGGATAAAAAAGGTTCCATTAAGGAATTTCTTTCTGGAATTCGATTGATTGTATATTCAAATGAAATATTTTCTTTGCCAACAGCTGATGCAATTAACAGATAAACCACTTCTTGCATAGGCAATTGACCTGGCGTTTTTAATCGATTTACAGAAAAACGAGATTGTGCTCTTGCTTTGAATTGCAAATCCAATAATTCATTCATTACATGCAATCTATCAAGTGTGCGCGTTAGCATAGCCCTGATATATTCTTTGCGCCATTTTGATAGCTTTGAATCATTTTTATTTGGCATAAAATATTTTATAAATTCTTGTTCACACTTTTTCTCAAATTTTTTGCGATCGGTTAATAAAGCATGAAAACTTACAGCATCGAATCTCATGGTTAATTGACGCTTAAATTGGTCACCATCTGCATTTTTTAATAAAAAATCGAACTCAGAAGTTGCATCTGGAAAGTAGTCTTCTAACATTTTTCGCGTATATTGCATATACCAATTTTCGGCTTCATTCATCCCATGACCATCATCATTTAAAAACTTTAGCACTAACCCACTTCGATCTTCCTTTTCGTGTTTTTGATCAAACTGGTAGGAGTAATCCATTGCAATATTCAAACTCATTCTTTGGCTTGCAAAAAGATTCGATTTAACTCTATTAAAACTACCAACCCCTATATTTTCACGAGTATTTAAATTGGAATCAATAAATCGGTTTTCAATTTTTTCAAGGTGATTATTTCGGTAGAAATTAAAGATATTTAGTTCATTGGAAAAACTATGGCCTCGTACTTGATAGTTTCTAAAAAACTCAAATTTATCGAGTTTGTTATTTAAAAAGTTATTTTCCCCAATTGTGTATACTCTTTTAACATTGTTAAATGTTTTGATATCATCAAAGTCACCTAAAAATTGGCGATGTTGGTATTTGTAATAATTCCATGTTGGTGAAAACTTAAAAAAATTAACAGATACATTTAATCGCATAAGGTTAAATAACTTTTTTTTAGTTTTTAGAGTAAAACCAAAATTTGTATTTAAAAATTCTAGAGTTGAAATCTTTTTTTTTGTCACAGTTAATCTATATTGATCCGGCAACCCAAAATTTTGAACTGTCATTCTTGCATGCATCAATGTTTTGGAAAATTTTACTGGCAGAAATTTTGCTGCTCCTTCGATATGCAAAACAGGGTTGTCAACTTTAAAATCAAAGGCTTCAGCCCCTAAACTAACATAACCAAGCAAAAATCTTTCAACAGAAAATTGCTCACCCGTTTTTAAAATTAAGTTTGATGGCAACAAACTATTTTCAAGAGACATAACACTTTTATCCACGCGATTCAACATCAAATCAATATAATTTTTAAAGAAGAGCAAACTTTTGTTTTTTACTTTTAACGGGTTTTTACCTTCTTCAGAAGCTATACTTTCAATGTATGTTACACGAAAAGGGAAAGCAACCCCCGCTTCAAGCAAAGTATTTAGGTTCGTATTTACCCCAAATTCGACTTCACAAACATGTTTGATAAATAGGCGATCTTCAGGAAATGTTCCATTTATCATCATTTCTTTTAACTCAGGAATTGTTTTCAGTTCATCAAAAGAGACTATCCCTCCCCCTACTTTTAACTGAATTTTTAGTACATTGTCTAATAATGTTATTTTAATTTGTTGAGAAACTGATTCTTCCCAAAGTTTATCAAACGCTTCTTCTGATATTTTTTCGTAGGATGCTCTAAATAAATCGGAATTTACTGTTATAATTTTGTTGTCTTGAGCATTTAAATTTACTACCCATAAAGATAAAAGACAAAATAGAAAACAAATTTTTTTCATATTGAATTTCTCATTTTTGTCTTATTAAATTGCATCCTTTTTTAATGATAAAAAATCAAAATTTTATTTACGAAAAGATTTACCTTTGTATTCTACCCATATGTTTCTATTCGTGAATAATTTTAATCACTTTTTAGTCTCGAAACGCAAACTTGGCATCCGTTTTTTAATTAAAAATAGACTAAGGAATTCAAATGACAAACAAAGCTATTTTAGCCATTGATCAAGGAACAACAGGTAGCAAAGCTCTTCTTCTTAGCACTCAAGGGAAGGTACTAGGTGCCCATACGATAGAATTTACCCAATATTTCCCTAAAAATGACTTTGTTGAGCATAACCCAGATGAAATTTGGGCTTCAGTTAATGACGCTATAAAAGCAGTAATAGAAAAAACAAACTTCCCTGCAAAAGATATTGAATGCATTGGTATTACAAATCAAAGAGAAACGACTGTTATATGGGATAAACAAACAAAAAAAATGTTGCACAATGCTATTGTATGGCAATGTAAGCGCACAACAAAAATTTGTCAGGATCTCAAAAAAGAAGGGTTTGAAAAACCATTTCAAGAAAAAACCGGACTTTTACTAGACCCCTATTTTAGTGGCACAAAGATGCGCTGGTTATTAGATCATTTATCATTGCAAAATAATAAAAATATTGCTCTAGGTACTATTGATACATTTCTGCTTTTTAAAATGACAGATGGTATCTCATTAGTTACTGAACCATCTAATGCTTCGCGAACTTTACTGTGTAATCTTTTGGGTAATTGGGATAAAGAATTACTAAATATTTTAAATATACCGATTGATATGTTACCCGAAATAAAAAATTCAAATTCTATTTTTGGTGTTACGAAAGGCATGAAAATCTTACCGGATGGCATACCTATTACTGGTATTTTAGGTGACCAACAAGCGGCACTTATGGGTCAAACTTGTTTTTCTAAAAACGAAGTAAAATGTACTTATGGAACAGGTTGTTTTTTAATGATGAACATAGGAGAAACCCCTAAAATAAGCCAAAAAGGGTTGTTGACTACCATTGCCTGGCAATTAGATCAAAAAATTACTTATGCTTTTGAAGGTTCAGCTTTTATTGCAGGTGCTGCCATTCAATGGCTACGCGATGGTCTTGGTATCATAAAAAATTCGAATGAAATTGAGGCGCTCGCAAATTCTGTTCCATCTTCAGAAGATGTATGTTTTGTTCCGGCACTTGCTGGTTTGGGCAGCCCTTATTGGCAACCCCAAGCAAAAGGTATCATTTCAGGTATCACTCGTGCCACAAACAAAGCACATATTGCTCGAGCTGCTCTTGAGGGTATAGCTTTACAAAATTATGATATTTTAAAAACCATGACTGATGAAAATCAAAATGAGATTAAGACACTATTTGTTGACGGTGGTGCTTCTAAAAATAATTTGATGATGCAAATACAAGCGGATCTTCTAAATTGCACTATTCATAGACCAAAAGATTTAGATACAACGGCTATTGGTGCAGCTTACCTCGCAGGTTTAACTCATGGCATTTTTAAAACTTTAGATGAATTAAAATTAATCAAACAAATTGATCAAATCTTTCAGCCAAACTTAAATTCTAAAGCTACTAATTTTTTAATTAATAAATGGCAAAAAAATATTCCCAAAACAATGTGACAGTAAGAAGACTTCCTTTTCTTTGGTGGCACATACCCCCAAAAAACCCACCTCTTATGGCATATTTTTAGGATGCTTCCGCATGTCATTTTAATAAAACCACATAAAAGAAAGTTCTTTTTTAGTAAATTTAATCTAAAAACATAATTTTAATCGATTAACAAGCATTTAAACCATTTACATTAGAATCATTGCATATATAATGAATGCCCAAAAATTTTGAACTCTTAGAAGGAAGAAAATGGCTAAAGAAGAATCAATTCAGTTAGAAGGCATTGTAAAAGAATCGTTACCCAGTGCAAAATTCATTGTAGAAATCGCAGGTGGCAACACTGTTCTTGCGCATGTTTCAGGTAAAATGAGAACACACTTCATTAAAATCTTTCCTGGTGATAAAGTTAGTATTGAAATGTCACCTTATGATCTTACAAAAGCACGCATTACCTACCGAGAAAAATAAAAAACCAAAAACTCCTAGAACGCTAAAAGTAAGCCTCAAAAGCCCTATTTCGCTAATAATTCAAAAAATAGCTTTTTCCGTATTTTAGACCCTATGCAGCCAATAAAGAAGCTTGAAATCTTAGACATTTATGTCGTAGATTTGAACTTTTGACCATTTTTCTTTATTGTTACCTAAAAAAGTTTTATGGTCTTCATGCACTTGGTACGCGTCATGACCTTTAAGATCCATAAAAAATACCGTTAGCGCAACTGTATAGGAATTATCAACGACAGGGCGAATAATGGGAGCTGGCACCCCCACATGCATTTGCTTAATTTCAGCAATTTTTTCCAGTTTTTTCAATTCTTCAATAAACCCTGAAATTTCCTCTGCTATCGGGTTTTTAAGCCAAAAAAATACATTATGAATAATCATCAACCTTCTTTCTCATTACAATTTGCAAATTATTAATTGTTTCTTAATATGCAGGTTATTTTTGAACTTAACAGATAAGCTAATCGTTAAGCCTTAAAACTAAGAATATTTTAGTAAAAACGAGGCAAAGTGGAACCATTTAAAATACTATCACTTGAAAAAAACTACTTTCGTTCAGAATCCTATGAAAGTTCCTTAAGTCATTCATCCCCTATTTACTTTGGTAACCAAATCATTAATCATTTAGAGTCGCATGTTGCTACACTAAACCCAGATTTAATTTTTGTTATTGGTGACGACAAAATAACACGATTGTATGGTCAAACTATTAGAAATGTTTTACGAAATTATAAGTTGCATATTGTAAATTTTGAATCCGGTGAAAGCCATAAAACTTTAAGTGTGCTTGAAGAAATTGCCAACAGAGTTTTGGAATTAGGCGCAAGTAAAAAAAGTTTGATTTTGACTTTGGGCGGTGGTATTTCCATGAATTTAGGCGGTATGTTGGGTTCACTGCTTTATCGTGGTATTCGTTTTGCTCACATCCCTACTAATTTTATGGGGCAAACAGATGTAGTTTTATCTAACAAACAAGGCGTAAATACTTTCGGTGGCAAAAACTTATTAGGGGTTTACTCAGCACCAGAATTTAGTTTGGTTGACACGCACTTTTTAAATACAGAACCAATTCGATTTCGAAATGCTGGCATTGCAGAGAGTTTGAAAAACGCATTAATTTTTGAATCTAGTTTTTATGATTATATGGTTAACATCCTCAAAAACCCATTGGATGAAAATCAACTTCATGAATTAGTTAGGTTAAGTTTTGAACAAAAACTAGAAATCTGTAAGCGCGACCCTACAGAAAAGGATTTGGGTTTATCACTGGAATATGGCCATACTACGGGTCATGCTATTGAAATCTTAAGCAAAGGTGGTTTGTTACATGGAGAAGCCATTTATATCGGTATGATGATTGCGGCGGATATAGCCTTAGAATTAGGTATTATGAACCATGACGAACATCGAAAACACCAAGATTTTTTAAAAGCTCACCCACTACCTAATAAAATACCAGCATCTATTACTTTAGATGATATTTTAGAAACCCTCAAAAAAGATAATAAAAAAGTTGGGAATGAAACAGGTTTTATACTTTTGAAGAAAATAGGTCATTTGCATAAAATAGGCGGACAATTACAAACAATAGTACCTAAAGAAATTATCATAAGGTGCATTAAACCATATCTGACTAACCATGACTAAACCTCTATTTTAAATGAATATTAGGCAGGACTAAATTTTACTGGTTACGATATGTCAAAAGCCAAATATTGCTATAGCTCAAATGGTTTCAAAAACAACTCTCTAGAACAAACATTTAAAATTTTGTCTGATTTACAGTATGATGGCATTGAAATAGCAATCACTAGCGAGCATTTTCCAAATTTAAATCTGCTGAGTCAAGTACAATTATTAAATCGTCTTTCAAAAGATTATAATTTACCCATAACCAATATACATGTTGGCGAACCATTTTTATTGTCTAAGGTGGCACACTATCCATCGATCATAAGCTCAGACAAACAGGAAAGATTAAAAAAAATAGGGCTCATAAAAGATGTAACTGAGTTTGCTAATGAAATAGGCTGTCAAAATATTACAATTACTTCCGGTATAATTGAAAATAGCCAAGATAAAAAAGAAGCGTGGGAAATCTTAATAGAAAGCATTGAAAGAGCATTTGAGTTTCTCTACCCACAAATGCAACTTTTAATCGAACAAGAACCCGAAATGTTAGTTGCCACAACAAATGATCTGCTGCAACTAATTAAGGATACGAACGGTAGGTTAAAAACAAATTTGGATATTGGACATTTACAAGTGACAGGAGAAAATATTCCTAGTAGCATATTAGCCTTAAAAAATAATTTGGTAAATATTCATTTTGAAGATATAAAAAACAATTTACATCAACATCTGTTGCCTGGTGACGGAGATATTGATTTTGATGGCTTTTTTGAAACTTTGAAAGAAATTGACTATTCTGGCCTAATTACAGCCGATTTATACCCATTTAGTTACATTGCCCTAGAATCAGCTCAAAAAACGCAGGAATTCCTATATAAGTACAAATTTTAAATGCTAACTTTTAAAGTTTAACTCGTAAACTTCCGAAATAGAATTCAATTCGTTCAATAACTTTTAAACACAAGAGTTTTCAAGGTGAAAATTATGAAATATTTCCTATTCACAGCATTATTATTCATATCTTTTTTAATAGTAAAATCAGACCAAAATAATTCAGAAAGCCAATCGGATAAAGAAGTCGTACTGGATTTTTCCAAGTTTACTTTTGAAACCGATAAGGGTACGCAAGTAAAAGTGAAAGATTTGGTTTGTGGTTTACTTAGAAAATTAGGTAAAGGCGAAAGATTTATCAATGGATATACTTCTTCCAATAAACCCATATATGCCCAAAAATGGAGTCGACAGTTACCTGTTTGGGGTAGCGAAGTACCTGTAATTGATGGATATATCTTTGGTGCATTTATCGTTTTCGATACTTTCCCAGAAGGCGAAAGTATTGAAGTTGAAATTATAGACACACCACCCCATGAATATGAAATTGATGGCAAAAAATTAAAACAATTAAAAACTACCTATACTCTTAAAAAACAAAATAAAAATTACCCGCTTATCACAACATTTAAGAGCGAAGAACCACAACTTATGAAATATGGCACTTGGAAAAAAGAGTTTTATAATAAAGGCAAACTAATTTTTAGTTATTCATTTGAATTGGTAAAACCTACAGAAGAGGAACTTAAACTAAATGCTGTTTATGAAGATTATGTAAAAGAAGCTGAAAAATCTTTACCGCCAAAAGAAGATAAAACCGCGGGAAAATAACTTACAAAATATCCAATTATTTCGTTAAGGCGCACTAAAATTAGTGCACTTTTTTTTATAACAAACAATTTTTCTTAAATTCAATAGGCGTACACCCTACCACTTGATGAAAAGCGGTATAAAACCGGCTTGGGGTCAAAAAACCACAGTTATAAGCAATTTGCAGAACTTTTTGATCAGTGGTGACTAATAACCTTTGCGCATTTGCAATTCTTAATCGAGTCAAATATTGATTAATGGAATAGCCAAATTCTTTTTTAAATAAGTTCATTAAATAATTAGGGTGCAAATTCATTTGGTGGGCAATATCTGCAATCGAAATATCTTCTTCCAGATGATCTGAAATATATTGGCAAATATTGGTAACTTTTGTTGAAACCGATGAGTTTGATTCATCAAAATTTCCAGATGCTTTTTTATACGCTAGAGCCATTCTTTTCATTCTAGCTTCTAATTCAAGCACAACAATTTCAAGAAGCTCACCTCCTTTTTCACAATCCTTATACCATCGTTCCAACATTTCCGAATCCATAGGCAATTGATCCCATAATATTCCGCCTTGTAGAACATCTGCCTTAAAAGCTTTAGATAAATTCCATGACATAAACCAACTGAGTGGCAAATAAATCCAAATCATTACTACATTATCAGACCTCTCAACCATTTGATGTGGTAAACCAGCCCAAAATAGAGCAAACATGTTTTGAGAAACTTTTACCGATTCACCTTTGATTTGATAAGTCATTTCCCCTGAAAGCAAATAGTTGATTTCGATGTGGTGATGCTTATGGTGGGTCTTCATTACACCAGGGGAACCCCTATCCATAAAAAAGTCGCCATGATTTAATGATTTTCTATTTGTCATTTCTTAGGATACAGGATATTTTTGACCTATTATAGGATTTTTCTTGAAAAAATAGCATTAAAATACGGGAGAATTAATTAATATTTTATTAAAAGGAACTCTAAATGATTAAAAAAACAGTCGATCATGTCGGTCATATGAAAGCTTCTACTGATAAAGTACCACTTAGAGGAGATATGACGCGCACCATTAAAATAACTTTTTTGGGAGCCGGAAGCGGTTTTGCGCCAAAAGTGTTAAATGATATTATGATGATTGATAGTAACAAAGGTGGTACGATTGCTTTAGTTGATATTGATGCCAAACGACTAAAAATCATGAAAGATTATATTGCCACATTAATCGTTAAGTATAATTATAGAGGTTGGAATGTTGTCGCTTCTACAAATCGCAAACAAGTTTTAGAAGGTACAGATTATATCATTAATTGTATTGAAGTGAGTGGAACAGCATGTGTAAAACACGATAACGATATTCCATTGTCATACGGTATAGATCAATGTATTGGAGACACAATCGGGCCAGGAGGACTTTTTAAAGCATTACGCACTGTTCCCGAATGGTTAAATATTTTAAGAGACATACAAGATATATGCCCAAATGCACTTGTGTTAAATTATACAAACCCAATGAGCATTATGTGTTTAGCCGCAGGGCGTGTGACGCCAAATGTTCAAGTTGTTGGTCTGTGCCATAGCGTTCAAGGTTCAAGTGCAGGTTTAGCAAAAAGAGCTGGAGTTGATATCAAAGAAGTAGAATGGGATTGCGCAGGAATTAACCATTTAGCTTGGTTTACAAAATTTAAGCACAAGGGTAAAGATTTATACCCATTACTAATGAAATACGCAGAAAAAGATTTAGCTGGTAATTTTGTGAATGAAAACGATACCCATGATTTGGTACGCAAAGATATGATGCTTCATTTTGGGGCTTATATTACAGAGTCTTCTGGGCATCTAAGTGAATATCTACCCTATTATCGTAAAAGAAAAGATTTAATGAAAAAATATATGGGGCCAAACTATAACGGTGAAAGTGGTTTTTACTCTAGAAACTGGCCACAATGGAGAATTAATCGCGATAAACAATTACAGGAATATGCGAAAGGCACAAAACCATTTGATTGCGCGAGAACTTGGGAATATGCTTCTTGGATTATCGAAGCACGCGAAAAAGATGCACCATTTAGAATTCATGGCAATGTAATGAACAAAAAAAATGATGCTGGCCCATTGATTGCAAACCTCGCCCATGATGGTGTTGTAGAAGTTGCATGTATGATCGATCGCAATGGAATCAACCCAACCATTTACGGTAAATTACCACCGCAAATGGCTGCCATTTGTCAATCTAATATGAATATGTACGATTTAGCAGCAACATCTGCCATTAATAAAGACATTGGTGCTGCCATTCATTCTTTAATGTTAGACCCTTTAACTGCTGCTATTTGCTCACCAAAAGAAATTAAAGAAATGACCTTAAAAATGTTTAAAGCTGAAAAAGAATATTTGAAAGGGTTTAAATAAGTAGCAATTTTAGATTATGATTTTATAATACCATCTCATATACTAGGTTATTTTCTGCCTTCTTATCCCCCTCCTGTAACACAATAGTTACAAGAGGGGCTCTCTTCAACACAAGTGTCTAATTTCTTTTTTGCATTGAGCTAGCTTAAGCTTGTTTCGAGAATAGGCATTTTTTTAACGAAAGGGTTTCTTTATGAGAAAGTTTTTGTTACATTTAATGTTGTTTTTTGTGTTTACCATTTGTAATGCCCAAGAAAATTTGCTCTACAAAAAAATTACGATTGATGTTCACGACAAAACCATATCACAAACTATTAAAGAAATAGAAACTCTTTCAGGCTTAAAAATTACTCTTGATGAAAATCTATTAACCGGTTGGGGAAATGTCAAAGTTGAAGAAAAAGACTTAGAATCAGGTCGTATAATCACAAGTGTTTTAAAACCACGCAATCTAGGTTTTAAAATTAAAAATTTAGGTGAAATTGAAGTATATAAATTAAACCCATTGGATGAATTTAAAGTTAAGTCGGAACAAATTTTTGAGTTTGCTGAAAAACCAAAGGTATTTCGTGATGGCGATACAATCAGTATTGCCTTTGAAACAAAAGGCTTTTGTGATGTTACTATTGCAATCGAAGATGGCAGCGGGAAAATACTAAGGCATTTAGCAAATGGAGTCTTAGGGGAAAATGCACCCTTACCTTTTCAATGGAACTCTAAAAAACAATTGATTTCTTGGGATAGCAAAGACGATCAAGGTGCTTATGTAAAAAACAAAGATGATGTCGTAATACGCATTTCATTAGGGTTAAAACCGCAATTTGAGAAAACATTATATTGGGACCCCCGTAAACGATCTTCTGATGGATGGGGAGGTGGCAGTGCATCAATTATGAAATCTTCGCCAGAAGGCGTCTATGTCTATGACCCAGGTGTAATGGAAAGACTTACACTATTTGATCATGACGGGAATTATCTAAAGACTATTTATCCCTTTCCAAATGAAAAATTAGACGGTGTATTAGGCCTGCAAACGCATACCTTTCCACACGATAACAAAACCTTACCCTATAAATCAGGTTTTGAACAGTCAACATTATTATTTGGTAAAAATGCTCCTAAAATGCCAAAGCGCACTGAGGCAAGTTTTAATGCAACTAGTTTAGCTGTACAGGGGAACCGCATTGCTCTGGCAGGCACATTTATAAGCCGTTTAGGTACGGATGGTACAACTTCTGGCATGCAGTTGGGTGGGCCAAAAACAGTTTTGTTTGCTCGCATGTATGGTAGCAATGCAAGCCATGGAAATGATGGCTCTGTGCGCCCCACAAGCCTTGCCTTAAGCCCAGATGGTAAAACTCTCTATTTAGCAGGTTATATGTGGCGATATACATGGCACAATGACTCTCTGCATGGAGTATTGAAAATGAATTTTGATCAAGATAAAGAACCAGAACTATTTGCTGGAAGCATGAAACAAGATGACTTAGGGGTAGAGGATGGGAAATTTCGTGGAGCTACCAGCGTAGCATGCGACTCTCAGGGTCGCGTATACATTACCGATCACTGTAACGATCGCATTCAAGTATTTTCCCCTGAGGGTAATTTTTTAAAAGCGATACCCGTATTTCGCCCAGCAACAATTTCTATTCATCCAAAATCAGGGGAAATTTATGTCTTTTCTTGGATGACACCAAATCGCTATCACTTAAAATTAGCAACAGAAAAAGATAAAGCACACCAACCTCATGTGACGATTCCTCCAAAATTATTCAAACTAGGAACCTTTGATAACCCAAAAGAAGCGACTGGATTACCGTTGCCTCTTCCGGTATTCGGTGGAACCTACCAAGAATGGTGGAACTTACCTCCGGTTCAAGTTGTTGGTGAAGTCGATTTTTATTCAGACCCCCCAACTATTTGGCTTTCACAAGCAACTGACAATAACTTTAAAGGCGATTGGGAAAAAATTGGGACCATTTTACTGCGTGAAAAAGATGGTAAACTAACCGTTTTCAAGGATTTTGGCAAAGAAGTTGTAAATTCTATTGCGCGTGTGCGCCCGCCCATGCTTGATCGTCAAAGATTATATGTGAACCCTAAATCTGGCAAGCTATATGTTGGTGAGGCAGATTCTGGAGTAGGAAAATCTTTTGGAGAACTCGTTGAAATTGACCCAGAATCTGGCAAAGTAAACATTGTAAAACTACCCTATAAGACGGAAGATATGGCCTTTGATATTGAAGGTTTTGCTTATCTACGAACTGACCCTTATGTCGTTAGATATGATAGCACTTCGTGGAAGGAAATCCCATGGGATTATGGTGCAGAACAAACCAATGTTTCTTTTGAAGGTGGTTCTCCAGCTATTTTATCCGCATTGTCTACACCAGGTCATAGATCACCTTCATTTTGGCACATGGGTGGCATTTATGTTAATGTGAAAGGTCATCTTGTAGTGACCTGCCCCAACCCAGCAGAATCAATTGAAATGGTTCCTGGTGAAGAAGGTAAAGATATTAAAACAAAAGGCAAAGCTTATGCTGCCCCCACTTTTCCAGGTCGATTGCGTTGGGGAGAAATTCATATTTGGGATAAACACGGTAAGTTAATTTACGAAGATGCTTTTCCTGGTATTGGGCATTTAAATGGAATTGGAATTGATAGCAACGATAATATTTATGTAATGGCAAATGGTCCGCGTTTAATTAATGGCAAATCTTATGACCCAAATGCAGCCGACGACTTATCGGAAACATTAATAAAAACAAAGCCCAAAATGGCCAAGGCACTTAGTAGCAACAACCAAATCGGTGTGCCTCTTGGGGGGCTATCCCCAAAGCGACCTCATGATTTTCGCGGGTTCCCAACTGATGGCACCTGGCTTGATGGCACAGAATGGTTGTATGGTGGAGTTGGGTACACTGGTAATGCTAGTTGGGACGGAGGCGGATGCCGTTGCTGGAATGCAAGATTCAGTTTAGATTATTTCGCTTGCTCCTTTGCACCAGAAACTAGACATTTTAGCATTGCAGTGCTTGATTCAAATGGTAATTTAATCACTAGAATCGGTAAATACGGTAATGTTGATGATGGCAAACCACTGACACCAGCTGGTAGCCCTCCATCCCCTCGTTCAATTGGTGGTGATGAAGTTGGCTTATTTCACGCAGCTTATTTAGGCACTTTAACTGACAAAAGACTTTTTATTGCTGATGCAGGCAATGCAAGAATTGTCAGTGTAAAACTTAATTATAATGCAGAGGAAAAATTAAAACTAAAAGATATCCCTGATAAAAAATAAAACCGATTTATCTTCTGTCTACTAAGCTTACCACTCTGTTATTTATTTGGCGGGGTGGCAAAGTTCCCTTGTTTTTAGGATTAATTCTCAACCATTCTTGATTTCTATATAATAAATATTAATATGACGAGGGTTAAATCGAATCAGGAATTATTAAAAATTATATGTTGATTCATGGTATTGAGTATAAAATTGCTTCCAATACAGAAGAGATTAGAAAAGCATACGAACTAGTATACGAAAATTATATTGAAAAAAAGTTTTGTAATTTAAATTTTCATAAAATGAGGATTTTTTTATTTGATTCTCTTGATACAACTCGAACATTTATAGCAAAAGAAGGCGATACAGTTTTAGCAACTACAACTTTGGTATTTGACTCACCCATTGGTTTACCTTCCGAAACAATTTACAACGATCGCCTTATGCTATTAAGGCAGCAAAATAAAAAAATATGTGAAATATCTAAGTTGTCCTCCAAAAGAAATCTAGGGGCTAAAGCCCTGACAATACTCCCCTATTTATTTAGAACTTGTTGGCTTTATGCAAAGGAAATTAATAAACACACTCATTTTTGCATCATGGTTGAACCTCAGAATGTTGGCTTTTATCAAAAATATTATTATTTTGAAAATCATTCTGAAATTAGGTTGGATCACAAAGCGAATGAAGCCTCGAGTATTCTATTAGAAATGCCAATTGATCTACAACTTAAAGCAGAAAACCAGAAAACGGCCCATGAAAAGAAAATATTCCAAATGCACTTTAATGACCAAGACTGTGATAAAATAATTAGTGAAATGAAAGAAGCTGAAGCAAATATTTCTAAAATCAATATATCCCTTTTAACGCCAAGAAAAAATAGAACGCTGGCATTATCAGGGGAAGAAAAAAGATTTTTGGAATTTAAATTTTTTATCATACGATATAACCTTGAACAAATCACAAAATATGCAGTAACACAATCCTCAAAAGGTGAATACCACGAAGCAGCAGAATCTTATGAAAGGCTGATGAAAACTTTACCAAGTTGGGCGTTTAGTAAAGAAAAAGATAAAATATACGAAAACCTTTGTGATTATTTTTTTACAACAGGTAATTATAAAAAACTTGTGGAAATGGGAGAAAAGCTTCAAAAATCAACTAATCAAAGTGCTTCCATTCAAGGTAGAAACATGCAAGCCCTTGGTTATTATAATTTAAAAGAAACACAAAAAACCTTCTCTCTATTCAAAGAAGCTGAAAAAATGGCTCGTGAACTTAATGACCTAACTACTTTAACCCATAGTTTGCATTTTCAGGCAATGACTTTAAATCATCAACGAAAATACGAAGAAGCCTTGCCCTTAATAACGGAAGGCTTACAAATTTGGAAAAACAATGTTCCGTTTCGATCTTGTTCATATTTATTTATTACGGCTCAAGCAATTTTTGAGCATCTTGGTAAAATCAAAGAATGCAAACAAATTACCCAAATCTTTATAGAAGAAGTTCCAAATACCGAAGCAGAAACAAGCTATAAAATATTAATCAATTATTACACTTCCCTTTCGCGCTATTATGAAATTTCATTGAATCATTCAAAAGCAATATCCTGTCTTGAAATTATATTGAATCAATTAGCGAAAAAAGATGAAATGCCATTTAATTATGCTGTGCATTTAAGTATATATGCAAAATGTTTACTAGAAATAGGTGCTCTGAATAAAGCCCTTAAAATGATCGATGAAGGTTTGACTTTAAAGAAGTATTACTCCACGAAAGAGTTTGTAGGGTATTCCTTTCGAAAACTTTTTATTCTTTTGTTATTAAATGACAAAAAAAAATTGTTAGAATGCAAAAACGAAATATCTTCCTATTGTCAAATTAATGATTACAAACAAGAAGAAACAGAAGAATATCAAATGTTTACAATTTTGGAAACACACCTTCATGGCAACACTTCTCAAATATTAAAGTTATTACCAAAGTTGAAACGCGTAAATCTATGGAATAAACCTCACCTCTCAGGAGAAGTCGATTTAGCGACTATTTATTTGCTTTTAAATCAACCTAAAAATGCAATTAAATTACTTGAAAAAAAATGGACGGATGCAGAAGCTGAATTAATAGGGTCGGATATTGATAACCAAAGCCTCATCCAGATTTATTTACACTTGGCAAAAAATAATTTAGAGCCTTTGATTCGCGACATTAATAAACTATGGGAAATAAATATACAAAAAGACGAAAACTTAGCAAAATGCTTAATGCTCTATAATTTTCTTCAAATCATTCATTTACAAAATATGAAAAAGCCACACTCCTTGTATTTGAATGTTAAATGGCACCTTATCGAAATGTTTGACCAAATTGTTTCAAATCACGATTTCCCCTTCTTTAAAGAATATCTCCAAAATCAAAAATCTTCCATGAAGCCAACAAATAAATTGAAATTTTGAGTTCACTGCATAAAAGTAAAACATTTCAAATGATACGATGTAGGGGCGGATTTAAAATTCAATGGTTGTACAAACAAGAAGCTTAATGCTTGCTTATTTGCTGTGAATTTTTTGTTTATAACTTTCGTCTCCACTACCAGACCACGGAGGGTCTGGCTACGCAGTTAAATGGTGCGTAACCAGACCCTCCGTGGTCTGGTAGTGGAGACGGAAATGTGAAAAAAGTAGGCTAACAGCCGCCTTAGTACTTTTTCTACTAACTTCGTTAGCACTTACGGTATTTTCAGTTGAATAAAATAATGAACTTGAAATTTACTAGAACAAATTTCTGTCTAGCTGCACTAGGCTAGGTGCTCCTACCCTCATTTCCATTGAAAAGAAATTCTTATTTGAACAACCATTGGATTTCAAATCCGCCTCAACAGTGTTTTTTTTGAAGCACCCACGAGGGCGGTTCGACGCTTCGAATGCACTTACAAAAAAAAATCGTAGAGCCAAGGCACGGCCTTGGCTCTCTATTGCGCCACCTTTTTTATGGTGTTTCTTCTCTGTACCCTCGTGTTTTAAACTTTCTTTTATGAGTGAAGTAGGGGCGGATTTGAAATAATCGGTAAGTTTCAAACTGAACTCGACTACTTTTTTGCAGTTTGAACCCACCATATTTAATCTACTTCCAACTACTGAATCTAGGTTTTAATTACTATTGAAGCAGACGGGCTTAAAACCCGTCTATAGGATGGTGTTCAGTTCTTTTTAATATATAAATTAGAACCGGATTCTTTGAATTCTTTCGATTTTTCTGCCATACCAGAAATTAAAGCTTTTTCATCATCTAATTGATGGTCTTTTGCATAATCACGAACATCTTGAGAAATCTTCATCGAGCAAAATTTTGGCCCACACATACTGCAAAAGTGTGCTACTTTGGCACCATCAGCTGGTAATGTTTCATCGTGATAACTTCGTGCTAAAGCCGGGTCCAGCGACAAGTTAAATTGATCTTCCCATCTAAATTCAAATCTAGCCTTTGATAAAGCATTGTCTCTAATTTTAGCCCCTGGGTGACCTTTTGCCAGATCTGCGGCATGTGCCGCAATTCTATAGGCAATCATACCTTGTTTTACATCTTCTTTATCTGGTAAACCTAAATGTTCTTTTGGTGTAACATAGCATAACATGGCGCAACCATACCAACCAATCATAGCCGCACCAATTGCAGAAGTTATATGATCATAACCCGGTGCAAAATCAGTTGTTAAAGGCCCTAAAGTATAAAACGGAGCTTCTTGACAACATTCTAATTGCTTATCCATGTTCTCTTTAATTTTATCCATGGTAACATGACCTGGACCTTCAATCATAACTTGTACGCCATGCTTCCAAGCTATCTTTGTTAATTCACCTAGAGTTTCTAATTCCCCAAATTGGGCAGCATCGTTAGCATCTTCCGTAGAACCAGGTCTTAAGCCATCACCTAGGGAAAAACTAACATCGTATTTTTTCATTAATTCACAAATATCTTCAAAATTTGTATACAAAAAGTTTTCTTTATGATGGGCTAAACACCATTTTGCCATTATTGCCCCGCCTCTACTGACAATGCCTGTTACGCGTTTAGCTGTCAGTGGCACATACGCAAGGCGTACACCTGCATGTATCGTAAAGTAATCTACGCCTTGTTCACATTGTTCAACTAAAGTTTGCCTAAAAATTTCATAAGTTAAATTTTCAACTACTCCATTTACTTTTTCTAATGCTTGGTAAATAGGCACAGTACCTATTGGAATGGGTGAGTTTCGAATGATCCATTCTCTAGTTTCATGGATATTTTTACCGGTTGATAAATCCATCAATGTGTCGGCTGTCCATTCTAAAGACCATTTTAACTTTTCAACTTCTTCTTCAATTGAAGATGTTACAGCAGAATTGCCAATATTAGAATTAACTTTTACTAAAAAATTGCGCCCAATTATCATGGGTTCAGATTCTGGGTGATTGATATTACAAGGTATGATTGCCCGCCCTCTCGCAACTTCATCGCGAACAAATTCAGGTTTACAATTCTCGCGAATCGCAATATATTTCATTTCGTCGGTGATAATTCCTTTTCGGGCATAATGAATTTGAGTTACATTTTCTTTGCCTTCGAGAATAGTGCGCGTTGCATTCGGCATTGGTAATTCTGGGTCGGAGGTTTTTGGGTTTGATTTATAAGATGATTTTTTCTCAATATAATTGCCTCGACTTAATATCCATGGTTTTCTTAATTCAGGCAAGCCTTTTAAAACATCATCATTTTCAGGGCCAGTCGTATCGTAAACCCGAACAGGCTCATCGTTATTAGTTAAAGAAATTTCTTTAAACGGAACTTTGATGCCATTAGGGCCATCTACATAAATTTTTCGAATAGCTTTATTTTCTGCACCTTTTTTTTGAATCACAAAAATTCTCCAATCAAAACTGTGATTAAGTTGAGGGTGCAGCCTTGAGCTCCCTTCATCGGTATTAACCGCATCAGGTTCAAAGGGTATAATCTCAGCCTGTTGAGGCACCCCTGCTTAAATTGTTAGAAAGAAATCAATAGTTTGATTTTACCAGTCTAGACCTGCAAATATAAGATTATTTATTTAAAAAGCTATTAAATACGATAAGCCCTAATCGAACTACTTCGCTTTTTTCGTCCTTTACTCGTTACTATCAGGGATAAATTTAGTTCCTGGCTTAATTTGAACAGTACTCTCCAGCATTTTTTTAATTAATTTATCCAAATCTGAAACTTGTTGTTCTATTGCCTTTAAGCTTTTGGCGTAATTTTCATCCAAAGCACTTTTGGATTCCTTTTGACTTTGCACCAAAGATTCCAAAGCTTTCTTTACGACTTCTTTTTGTGCTTCTAATGCCAAGGAAACTGCATTAGTAATATCTGCCATATCTTTTTGTTGGGTATTCTTATTTTGAATATTTAAGGTATCCACCATTTTCTTTACTTTATCTTCTAACTGCACAACGGCTTCATTCACAGTTGTTTCAACTTCTTTTTTTGTTAATGGGCTAACTTTATCGTTTGGCTTCGCTAATACAGAAAAAGTAGGCTGATAAAGCTCATAAGCTACAAAAGCAACACCCCCACAAACAATCAATAGCAACAAAATGATAAACAGGCCGCTTTTTGGCTTACGCAATTTTAATGACAATAAGCTACTAAGACTAGACATCTCGTTCTTAACAGTTGTTTTTAAATTTTCTATATCTTTCAAATATTTTTGATTTGAACGCTCTAATTCATCCATTACAGAATTACTCTGCGTTGTGAGTCTGACTATTTCTGCATTAGCTGTTTTCAACTGCGTTTGCAAGGATACAACATCTTTTTGAAAACCAAAATTTTGTTCTGCCAACACAGCTAACTTTGCGAACTCTGCTTTTAATTCTAAAATTTGCGGGGTTATCGAATTGGGTTCTTTGGGTGTCTTTGAAATAATTGATTCAGGCATTGCAAGGGATAATTTTCTGATATCATCCAACAATTGCGACATTTTGTTAAATTGCGGAGTATAATCAATAGCTTTAATCTGCGGTGTCGGTGCAACTTGTGCTACCGGAGGGGCAATAGGCTGAACAGGAATTCCTGCTTGCAAAATAGAAGGTTCACTGACAAAAGGTTTAGCTCTTGGAATATCAATTTCAGGTTTCTTTTTTTCTGTAACAGCCCCACTCCCTTTATTGATATAAGCATCTAATTTCTCGCGCGCTAAATCAATTGATAGACCAAATCGATCGATTTCCCCACTGATTTCAAGTAGCTCAATACCTCCACGAACTTCTCTTTTAATATAATCTGCAGCAATTCTCTTCTCTAAAATATTTTTGTTAAACCCTAAAATTTCTAATGCTAATTCATTCGGCACCCAAAATTCACTTGCAGCCATATTCTAAAACCTTTCCTACTTCTTATTATTATTTACAAACAGAAAACTATATTGTTTCTCAAATTATAGGGGTGTATTATAGGTATGTATTAGGGATACCAATAAAAAAATGCATTCTAATATAAATCTAACCAGAATCCCTACAAAGGTTCCATGAATTAGGTACAGGGTTTCTTTAAGCATTAAAAAGACAATGCATTCATTGCCATCTTCAAGGGGTGCACTCGCCCTATGAAGTGGTTTTGTGAAGCTTTTATAAAGGTGTGTTTTTTGTAAGAACTCTAGTTTTTGGGGTTGCTGATGAGAGAGTGGTAGAGATGGTTTTGAAAACCCTCTCTACGCATGTTAAGAATTGAGGTTCGCCGAAAAGTGTTACCAAGACACATCATGAGTCGAACACACTCTCTTCAAGCACCTATTCAAATCAATACAGGAGAGTCTTTTCAAAAAATCATTGTAAATCAGCAAAATTTTTTGGGTAGCCAGATCAATAACTCGCTGAGTAATTGCAAATTATAATTGCTTTAGACTGAGAGAGTACAAAAGCGAGATAATAAAAAATGTATAAGTATTACTTGCTACTCTTTTTCTTCAGATCTTTCTTCACTGGAGTTTGTTTTTCAGCCTTTAAAGGTTCTTCGCCAAAGCTTTTAGTCGTTGCGACTCTATTTTTATGCTTTAAAGATGCCTGCGTGCGAGTAGCAATTTCACGATTTTTGTATTTTTTGCCTTCAGACTCTTTTATCGAACAAATCGCTTTAATTCCTTTAATGGCTTTGATTTCTTCTGTTGCTTTATTGGCAAAACCAGCCGGCAATTCAATTTCTGTTTTTTCAGGGTAAATATTAATATTACCGATTTCTTCAGCTGGCACTTTAATTTCATTTACTAGTAAACCTACAAAATTACCCGGGCTTAATCGATCTTTTTTGCCTTTATTTATCACAATCGTTTTATAATATTTATTTCCTTTTTGTGCATGAACATCTTCTGCTTGAATTTCTTTCGTATTATAAGTATTGAGTTTAATAGTCATTTTTTCTAGATGAAATTTTTGCAACATTTTCTCTTCTACTTCAGTCACTAAAGTATATGCGGAACCTTTTGAAAATGCTCGTCCCGTGCGCCCTGTGCGGTGCAAATACAAATCAATCGAATCAGTCATGTGATAATTTATTACTGTTTGAACCCCTTGAATATCCAAACCCCTAGCTGCTAAATCACTACATACTAAAATTTGAATAATATTATTTTTAAATCTTCTTAGGGAGCTATCTCGTTCTACAGTATCCATATCAGCATGAAAGGAATCTGCTTTAAAACCTTTCATTTTTAATAATCTAGTGACTTCGTCAACTTCCACTCTGCCTTTTACAAATACAAGCACATGACCGATCCATTTTTTTTCAAGCAAATGAATTAAAGTCATAAATCGATTCGATTCTTCGATTAAGCAAGAATAATAAGTGACGGTGCATTCTTTGTCATTTAAATCATTCATGAATAAATGTTCGGCTTGCAAAATATGTTGTCTCGCCAATTCAATTAATTTTTCAGAATAAGTAGCACTAAACATCATTCGCTGAGCTGTTAGCGGCACTTGACTTAACACATATTTCATATCTTCATAAAAACCAAGCTCTAATAAGCGGTCACCTTCGTCAATAATCGCAACTTTTATATTATGTAAATTTATTAAATCGGAATTAGCAAAATCAATTAAACGACCTGGGGCACAATTCAGTATATCATATCGCTTTTCGAGCATTTTTTTTTGTTCACTTAATTTTTGCCCTCCATATAAAGAAGCAATATTTAGGGTACTGCCTTCAATAAAAGTTTTGAGCACCTTCTCCGTTTGTATGACTAATTCGCGCGTGGGTGATAAGATTAATACCCCACCCTTATTACCGCCTAACCTCCCTTGAATAAACATCTCTAAAACAGGTAATAGAAAAGCTAAAGTTTTACCTGTACCAGTTCTTGCCTGGCCAATTATGTTTTTACCTACTAGAGCTATAGGAATAGTCTCAACTTGAATGGGCGTAGGGTTTCTAATTTTATTTTGTTTTAGAATCGCTAATAGCTTTTCATCTAATTTTAATTCACTGAAACTTGTCATTTATCCAACCTTATTTTCAAAATCTCTCATAAATTGACTTAACGCTTTACAAGCTTCTAAAGTCACAGCATTATAGGTACTAACGCGAATTCCACCAACCGAACGATATCCTGCTAAATTTACTAAATTATTTTCTTCCGCTTCTTTTACAAATCTATCGGTCAACTCTTTGTTTGGCAAATGAAAAACAATATTCATTAAAGATCGGTCTTCACCAACAACACTACCTTTATAAAAACCGCTGCGGTCAATTTCTTTATAAATTAGATGAGCTTTTTCTGCATTAAGATTTTCAAAATAATTTACTCCACCTTTATTTTTAACCCATTTTAAAACTAGATCTAAAACATAAAAACTGAAAGTTGGTGGAGTATTATATAAGGAGTCATATTCGATGTATTTTTTATACTGCAAAAGATCTGGCGTTTTATCATCTACTAAATCAAGTAAATCTTCTCTAATGATAACAACGACGACTCCACTTGGCCCTAAATTTTTCTGAGCACCAGCGTAAATTAACCCAAATTGCGAAACATCCACAGATCTAGACAAAATATCGGAAGACATATCGCAGACAATAGGAATATTTGAATTTTTAGGAAATTCATGTATTTGAGTTCCATAAACCGTGTTGTTTGATGTGAGATGAATATAGGATGTATCTGGACGGATATTCCAAATTTTGGGAATGTAAGTATATTTTTCACCTTTAGAGCTTGCGATGATGTTTACATCCCCAATTTTTCGAGCATGTTCACCGGCTTTTTCCGCCCAAATACCCGTCTCTAAATAATCACATTTTTTATTTGGTTTTAATAAATTCATTGGCACCATTGTAAATTGCAATGTCGCACCACCTTGACATAATAGAATCTTATAATTTTTAGGGATATCCATTAATTGTCTTAAATTAGACAGAATAGAATCTCTAATTTCTAAAAACGCAGGAGATCGATGAGAAATTTCTTGTATACCAGCACCTTTTGTAAATTCAATTAAACCTTTTGAGGCTTCTTCTAACACTTCAAGGGGTAATGCGCCTGGGCCTGCACTAAAATTATAACTTCGTGTCATTGCTGTTTCTCTATTATTTATGTTTTAATTTGATCCGTTGATCTTCTAAATAACGGCAAATATTCTATCATTTCATTGACTAATGTAATTGCATTATCTTATTTATTTTTTAATTTGTTAAGAATTTCTCGCAATTGATCGCCTCTTTCTTCAAAATTACGGTATAGCCCAAAACTCGGTGCGGCTGGGCTAAAAAGACAGCATTTCATACCTTGAGTATTAAGAATCTGCTCAACTGCCTCTAGTAATACATCTGTCAAAAATACTTTTGCCCCTAAGTCTATTTTTAATGCTCCATAAATTTTACGCCCTGTTGCTCCCATACATACTATCTTTAAAAATTGGGGATTATTTCTTAGTTCATTTATTATTAGCTCCTGATTTAAACCCCTGTCAAACCCACCAACAATAATACCATTGGCTTCACTGATACTTTTTATGGCATGTAAAGCTGTTTCCGGAATGGTAGAAATGGAATCATTAAAGAATTGTACATCTTGACAAAAGCCCAGATTTTCAAGTCGATGCGGCGGCGTATGTAATAATGGAATGATAGCATCGATCTCATTTTGCGTAACTCCAACAGACCTCACAGCAGCAATTGCAGCAGCTAAATTAGAACGATACCCATAACCTCTTGGTTGAAATTTTTCCAAAGAATAAACTTCGCCATTTTTAAATTTTATAAAATTAGTTTCCACAAAAATATCGGCGTTATTTTCAACTCTTGAGATCGTTTTTACTTGGCTATTAAAATCAGGTAGTTTCGAAAACAATGCAAAGTCCGTAATTAATAAATCGTTATTATTTTGGTGTTTATAAATATTACATTTTGACTCAAAGTAATCTTGAAATGTTTTATGGTAATCCAAATGGTCAGGGTAAATATTTAAAAATATACTAATTTCAGGGCTAATCTTTAAAGGTTTTAATTGATAACTAGAAAGCTCAATGACCGTTATTGATTTTTCTTCAATAGAATCAATAAAATCAAATAATGGGATTCCAAAATTTCCACCTAAAAAAACTGGCCGCTGATTTTGTTTTAAAAGTTCAAAGGTAAAACTAGTAGTTGAAGTCTTACCCGCACTACCTGTTATGCCAATTTTAAGTCCTTTGGCATATTCCATAAACAATTCAACTTGAGATGTTACTTTAATTTTAGTAGTATTAAACCCTTCAGACCAAGGTAAACCTGGGCTTTTTATCAATACATCTATAGGTTTAGTAAAATGCTGCCAATTTTGCAGGGGTAGAATTTCAACATTGCTATCTTCTAATTCTAAAGATTTATCTTCAAAGATATAAACTTTTGCATTCCAATAATGTTTGCGTATATATTGATATGTTGACTTACCTTCTTTGCCAAAACCTAAAATACCGATTACTTTATTTTCAAAAAATTTAGCTAAACAATTCATGTTGAAGCATCTCTAATAATGGTTCTGGTATAGAATGTTCACGCCCTACTTCTTCTTCAATGATAGTAAAACCCCAGTTTTTTGCCTCAGTTAATAATGGAAAAGACTCTGCTTCCATTTTTTTTACACTCATGGCTAACGCGGTTCTCACTTCTGAAATAGTACCAACGCATTCGAATGGCTTGTTGCCAACCAAACCAGATAATTGTTTTAATGTTTCAAGTAATTGCAAATCACTCCAAAGGTTTTTGCCAAAAATTTTAACCATATCAGTTAAGGGTAACCAAGGTGACAAAATTACCCAAACGAACAAACATTTTGAACAATTACCACACCAAATATCATTTTTTTGGCCAACATTACAACTTCTAAAAGTACCATGGTATTTTTGATACTTAGCAAATAATCGGGATATTTGCAATTCTTTGAGAGGCCTTAAAAACGAAAAATAGATTGTTTGTTCGGTAATGTTCCTCTGAAGATACGATATAAATCTCTTTTCAAAATCATAGGTTTTACTATATTGATGATTAACAACTTCCCCATGAAAACGAACATTGCCTTCTTCAGAACTATTTTCATTACTTAAGGCAATATAATTGATACCTAACGGAACGCCTGCCAATATTGTCATAAAGGCTAACATGGCGGAAAAAGGAGTATGGCCATTTAAATACCCTTGCTCATTCAAAGTTAGTAAGTTTTTATCAATTTCTCTTTTGGTTCGTATCCAATTATTTTCTGGAACTTCGCTAATTTCAGCAATTTTTAAGGAGCTTACCCTAGGGTTTAACAAAAACAAATAAGGAACTAAGCCATTTTTTCGAATTATTTCTAAAGTTACAATGGAATCTTTACCTCCCCCAATCGGCACTAGCAGCAAACCACTTTTCAAAAAGTTTTTATGGCTAATTTTGGGGTATTTTATGGAATGTTTAAAGAAAAAATCAACGAAATCATTTTGATTTACATTAATATTATTTTTAAATCTAAATTCACCTAACCCTTGATAAAATAAAATTTTCCAAAATTCAATTTGTTCCTCATTCAGACTACCACAGTGAATCAGTACAGCTGGGGAACAAGTCGCCTTCCAATAACTTATCATTTCAACCAGGCCAAAATGAAAAGTTAATTGATCCCATTCCATTGAAGATAGATTATTTAGAACAGCATCAGGAAAATTAATTTCTAATTTCGGGCGAAAAACGGATAAGTCTTTGATTTCAAATTCAAACTCAATTTGTAATTTTGTATCGTTTTCGAAATACCAACGAAAACTATTATAATGAAAAACAGGATAGCGATTTCTGGAATTATAATTATACATGAATTTTCCGGAATATTTAACCCTTTAAAAAAATTCCGGTAGCCCAAAAATGCGTTACGAAAGCAACGCAACTGCAATGGAATAGTGGTAAGTGGATTTGAACCGCTGACCTGGAGCTTATGAATCTCCCGCTCTAACCAACTGAGCTATACCACCAAAAGGGTTGGAGATTTTAAAAATAGTTTAAAAAAATTCAAGCTTAGTAGCTGATTATCAAACAGGCAATTCAAAAAACATTGAAGTACCTTTTTTAAGCTCGCTTTTAATAAACATTCGACCTCCATGGCCTTGTTCGATGATATTTTTACAGATGGGCATACCTAAACCAGTCCCCGAACTATGAGACTCAACATTTTCAACCTGCTCAAACTTATTAAATACTTTATCATAATCTTTTTCAGAAATTCCACAGCCATTGTCTTTAATTTCTACCTGAATAAATTTTTTGTTTTCCACGGTGACTAAGCGTGTATAAACAATAATAAGACCATCTTCAGGAGTAAATTTAATAGCGTTTGATAAAACATTCAAATAAACTTGAATAATTCTATCGATATCGCAAGACACTTCCGGTAAATTTTCTGCTAACACTTCTTGTAATTCAATATTTTTCTTTTCGGCTAAAGGTTTCGAACTTCGCAAACTTTGTTTGGCAATGGAATTAATATCTTGCGGTGCAAAAATATAATCCATCTTTCCACTTTCTGATTTAGACAAATCTAAAATATCATTGATTAATCGCGCTAAGCGATGGCCTTCTTGAAAAATGATATTTAAAAACTCATTGGATTCTTCTGGCGAATCGACCATTCCTGGCGTTAAAAGTAATTCTGTATATGAAATAATGGAAGACAAAGGCGTTCTTAATTCATGAGAAACTAACGAAACGAAGTCATTTTTCATGGCATCTAATTCACGAAGTTTAACCACTTCACGGCTAATGGCCAAATCACGACAAATAATCACATAACCTAATTTTTCCCCCGATTCGCTATAAATAATAGAAGCATTTATCCCTAAATATAGAATGTTTCCTTGACTGAATTCATATTCAACTTCTGTTTCAGAGACACCGCCGGTTCTTTCAGCATTAATTCTTAAGGTATAAATGGTTGATGCAATTTTTTCAGGAAATACTTCCATATATGGTTTACCGACAACTTCTTTACGGTTTACATTAAAAAGAATTTCAGCATTACTATTTATACTAACGATTGTTCCATCCATTTTAGTGGCAAACAACCCACTCGGTACACTTGCAATAATACATTCCATAAAATCTCTTTGTTCTTTAATTTTATTAGTCAAATTCATTAAAGAAAAAGAAGATGCGACTTCTTGTGCAAGCATTTTTAAAGCTAAAGCAATATAAATGTTAAAACCAGAAGTTTCATAATCTACCCACAAACAAATAACGCCAAAAGGTTGTGCGCCAACTACCGGAATTAAAATATTTGCTTTAATATTTTCATCAATTGGGGTTTGAAAAGGTATTAAAGACGGCCCATCATTTGAAAGTGACCATTGCACCATGTTTAAATCAATCGTTAACTCATCTGGGCCAAGTTCACTAATAATTTTTAAGGACTTTTGATCTTCATTGATTCCATAAAACTTGTAAAACAAAAACGGAGTGATTTCATCTAAATTTGTTTCTATTTCACTAATAAAATCTGAATATGATTTGGCTTCGCGTATTCTTTGTAAGCTTCTTGTAAATACAACTAATTTGTCAAAGTATTTTTGATATTCAAATTGATTTACAGGATCATTAGTCATGCATTTACTCTAATTTTGACTATGTATTAAATCAAAAAAATCTTTTGCCTTTTCAATTTCTATCAATACTTCACCCATGATTTTATCGATTGCAGGTACATTTAGCCCTAATTCTTCAGCTACTTTTGCATTTAAAATGGGTATTTTGTTATCTCCACCACTCCCAATATCTAATGCTCGTGCAATGACATTACCTGCATGAACAGTGAATGCTATTTCTTTATCGCCGCGTGCGGCTAAAGGGTCATGATGGCATTTAATACCTTCAATTAGCGCAGGGTTTAGGTTCCATTTTTCTGCTAACCAAACTCCAACTTTATCGTGTGAAAAATTTAATATTTCATTTTCTGCTTCATAAAACAAACAATCTTTTTTTCGTACATTCTCAGAGATAGCTGTACAAATATCAGGCAAATTACAAATGATAATAACTTTGCCTAAATCATGTAATAGCCCTGCTACAAACATTTCCTCTATATCCACACCACTATTTCGGTGCTTAGCAATTTGTCTGCAAACAATACCTGTTGTTAAAGCATGTTCCCAAAGGTCTGTTAAACTAATCGTGCTATTCTTTGGTTGTTTCACCATACCAAAAACAGAAGCCGCTAACACAATATTTTTAACTTTACTAAAACCCAAGATCACAATGGCATGGGTGATTGTTTTAATTTTTTGCGGAAACCCATAAAAAGGCGAATTCACTAACTTTAATACTTTGACAGTTAATGACTGGTCAGATGATATTAAATCACCTACATCATTCGCATTTGTAGCCATGCTTTTTGTTGCTTGTAAAATTTGGGTCACCACTACTGGTAAGGTTGGCAATTCTTCGATTGCCTCAATTCTATTTCTTACATCAAATGAATCCATTCGTTTCCTATTTTATTTTCGATTGACGCTCTGATAAATGCTTAATAGACAATCGCATTATTTTATCCATTAAAGGGTCTTCTCTAACATTGGAAAATTTTTTTGCAATTTTTATAACTAACTCTTTATCAAGAACCGTTTGAGCTTTTTTCTCGACAACTTTTACTTCGACGACAGGTTTTTGAGATTCATCTTCACGGTCTGGTTCAACATCAACAGACTTGACACCCCAAGATTCTAATCGTTTTAACAACAAAGGTGTTAATTTAGCACCAGCTTTTACGACAACTTTGTTGGTGTTATCCTTAATTTCGCTTCTGATCAAGGCACCTACTTTAAGCTTATCTATTGTGACTAACATTTTGTGCTCTGCAAATTTAAAAAGTGAGTTTTAAAAATTTTACAGAAAGGAAAAAAAAAGAAAGAAAATACTGGCAAAAATACATTAAGATTTAGATTTAAAGGGAATTATCTGCTAATCACTTTGGCCACTTATAAGGCCAAAATGATTAACAAGTCTGCAAGAAGTTTATTAAGAAAGGGCTTTTTTGCTTTTTTCAACAAGTTGAGAAAAACCTTTAGCATCATCAAATGCAATCTTTGACAAAGCTTTTGTATTCAGATTTAAGCCAGCCTTTTTCAAACCACATACAAAAGTTGAATACTTCATACCATTTGAACGAGCCGCTGCGTTGATACGCAACATCCATAATCTTTTGATATGTCTTTTTTTCTCTTGTCTGTGCATAGTTGAATATGCTTCAGCGCGCTTAATTGTTTCGTCTGCTGCTTTATGGCGACCACGACCAAAAACAAAACCTTTTGCTCTCTTTAATAATCGTTTTACGCGGTGACGGCGTGGTACTGATGAATTCGATCTCATTTGTTACTCCTTTTTATTTACCTAATGCTCTTTTAATTCGTTTAACTTCAGCTGTCGTAGCTTCCATCACTTTTTTATTTCTCTTTTGTCTTACTTGCTTACCACTTTTATTTGACTTCAAATGGCGTGCACCCGCTTTTTTAAATTTGATCTTCCCTTTTTTAGTTAGTGAAAATCTTTTTTTCATTGACTTATTAGTTTTCATCTTTGGCATAATTAAACACTCTCTTCCAATGTAATTCGTTTCTTTTTCGAAGACTTAGTTAATATCATAATCAATCGATTCCCCTCTCGAACTGGGGCTGCTTCAACCTTTCCGATATCCTCTAAACTTTCTTCTATCCTTTTTAACACATTCAAACCAAACTCAGTGTGAGCTAACTCACGACCTTTAAACTGCATATTAAATTGCACCTTATGACCAGCTTCCAAAAACTCTCGTGCTTTTCTAACTTTAATGTCGACATCGTTTTTATCAATTTTAGGCTTCAATCGAAGCTCTTTCATCTGGAATTGCTTAGTACGATGTTGCTTCTGCTTTTTATCCTTAAATCTTTTTTTGCCGTAATTCTCTAATCTCGATACTGGTGGTTTACCATCGGGTGCCACTAATACCAAATCCAACCCTTTTTCTTTTGCCTTTGCTAGAGCCTCCGAACGGCTCAATAAGCCAAGTTTTTCACCCGTCTCATCAACAACCAACATTTCAGGGACATTAATTTCCTCGTTTACTAGATGCTCTTTTATAATAAATCTCCTATATAAATCGATTAATTCGCACTTCTAATGGGCCACATAGGACTCGAACCTATGACCTCTTGCGTGTCGAGCAAGTGCTCTAGCCAACTGAGCTAGTAGCCCTGTAAAAAGAGGGGGAATTATAAGAAATTGCGACTCATCGTCAATTTTAAACTTATTAAAAATCAATAAAATTTGATTAAATAGATTTTTAAGGCGTTTTTCAAAAAAATTGTTCTAACTCCAAATTTTAGTCAATAATATAGCCATAATAACCGATAGATTCGATTGTACACTTTTTTTTCTTAGAAGTTTTCAGGTTGAAATGATTAAAAAAATATTTAGACCAAAGTCGTTGCTTGCTTTCTCAATTCTTGCGGTTTTAGGCATTTTTCTTGCAAGACAATACATGCCGATTAGTTCTGCTGAAATTATCGTAGATATTGCACTATTTAAAACTCAAAATGACAATTTGAAAAATACACTGTCTATTGGAGACAATAAAATAGCAGACTTAAACAAACTTTTAGAAAATACTCTGGAAGCAGAAAAACTTCCACAACCCCCCATCGTTGATTTTATTATAAATCAGCCAACCACAAGCCCTTTATTTTCAAGTAAATTTGACTTAAAACTATTTAACGAAAACCAAGAGATTGCACTAAAATTATCTCTAGTGCCTACCCTTTACAAACCTGAAGTTATCAATTCAGTTAAAGAAAAAATCAAGACAGAAATCATTGCACACTATTCTAAAAATTTAAATCAACTAAAACTTGACAAAGAAAACTCAATAACAACCAACCAACAAATAATAGAAACAAATAAAATTATCGAAAAAAAAGAAATCGTCGCAACTGAAAAGCCAATTGTCAAACCGACGGTTGCTATCAATAATATGCCCCGCGAAATTGCAGATAATATTGTTAAATTTAAGGAATACAAAATTCAAAAAGAAAACAAATTAAAAGAAATCCTTGCAGAAATAGATTCTTTACCTCTACCCAACCAATCTCCGGTAGTTATGCTCACTTCTAACCTACAAAAAAACTATGAAATGCAATTGACTGTATTAAATAGCAAAAAAGAATGGTTAAAAAATTCCGACTTAGAAGAACTTAAAAAAATAAACGAAGAATTAAAAGAAGTTCAAGAAAAACTAGTCCATGAAAATATGAAATTGAGAGACGACTCCTATTTTCTAAAAGGCCAACAAGACAAAGCATTGCGTTTACAACACACACATCTTTTAATAGATGAAAAAAATTGCCGACAAGCGCTAGAAGCCCTAAATGAATTACAAAACGGACTATTTGAACAAGACCAAAATGCTATTTCAACTCAACCTAAAAATAACGAAAACACAACAGGTTCGTCTCAAAACCAAGAAATTGATGAACAAAAAAGTCAAAAAATCAAACAAGCTCAAGCAGAAATTGTAACTTTAAATATTGAGTTAGAAGAAATAAAAAACACATTAACTTTTTTAGAATCAAACGGCATTACATTTTCGGAAGCACGCACAACAGTTTTGCCAATTGACTATGTTAGCAATCCTTTTATTATCATTTACCTTGTTGGCTCATCCATTTTACTTCTTTTAATCACGGGTCTATTATTTGGGGCAAGTAATAAAGTCAGCAGCCAAAAAGTAATCTCCCAAATATTCGAAGCACCTGTTTTAGGTACCCTACCCATTTTGCCTAATGAAGGCCTTGAAAACGCTAAACACAAAAAGCTTACTGATGCCATTGACCAAATTACAGATACTCTTTCCAAATCTATGACAACCCAAGGTATCAAAATTCTAAATGTTCTAAGCCCAGAAAGTAATGAAGGCAGAACCCAATTAGCTGGTATGCTGTCTTTAAGTTTTAATCTCAAAAAAAATATGAAAGTCATAGCCCTAGACACTAATTTTGACAAACCTAAATTGGCAGACTTTTTAGAATTAAAAACAAAAAATCAATCTAACGAGGATGGTTTAATCGCCTACATTAATAACCTAGTCGAAACAAAGGAAATCTCTGAAAGTGACAATAATCAATGGCTGGCCAAATTAGTAAAGCCTTGTATTAAAAACGGAATTTTTGTGATTTCTCCTGGGGCTGGGGTTTTAAAAGATAACTACTCGTTTAGCTCAAAAGTCATTACCACAATTTACGAAGGCCTAGGTAAATATGTCGATCTGATTATATCCGATACACCTGCCTTAAACTCAAATTTAAGTTTTATTCCTAAGGTACTTGCGGAAAATTCAACAGGTAACATTCTGCTTATCAGAAAAGGAGTCTACAAAAAAGGTGAACTGGAAGGTGTTAAAAAGAAATTATCTGGCGTCACCATTTTAGGTATTATACTAAAATAGAATTCACTGTTTTATAATTTTATAATAAAAACCATTTTATTCGAAAATTTAAACGAAATTCAATTATTTAATCTTATTTCAATATTATTTTTTTAAATGGCTAGATTTTGCTTGCCAAAGTTTCTCGTTTTTGACCCAATATGATTTGATTTTTTAGGACAAGCCTATAACTTATCCCCTTTTTTCTGTAACTTGAGCTGAAAAAGGGTCAAAAATGTCCGAAGATCAAAAGGTGACACCATTTCTTAAAAAGGAATTTATCTCTTTAGAGCTAAAAGCCAACAATAAAGAAGAAGCAATTCGAGAGTTAGCACATCCTTTAATTGATTCAGGCAACATAGCCAACGCCGATGAATTCCTAAATGAAATTTTTGACCGTGAAGAAAAAGGATCTACAGGTATAGGCTCTGGGCTAGCAATTCCCCACTGTCGCACCGCTTTTGTCAAAGATATCCTAGTTTCGGTAGGCCGCAAAGCCAATGGGCTTGAATTTGACTCTATTGATGATTCAAAAGCTCAGATTTTTTTTATGCTGGCAATACCAAAAGACAAAATGCAAACCTATATAAAGGTTATCAGTAAACTAACCAAAATTCTCAATTCCCCTAAATTTAAGGATAATTTCCTTGCTGCAAAGGATAAGGCTGAGATTCTGAATCTATTTCAAACCACGGAAGAAAATTTACATTAACATAATTTAAACTTGCAAAACAGAATACTTTTATTAACCTACCGAAGATTTTTTTAAGTTGTTTTCAGAATTAGGATAAAGAGATGAATGATTTAATTCACGCATATTTAGAGTTGCAAAGCATTGACCAGCAAATACTTGGCTTAAAAAAACACCTTAAAACAGATACCGATCAAGTAGCCCATGAAAAGTTAGAATATAAAAAACTAGAAAAAAGCCTTGAAAATACGCGTGAGATTTTAAAAAAATCAAAAGCAGAATATGATTTAAAAAAACTGGATCTAGCTGTCGCCTGTGAAAAGAGAGATAAATTAGTTGAAAAATTACAAAAAATTACCAATAATAAAGAATATAAGGCTATAGAAAAAGAAGGCAGAACCTTTAAAGAAGAAGCTGAAGCATTAACAAGATTTACGAGTGCCGCTGAAGAAAATCTAGCAAGACTTCAAAAATCTCTAGATAGCGGTGATGCCGAGTTAGTGCAAAAACGCGCCTTAATAAAAAGTTTGCTTCTAAAAACACAAAATGAAAAAGAAGAATTTGAAAAGCAAATAGTTGAAATTCAAAAGAAAAGAACGGCTCAAGAAAAGTTAATCCGCAATCTTGAAGCAGAATTACCAGCCGATCAAAAGCACTTAGAACAATACAATAAATTAACTAAACTTCCTAATGGCGATATGTTAGCCCTAATGGAAGATGATACTTGTCGTGGTTGCTTTATGCGTGTGAACACTCAACTAGCAAGTAAAATTAAGAGTTTAAAGAAAATTGCTATTTGTACGAGTTGTCACAGACTTTTATATGTAACTGATTAAAATAGACATTTTGATTCGTACATAATATTGGGCATTTCTTAAGTATAAAAAAGCAAAGTAGAAGTTCGTTAATTAGATAAATAATAAAATAAGTCAACTGGCGGTGGCATTCGCTTCCTTTTAGGAAGAGGAAAGTCCGGTCTCCATAGGACAGAGTGGTTCTTAACAAGAACCGAGGGTGACCTCAGGGAAAGTGCAACAGAAAGTATACCGCCTGCAAAACAGGTAAGGGTGAAATGGTGGAGTAAGAGCCCACCGCTTTTTATGGTGACATGAAAAGGCATTGAAAACCCCACTCGGAGCAAAACCAAGCAGTGGTAAGGTGTTGTCCGCACCTTTTGAGCCACGGGTAGGTTGCTCGAGTATATAGGCAACTATATACCTAGATTAATGAATGCCTGCATTTATGCAAACAGGAACCGGCTTACAAGCCAGTTGACTTTTTTATTTTTAAGTGCAAAAAACTGTAGTGCCTTTAAAATAACTAATATGTAACTACTCATCGATTTATTGGGTTGGTAACCACAAAAATACGCAGAAGTAGCGCTTTAATAATTTCTAAAATCCTTTGCAAGCTTAATAACACTCATGAACAAAAAACCTATTAAAATTTGCATCCTAGCTGGGGAAAACTCAGGAGACCAACATGGTGCAAAATTAATAATAGAGCTTAAAAAGAAATACCCAAATGCTGAATTTTATGGCACAGGTGGCACTGAAATGGAAAAACAGGGTCATCTATTGATCACCCATATCAATTCTCTAGCGATGATGGGTTTTTCAGGTGCCACAAAAGTGATTCCTAATGCAATTAGCACCTATCGCAAATTAAAAAAAATTTGGCTAAAGTCCCCGCCCCAATTTATTATACCAATTGATTATGGTGGTTTTAATTTAAGAATCTCAAAAATTGCCTTTAAACTAAACATTCCTGTCTATTATTATATTCCACCTAAAATTTGGGCATGGAACCAAAAACGAGTTAAAAAGTTAAAATTATATACGAAAATGGCTTTCGTGATAAATCCATTTGAATTAGATTTTTACACTAAAAAAGGCGTAAACGCCATTTATGTGGGTAACCCTTCAGCTTATGAAATTTCGAATTTCAAATTTAATCCTCAATTTAAAAAGAAACATGGGTTCTCTGCTGATAAAAAACTAATTGGAATTTTTCCAGGTAGCAGACAAAAAGAAGTCGAAAGAATGTTGCCCGTATTTTTAGAAGCAGCCCAAAAATATTTTGCCGTAAATCCAGATACAGAATTTGCAGTATGCCAGCCAACCACTATTGGCGACACTACCTATAAAAAATATTTAGAAAATTTAAACTTTAAAATCAAGATTATTAAAAATGAAAATTATGATGTCATGAAATCATCAGATTTTTTAATATTAAAATCAGGCACTACAACCTTAGAAGCTGGTTTAATTGGCACCCCAATGGTTGTTTGCTATATACTAGACGCAATCACCTACACCCTAGCAAAATTATTAGTTAAAGTACCACTTGTATCATTAGTAAATTTAAATTTGAACAAAGAAGCTGTCAAAGAATTAATACAAAATAAGGTTACAAGCAAAAATATTTTTGCAGAAATGCAACGAGCGATGCTGCCTGAAAATTATGCAAATATTAAATCAAACCTGACTAATTTATCTAAAATATCTGGGAATAACAACCCTGCCAAACTAACAGCTGAATGTATTTTTAAAGATTTTGGCTAAAGTAAACCATCCTACCGTATTAAATTTGAATCATTTTTTTATTTTTTTTTAAAGTTCTCAGAATAAAAATCAATTTCAAGTGCTTTCTTCGAGTAATATTTATATAATTCACTGAAAAGCAACTTCTCAGCCTATTTATTTGAGAAAGCCCATTTTGGGCTTCTTGACTGGCAATTTGCAAATGGAAACATCGCTGAGAAGACGCCAAAAACTTTTCTAAAGAAAGCAACCTATGAATTCAGTACCTCAAGTCAATGCATTATTAATATGTGATCAGGTAATCGTTGATAAATACACCGGCAAAAAAACCCTTGTGGGTATTTTTGAAAATATTAATTCCAAAAAGTTTCCAGTGCAACACCCAAGTATTTCGGTTTATGCCAATCTAACGGATGCTAAAGGCACTTATCGCATTAAAGTTACTATCGATGATTTATCAACTGGCAACGAAGTTGGCGAAGCTGTAATACCTGAAATCACATTAAATGACCGTTTACAAACAAATGAAATCATCATGAATCTACAAGGTTTACGATTTGAACATGAAGGCAAATATGCTCTGAATCTGAATGTGAATGGCGAACAAATTGCATCTAAAACTTTTCTTTTACAAACAATACAATGAACTCTTCCATTTAAATAATGCCCTTTGATATATCAAAAGCTATCTATGAATGAAGATCAAACTAAATTTGCAAATGAAATTTCAGAGATTTTAAAAGACAATAACTTATCCGCTGAAGAACGATTGAAAAAAATGAGGGCTAAATTAGAAGAAAAAAAATTCAACCCAAATGAAACGAAAACACCAAACCACGATACCTACGGTAGCCAATCCATTAAAAAAGCTGCTCTTCGAAATGCAATTTTAAATAAAAAGCCTGAGTAATGGGCTGACGGCAATGGCCATTTCAGAATATTTCATAAAAAATACATATGTAGAGACGCGCAATAGTGAGCCTCATACGCATCAACTTAAGGGTTTCCGCTAACTACTTTTCTCGTTCTTTTGCGTAACCGGACCCTCCGTGGTCTGGTAGAGTTGACACGGAGAAAAAAGAGTTGATTTATAGTTCCTCTTATTTTGAAAAGTAATCATTTTGGCCAATTCCTTACAATCTTTTGCCTACTCTACCAGACAGCGGTGGTGCGACAAATCGCGGGTCTGGTTACGCACTAAAAGCTTAAGTTGATGCGTATGAGACTCACTATAGTGAGCCTCTACATTATTGAATCATTGTAATTGCTGATTTTAAATTCAAAAAACAAAAAATCAAAAATTATAACCAAGCTGAATCTGGTTTAGTGTATTTAATGAATTCTTTTGGTGAAAAAAATCGTTTCACTTCTTTTTTACCACTTTCTACAGAATCAGAACTATGCACTACATTAAACGAAATTGACAAAGCAAAATCACCTCGAATTGTTCCTGGTGTTGCTTCAATTGGGTTTGTCGCACCACAAATTTTACGAGTCGCTGCAACAGCATTTACACCTTCTACTGCCATTAATACAACTGGCGCCGAAGTAATATAATTGATTAAATCATTGTAAAAGCCTTTGCCCTTATGTTCACCATAATGACTTTCAGCCAATTTCTTTGAAACAATTTGCATTTTTAGTGCCGCAACATTTAAACCTCTTTTTTCAATTCGGCTAATTACTTCACCAATTAAACCACGCTGAACACCATCAGGTTTTACTATTACCAATGTAACCTCTTTACTTGCCATTCCATTTTCCTTCCTTCAAGTTTTTTTTAAAAGGTCAAAATCATATAGAGCAATGACAATAAGGCAAGTTTTTTAATATTTTCAATATTTAATATAAAGTGTAAAAATACGACAAAATTAATAAAAGGTAAATGACTATCCTTAACATTATATGGTGAATTTCAAATTATTCTTCCTATAATACGGCAACTTTTTTAAAACTTCATATATTAGGGAAATAGATGCCAAAATTAAAGACTCGCTTAATTTATGCAATTTTATCGATTTTTTTACTAGGGAATATTCATATGACAGCAGCCGAAACGGAACAAAAAAAAGACCTATTACCTCCCGAAGTCAATAATAGCAAAAGAACCTATCGCTCACTCATTCTCAAAAATAAATTAAAAGTTATCTTGGTTTCTGACCCTAAAGTAAACCAATCTGCAGCTGCCATGGATGTCAATGTTGGTAGTTATGAAGACGCCCGCGAACATCAAGGTCAATTTCACTTTCTTGAACACATGTTGTTTCTCGGCACAAAAAAATACCCAGTGGTTGGTGAATATTCAGCCTATTTAAAATCGCATAATGGGTATTCAAACGCTTTCACTGCTGAAGATCATACAAATTATCATTTTGAAGTTTCCCATGAAGGTCTTGAAGGTGCTTTAGATCGATTTGCTCAATTTTTTATCAGCCCTCTGTTCAATGAAAGCGAAACCTCCAAAGAAGTAAATAATGTGAATTCGGAGCATCAAAAGAATATCCCTAATGATACTTGGCGAGGCTATCAAGTTTTTCGTTCCAATTTAAAAAAGGGTCACCCCGCCAATCATTTTAGCACTGGCGATATTAACACCCTCAAAAATTGTACGCGAGAAGTTTTAATTGAAGGGTATGAAAAGTTTTATTCATCAAATGAAATGGCACTATGCGTATTAAGCAATCAAAGCCTTGATCAACTTGAAAAACTTGTCATAAATTATTTCTCAGATATACCCAATCGAAATATTAAAGCACCTACCTATGATGAAAATTATATGGATAAAAAGGAAACCTTTAAATTCCTTCAAATTATTCCAAAAAGTGATATCAAAAAACTTGAAATGAGTTTTGCTTTGCCCCAAATGAAAGAGTACCGTGATCATAAATCACTTGAAGTTTTAGCTTCTATTATCGGTCATGAAGGCAAAGGAACCATTACAAGTTATTTAAAGAATAAAGGGTATATAACGGCCTTAGGCTCTGGCGGTGAGTTAGGAAATTCATTTGGTGAATTTAATATCAGTATGAGCCTCACTCCTGCTGGCAGAGCAAATTACAAAGAAATTATTATGGTGGTGTTTGCATATATCAATTTACTCAAAAAATCGCCTTTTCCTGAATATTATTACAACGAATTAAAACAAATGTCACTAATTGATTATCAAAACAAAGAAGAACAAGAAGGCACAAGATACACTGTTCAGGTTTCAGCAGGTTTAAGACTTCATACCCTTGACAATGTATTGACAGTGCCCTACTTATTTGGTGATATTACAACCGAAACCCAAGAAGGTTATTTTAAAATATTGTCTGAATTAGCACCTGCTAATTTTATGGCATCCTTAACATCACAAGATGTCTTCGCAGATCAAGAAGAACAATACTATAAAGCGAAGTTTTCCTACACAGAAGATGATTCCTTTTACCAACAACTAAAAAACCAATCAACCATAAAAGAACTTCATTTGCCTGACCCAAATTTGTTTATTCCAAGATCAGTTGAAATTTTTGCCGAAAGACCTATATTATTAGTTACAAATGAATTTGCAGAAGTTTGGTATTCACAAGATCAAACATTTAAACTGCCAAAGGCATCCATTAAATTTCAAATTCTTACAAATTCTCCAAAAGAATCGGTTAGAAACGAAGTATTATCTGCCTTATATTTAGCTTGTTTAACGGAATGTTTAAACGAAGAAACCTACCCCATGGTGATTGCAGGTTTGGAATATAGCGCTAAACAAAATTATAAAGGAATAGTTTTAGATTTTAATGGTTATTCTGACCGAATTTGGGACTTCGTTAAATTTGTCAGTTCCAAATTAAAAAAAGTTGATATCACTGAAGAAACTTTTAATAACCTCAAAGACAAAATGACTCGAAATTATAAAAATCTTGTTTTTGACCAAGCCTACAAACAAGCCCTAACATTATATCATGAATACAACCAACAAATTTTTTATAATGAAACAGAAAAACTTAAGGAACTAGAAACGATTTCCCTTAAAGAAGTTTTAGCTTATAGCCAAAAATCCTTATATAAAAATATTTTTGTTCAAGGCTCAATTTATGGTAATTTATTGCCAAATGATGCTCAAGTTGCTGTGAATGATTTTATCAAGTCATTAAATGCTAAACCTTTAGAGCCTAAAAAGTTTCCTGAAAGAAAGGTTGCTCAACTAAAAACTAATGAAAAAATCAAACTTTCTAAAAAACTTCAAATCAACAATTCAGCTATACTTCAAGCGTTTACCTATGGTATAGAAGACCCAACACGCAGAGGTGCAGCCTTAGTTTTATCAAGTATTTTAGAAGCCCCCTACTATGCTAAAATGCGTACCGAAGAACATTTAGGCTATATCGTTTGGTCTAGTTTTGATCAACAGGAAAAAAATATGTATCAAAGTTTTATCATTCAATCGGGCGATTATTCAGCAGATTATTTGAGCGAAAGATCCAATTCATTTATACAATCTTTTCGAGCAGAATTAGAAAATATTGATGAGAAAAACCTAGAAACGCATAAAAAATCAATTATTGATCGAAAATTAGAAAAACCTAAAACAATGGGCGAAGCAAATGCCAGAAACTTTTATCGAGCATTTGATAAAGAAAGAGATTTTGATCATGTTGCCACAGATATCATTGCTGTTAAGAACTTAAAGAAAAAAGATATTATTGATTTATATGACGAAGTTGTAAACATGAACAAAAGAAAATGTGTAACCGTTTTGGTCTATGGTAGCGAACACGAACAAAACATTCCAACGACCACTACAGAAGAAATTCAAAAAATTAAAAAATCGACTGAATACAAGAGGTAAAAATGCGCAATAAACTTTCTGATGAACTCATCTCCTTTATCGATGCAAACCCAACCCCCTTTCATGTGGTTGAAAACACAAAAGCCATGTTAGAAAAAGCAGGTTTCGTGGAATTAGACCAAACCTCCTCTTGGAAATTAAAACAATCTGCGGCTTATTTTACAATTTATGCTGATACTTCCATTATTGCCTTTAGAACCCCTTCCCAATTAAAAGAATCTGCCATTGCAATCATTGGGGCTCATACGGATAGCCCCAATCTTAGAGTTAAACAGGGAGCTGAAAAAACTTCTAATGGTTACTTGCAAACACCCGTCGAGGTTTATGGTGGCGTCTTAGTGAATTCATGGGTAGATCGCGATTTGGCAATAGCCGGCCGCGTTCATTTAAAGAAATCAGACGGAATCCATAAACAATTATTTTTTATCAATCGACCTATTGCAAGAGTTTCTCAACTAGCGATTCATTTAAATCGAGAAGTAAACGAAAAAGGCTTAACACTCAATACAGAAACAGATATAGTGCCAGATTTTGGTTTATCAAAAAGTGAAAACAACCAAGAATTTCTAAAAAATTTACTCGCAAAAGAAATAGGCTGCAAATCAGAGGAAATTCTCACTTATGAAGTATCTTTTGCCAATTGCCAAAAAGGGTGTTATGGCGGCTTTCAGGATGACTTTATCCATTCAGCTAGATTGGACAACCAAGCCATGTGCCATGCAGGTTTAAAAGCTTTAATAGATTCTGAATCTACTAATAATTTTAACATACTCGCACTATTTGATCATGAAGAAGTCGGTAGCCGAAGTGCCGCAGGTGCAGATTCAAATATTCTGAAAAATTTAATTGATCGCATTGTGAATTGTTTTTATACTGACCCAGAAGCCATCCACCAAATAAACGCTCGTTCCTTCATGGTAAGTGCTGATATGGCCCATGCAGTTCACTCTAATTTTGCCTCAAAACACGGCGGTAATCGTCCATTTCTAAACAATGGAATCGTCATTAAATTTAATTCCAATCAACGCTATGCAACCGATGGAATCTCAATGGCAAAAATAACAAATCTTTGCCAAAAAAACAATATTCCGTTTCAAGTGTTTTATAACCGTACAGATTTACCATGTGGGTCTACCATTGGCCCTATTTCATCGTCAAACTTAACTTTCAACACCATCGATATTGGTAACCCTATGCTTTCTATGCACAGCACGAGAGAATCGTGCGGCTCAGAAGATCATCCGCAAATCATCAAACTTTTTCATAGTTTTTATACGCAATATATAGAGCCAATTAAAAATTAAAATGAAATCAAAAGAAAACTCCCAACCTAAAAACCCCCTTCATGGGGTTACTTTGGAAATGATAATTAATGAATTAGTCGCCTATTATGGCTGGGCTAAAATGGATGAAATCGTAAAAATCAATTGCTTTCATAGCGACCCCAGCGTTAAATCAAGCCTTAATTTTCTCAGACGAACCCCTTGGGCTCGAAGCAAAGTTGAAAAACTTTACCTAAAAATGTTATCGGAAAAACAAAAACCCTAACAACAAAAATTACCTCGCCAAAAAAAACGCAGCCTCATTTTAAGGCTGAAACTTTCGCTCTTGTCTAAGTCTATGCCAAAAATCCAAATTGTCATATAAACTTAATATCGATTTCCTAACCTTTTCTCATTATTCGCAAAATCAATTCCTCTAAAATATTTTGTGGAACTCCATATTTTATAATTTAATTATGTGTCGTAAAATATAACAGAAATTGTGGCGCCTAGTTTTATCCTTGTGAATAAATAAAGCGTAAAAACATTTCAATTTAATAAGTTGCATTACTTTTTTGCTGGTTGATTTTTTGATTTAGGGATTGATTTAAATATCTCTTCTGCAAACAATTTTCCGAGCTCAAGTTGGCCTTTAGTCGTAAAATGCAAACCGTCTGTATCAACATTATCTGTGTTCACCAAAAACACATTTGGTATTTTTTTCGCTATATCTTCTTGTGCCTTCCAAACTGTTTTTTGAAATTTAAAATTTTTTGCCTGAATTTTACCAATCAAAAATGTCAAATTCTTAATGCCCGTCTCTTCACGAACACCTGCAATCAACTTTTTCAAATTCGCCTCATATTTATCTGACAAGGTCTGATCTTGTGCATCAGACTCCCCTTGCATCCATAAAACTCCTTTAATTTGCGCATCAGGAGCTGATTTCTTAGCTTTATTCAGCATATCTATCCACTTTAAATAAAGAGAACCATTTGGGGTATCTTTGGCAGTTTTTTGGTCAGAATCCTTACCTGCCCACAAAGTCATATTCGTACCAGAAGACCCTAATTTTACTAAGCCAATTAAAACTTTAGGCCATTTTTTTGCCATTTCAAATGCAAACCCTATTTCTGGGCCAAACATGTCACCTGGTTGCAAAACAACCCATTCATCGGCTGCACTCCAAAGACGAACTGTAGCTGGATATTTTGCGAACTCTTTTGGTATCTCAGAAGTCTTGCCTCTTCCATCCATATTAGATTGTCCACCTAATAAGAAAATTACCGATGGTTTCCAATTGTTACTTTTTTCACCCCCAACCAAATCTTTAGAGATTGTAATGAGTAAAAAAACGAGCGAAACCTTGATGAGCAAATTTACTCTCATAGTAACAAAAAAAGAAGTCATTTTAATATCCTTTAAAATTAAAATCTAATTGGCTACTCAATCATAATAAAAAGTTGTTAGGCATTGTATAGATAATTTTTAATATAATACCAATAAATTCAGTGAAAACAAAAAAGCTCCACCGAATTTTCTGGCAAGTCATTTTAATATTACATTAAAAGAATTCTTTTTATATCAGCCCATTGTGACTTCGATAGAATGGTTTTCGCCTGGTTTTAATGAACCTAGCGGTATTACGGTTTCGTCTCTATCCAAATGAGGGTTAAAATGAGTTTTAGAAACTGGTTTTCCATCAAAAAGTAAGGTTTGAACTCCCCTTTCTACGCCTTTCGGATTTCTAACCTTAATATACCATTGACCACCCATAAAAGATATATTAGCATTGAATGACTTCCAGTTGTTTGGTATGCAAGGGTCAATTACAAGATGATTTATATGCGGGCGAAACCCAATCACGCCATGATACACATTTCGCATGGCGGTCGAAATTGTTCCTGATAAAAAGGTATCGCCTCCTTGACCGTTTTGACCATCTACTTCTCGCCAAATATTTACTACACCATAGGGTGCCGTTTTAGAAATTTGTATGGGGTGAGCTTTTTGATCATAAGGGAAAGTATATCGTAAAATATCAAACAGCCAATTGCCTTTACCAGCAACCCAAGCCGCTCGCCCTAAAAAGCCATTTGAACCGTGGTTGTAGGGTGTGGCATTTTCTGATAAACCTGGCAAACGATCGCCTTGACCAATTCTACCCAATTTCTCAATTGGTGGCACACCAATACCAGGGTAGAAAAGTCGCCAGCCATGTGGGCCTTTCAATGAATCAAGGTGTTTAACAACCTTTTCACGCAAGGCACCAGTTGCAACGCCAGCAATAATTGCAAAGGTGTTAGCCGTGCTATTTACACGCGCCTTACCGTCTGGGTCTTTAAGTGAAAATACCCATTGACCAGCATCCGTAAAAATACCATTAAAATATCCTTTTTTATTTAAGGCATTTTTGTGCAAGGCTTCACGAAATTTCTTCGCACCCATACGAAATTTTTTTGCGGTATTTTTTAAATCTTTTTGTGCATTTTTTGTAGCTAAATAATCCAATAAATCGGCACATTCTTCAAGACCTAAAATGGCTTGGCATGTTACCATCACACTCTCGCCACGACCTTCTAAACCTGCTTTGTTGATGCCATCATTCCAGTCGCCCCCTCTTATTTTGCAAATCCCATGCTCACCGATATTATCTGATGCTAAATAATACTGAAAAAGTCTAATTAAATGCTCTAATACTTCAGACTTTTCATGGCTGTTAAGCCAAAATACCTTTTCCTTTAAAACATCAAAATCTCTGGAATGATAAATGTAATCTCTTGCTAATTCCCATACCCATAAACCGGCATCCACATGACCACTAGTTGAAGGTGGCTTAAAGCGACCATAAACACTATAGCTTCGCATGCAATAACCGTCTGGGCATTGAGAATCTAATATCTCAAGCAAACGAAATCGCCCTAATTTTTCATTAACGGGTACTATCCCTGCAGCATCTTGGGCGGCATCTCTTGTTCCTCTTCTATCGCTTGGCCAACCACGATCTAGCTCATTTACCCATTTTAATTGTAATTCCAAATACTCATTTACATAACGATTTAATGATTCATCTGGTGTTTCAATGGATCTCTTAGATAAATTAATTTGATAAAATTTTTGCAACTCATCTAATTTCTTTTTACGCACCTGTTCAGGTAATATTTTTTGAATCGTAATGACTTCCGACTTTTTCGGCATTTCACCTGTTTCGCTACAAGAAAGCATTCCAACTACCATGGTAAATGCAAACGACTCATTTTTTTCCAAAGAAACTCTCTTCATCATCGCAGCAATCGGATATTGAGCTGTAATATAATTTTCAGGGGAAGTCTTGCCGCCATAACGAAATGTAGTTTTCGGTTTTAACGCCAGGCTTTTTTGCCATAATGCTTCTGGTGTTGGCCATGAACCACGACCCATGAACCTTTCTGCTGATACCTCGAAGGAATCTGGCTTTAAATCTGAAACTATCGCAGCTCTAAGGCGATTTTTTGGAATACCACCTGAATCGCGGGTTTCAACAAAAAATACTGGTAGCCCATTTTCCATACTAAAAGTCACAGACTGATAAGTTTGCAGCGTTACGCCAATCCCTTGCACAAAAGGCGCCAAATGCGGTCGCAATACTGGCATCACGCGCAAACCTTTTGTTTTATTGGTTAAATTTGTAATTTTAGTTGTCATCAAAACAATAGCCCCAGTAAGTGGCACCCAATATTCTGTTTCCACTAATAAATCATTATGAATCAATTTGTATCTAGCAGCATCAGGTGAAAATGTACAATTATATTGTTTCGGCTCTAAACCAGGCTGATTGATGGGGTAAGATGGTTGCCAAAAATTTGTAAATGCAGATTGCGATTTTGAATCTGGCAAAACCCATGTTAACATTTGAGGTACAACTTGTTCCTTTTCAGGTCGAAATATAGCTGGCCCTGCCACGGGTGTAACTTGAGCATATCCACAACCATCATGCCTCAATCGCAATAAAACAGATTCATTGTTATAGACATAATCCCACGGTTTTGGCAAATGATATTTTAAACAATCAAAAGATGCCAATTCATTGTTAAAAGAACCTAAACCTTGTAAATTTATGTCAGTTAATTTCATATTCTATACTTTCTAAATTCTAGTATTTTGATTTTCGACAAACAACTTTGCAATTGTTAGTAACAGTAATTTTGGTCGCTGAACTATACCAAAAATAAATACAATTAATATCCAATTTATTAAATTATTAAAAATTCAAATTGGCAATACTTTAAAACAAATATGAATTATTGAATTGGTTTTGCTTCAACACTAATAACATTCTTTACCACAGCTAAAATACAAGTTTTTACAATTGAAACAAGTAGATGATTAACCGCGTTTTTTTACAGCATAGATCTTAATTTTGAGTTTTTTCTGCCCATAGCGATCAGAAAAATACAGCACTAAAAATGTAACCATTTATTGGCATTTATTCACTTTGTTACCCAACTATAAATTTTTGCTTGAAATACCAATAAAATCACAATTATTAACTATATGAAAACTAATTTAGAGTAATAGACTTCGTTATTGTTAATCATTAGGGTGCCGCTATAATCGCCCCTTTATTAACCAATAAGAAATCTAAAGAATGCCTACGATTCAACTCACAAATATTTCAAAAAAATATGGCAATAAGGAAGTTTTAAGTGAAATCAATGCAACCATCCGAAATGGTGAGTGTTATGCCATTATAGGTTCTAATGGAAAAGGCAAATCGACCTTATTAAAAATTTTAGCGGGTGTAATACCTCCTAGCAAAGGTCAAATTACATATGACAATTTGATTTTACATAAAAACCGTAAAAAGATTGCGAGAGAATTGGGTTATGTGCCTGAGACGCCATCGCTGTATAATGAATGTACGGTTCAAGAAAACTTAGACTTATTCAAAAAGCTTTCTACAAACAAAGACAAACTATCGAATGATAAAATTCAAGAATGGCTAAAATTATTACAAGTCAATTCAGAATTAAAAACCAAAGTTGCTACACTTTCTAAAGGTATGCAATATAAAATCTCATTTATACGGAGTTTAATTAATAATCCTAAAGTATTATTGTTGGACGAACCAAATGCAAACATTGATAATGATACCTTGTTACAGCTAAAAAAAGAATTGATTCAATTAAAAGCATCTGGTGTAACGATTATAATCGTTACACATCAATTGAACTTTCTGACTGGTTTAGCAGACCGTATTGCATTTCTTCAAAACTCTTTAAAAACTGAAATTACAGCAAATGAATTTTTTAAGTTAAATAAACGCCCATTATTAGAAGTAGATTGTGAGCCAGCTTCTGATGCCTGCATTGCTGCCCTTTCTCAAAAAGACCCAGATTTGCAGATAAATGAAGATCGAACCCATATTCGCTTGCAGCTCAATGAAACTTTAAAAAATTATAACGAATTTATTACAGAACTTCTTGCGACAGGTTTGAAAGTCAAACAATTTTATGAAGTCGCGATTACCCCTGAACAACTTTATAAGCGCATCATCAAGAAAGATTAAGTCAATATGGTTTCAATTTTTACTTTGGGTTTTCATTCGCTTAAACTTTTATTTAAGAGCAAATGGTTATTGTTAATTATTTTTTTATTGCCGCTACTCATAAGCACATTTGTCACCTTTGGTTTGCAAATGGCATATAAACCAGTATCTAGCTATTTGATAAAGTCCAATAGCGAAAATGATTCCATTGAATTTATTGCAAAAAAGGCCAAAGATGCGGGTGAAATGTTTAAAAATGAATCTGATCTTTACCCTGTTGTAGAAAAACAAATGGCCATGAAAACAGAACTTCCTGAAGTTGTTGAAAACACTTCTAGACACTTTTTAAAATTATTATTACCAGTCTATTACCCAAAATTTGGCAAAATGATTGATACTGCAATGACGAATCTTAATGTTATTTTAGTAGTTCTTTTCACAATAAGCGTTTTACCAGCCATATTAGGCGTATTTATAATGAACCTAGATAAAAAAGACCAAACCATTACCTCCATCATTGCATACGGGGTTTCCAGTTTTGAATATCTTTTTAGCAAACTTTTTGCAGGGTTATTATTAAGCGTTTTAATCACAGTTGCTAGTCTAATTGGTTATATCGTCGGAACATATGTTAACGCCGCAGTTACCGCGCAAAAATTTTCAATTCATGTTGGGAATATTAATCAAATCGTAATACTTGGTATTATTGGTGCCTTTTGTGCCTTTGCTATTTCTGTTATGATAAGCTTTATCATCACAGAAAACAAAGCCCAAATTATTGTTGGTGGTTTTTTTACTCCTATTATTGTGATTGCCATTTTTGTTTTTGCCATTCAAAAGCCGATCATTCAAAATAGCATAAATGATATTCAAACTCAATTTTCAAATATTAATATTGAAAGAATACCTGTTGATAAAAAAGAGGTCTCATTTTTAGCAGAACGACAAATTTACGATCGTTCACAGATGGTGGCTGTTAAAATTGGAGCAGAAATTATTCCCGATGCAATTTCTGAAATAACCAAAGACACTCCAAAATTCTCTATTGATCAAACAAGAAATACGATTACGACATTTTTAGGTATCACTGGCATTGTAATATTTTTATCTTTTTTTCTTTCTATTCTACGATTTAGAAGCTTGTAAAATATGCATCAAATAACCTTATACCAAGTCGCCAAAAATGAGTTGGGTAATGATGACCTAATGCCTTTACCGCACATTTCACCAAGCGACCGCGGTATATTATACGCGGATGGTTTATTTGAAACCATTTTGGTAAAAAATCGTAAACTAATACATATAGATGCCCATATCAAACGCATGGTAATTGGGTTACGCCGATTAAATATTAATTTTAAGGTTCCAAGTGAACGCTTAATTGAATTTGCAAATGAAGATGTATTAGATTCGGGTGAAAGAGACGCTGTTTTAAGAATTTCAGTCACACGAGGTCAAGTAACAGGCAATTTAGGTTTTACAGATGCACTATGCCCGACAATCATAGTAGAGATTAAACCACTTGCAGGTGATATACCTAATGAAATCAATATCATTACGGCGGCCGAAAGAAGAAATGAATTTTCCATTTTAAGTAGTATCAAATCACTTAACTATTTGAGTAATTTAGCGGCCAAACAGGAAGCCAATCGTATGAATGCTTACGATGCTTTATTGCTAAATACTAAGGGTGATATTGCCGAATGCACAACATCAAACATCTTTGCAGTGATACAAAATGAACTTGTAACTCCACCGCTTGAAGCAGGCATATTGCCAGGTATTACGAGAGGAGTGGTATTAAGCATTGCAAATATGGCGCGCATTCAAGAAAGCACGCGACGCATTACACCCGCAGAACTGCAAACTGCTTCAGAAATTTTTACTACAAATTCTATAAAAGGTATTTTGCCAGTAAAAAAATGGGATCAATTTGAATTTGCTGGTGCGAATGGCCCTATCACACAAAAACTACAAAAACTTTATTCTGCAGAACTAGAATTGGCTTAAATAATGAAAGTAAATGAATTTTTAAAATATTGTTTACAAATTTCACCTCTTGATTTACAAGAAAGCTGGGATAATTCTGGGGCACAAATACTCTTTCCTGATACCGTTATAAAAAAAGTTTTGATTGCAACTGATTTTACTAAAAGCACTTTACAAGAAGCGATTCGCGGTAATTTTCAGGTTTTGGTGGTTCATCACCCCCCTTTTTTTAAACCATTGCGTTCCATAGATTTTTCAAACCCGTTTCATCAGTTAATCATGACTGCAATTCAAAACAAAATATCAGTGATTGCTTTACACACCAATTTCGATGCAACCCAAACAGGTATGAATGAATTTATCTTACAAAAAATGGGCATTACTCATACGACTCCATTTTTAATGCAAACTGGTAATTATTCCAAATTAATTGTATTTGTTCCTAAATCGCATTTTGAAGTTGTACGAGAAGCTATTTGTAATGCTGGCGCTGGTCATATTGGAAACTATTCCGACTGTACTTTTAGCACAAATGGACTTGGGACTTTTAAAGGAAACGCCCATACAAATCCATTTCTAGGCAAATCAAATCAATTAGAAGTGGCTGAAGAAAGTAAAATTGAAACCATTATAAAAAATAGCGAAAAAAACAAAATTTTAAAAGCCTTATTAAAAGCACACCCGTATGAAGAAGTGGCTTATGATCTTGTGCCTTTATCTAATGAAAAGCCTGGTTTAGGTCGAATAGGACATTTACCTAAACCTTTAAAACCAAAAGCATTCGTAGACCTAATAAAAAATAAATTAAAAATTTCTGATTTGCGCTTTTCCATGCGAAAGGAACCCATACAAAAGGTTGCCATCATCACAGGCGGGGCTGGTTCCTATTACAAAGATGCTATTAAAAATAATTGCGATGCTTACATTAGCGGTGATATTAAACATAATGAATGGATCGAGGCCAATGAATTAAATTTATTACTAATTGATGCAACACATTTTGAAACAGAAAAATATTTTGCACCTTCCTTCATAGAAAATTTCAACCGATTAAAATTAAAAAATTCTCCATTTTTAAAAGCTTCACTTTCAGAAAAACGCCCCTTTCATAATTAGCGCATATAATTGATTTTCGACTAATTTAGCGATTATCGGCTTATTAATAGATTTTTTGTCAATTTTATGATTATTTCTTTCCTGCTTAAAAAATAAAAAATTCACAAAGCCTTAGTTTTGCAATATGAAAACAATAACGATTCAAAGAGTTTTAACGATTAATGTTAAAGTATAAATGAATTAACCAATTAGGGATAATTTTTCTTGTAACTACATAAAATACAATTACTTATGATTATTTTTAAAGCAAAAAGGCATATCTAATCAGAGCCGATATTTAGAGAGGTTTAAGAGTATCGTTTGGTTAAAAATAATCATTTGCTCATCTCATTTGTCTATTGGTCTTCTGCGAAATTTAACTTAATCAACCGGTCTTTATACAATCATTAACAGATTGGAAATTCCCATAGATTTTCACTATTATATTGCTAGACTTTCGAGACTTAAAGGCGGTAGTTTTTCGATCATATAATGTATACAAAATATATAAGTTCCATTTAGGAGTTCAGGATGAATCTTTTTTTCAAATTATTAATTTATGCAATCACTTCTTTGTTAATATTTTCATCAGTTAGAGCAGATGAGGAATCTGAGGAGGCACGATTAAGAAAAGAAGCGCGCGAACAACGCAAAAAGGAACAAGATGAAAAAAATGCGCAAGAAAAAGCGGAACGAGAAGCTAGGGAAAAAATGTTAAAAGAAGAGACTCCTGAGGCTAGAAAGGAAAGAATTGCCAGAGAGAAAGAATTAGAACAGGCGCAAAAAGAAGAGAAAAAGCAAGAAAAAATCAGAGAGCAGGCAAAGGCAAAAGAAGAAATTGCAAGACTCAAAAGAGAAGCGGATGAATTAAATGCAAAAGAAAAGGCGGAAAAAGAAGAACAAGCACAACAAAAGAAAGAAGCTTTAGCTAAAAAAGATGCTGAGAAAAAACAACAAAAAGAGGAAGAGAAAAGGCTAGCCCAAGAAAAGAAAGAAAAAGAAGCTAAAGAAAAAGAGAGCAAAGAAAACAAAGAAAGTTCAAATGTAGAAGAAACAAAAGAAAAAAAGGAAGTTGTTGAGTCAACTGAAAATAAAAAATCAGAACAAAATCTTAAAGAAGAACAGAAAAAAATATTGGATCGCTTTTATGTCAATCAAAATGATAGAGAGCAAAGACGACGCGCGTTTGGTGAATCTTACCAGAATAAAGTTGAAGCAATTGAAAAAGAGCATCAATTAAATATTGAAGAGCTAAATAAAAAAATTGAATTAGCGAATGATAAAAAGCAAAAACCAGACACAGATCAGAAAAGTGCTGATAAAGCGATTGAAAAATTAAATCACCAAATCGAAGAGGTAAATCTTCAAAAAACTCGTAAACTAGAGCGACTAAAAGAAACAGAAAGTGCAAAGGCACAAAAATTAGAGATTCAGTTAGCAAAAGAAGAACAATCAGATGTTAGACTATTAGCAGCAAAAGGAATTCGTGACCCACGCTCACCTGCTGCCATAGAGAAAAGTGAAAAACCATTAGCGGACTTGAACATTAAGTTATCAGAAATTGCAAATGTTGATTTGAGTTCTTACCCTACATTTGTAAATGTCAGCGGAAGCATAACAATCAAAAAGAATCAACCAAAACCAATCACGATTACTAGCCAAAGAATGCTTAAAATTGATTTTTTTGACAAGATCAAGGTTGGTGAAGATGGGTATTGCATTGTGCATATTTTGAATGGTATAACTGTTGCCGCGGATGTTGACACAGAAATGTTGTTCTTCCCTTCTTTTCAGATTGATGATTCCCATGTTGCGCACCTTTATGTTTCAACAGGCCGAGTAAATGTGTTGGTAAAAAATGCTAACAAAAAGTTAAGAGTTTTAGTTGAGACACCAAACGGAAGATATTTATCTGATGGCACAAGTGCTAATCTAGTAGTAGATGGTTATAATAGAAGCGAATCACTACTGTCTGTTATTGAAGGTAAAGTAGACCAAGTTGATTTATCAAATGACCCCATCAAAGAAGCAACTAAAGGGAATACTTTAAAAATCAATTCTGAAGGGTCTGAAGTAATTGCATTGTCGAATGAAGCACAAAGTTATACAGAACGCGTTTATAAAGGTCATGAAGAATCTAAAGAAAAGTCAGATGAGCTTGGCAAAATTGAATTAGATACTCAGGAGACGACTTTACTTCAAACGGTAAATTACGAATATCCTAAGTCAAAGCATATAGAAAAGAAAGAATCACTTGAAGAAGAATATGCTGATAAAAAGAGAGAAGCATTTTTGTCTTCTCAAAGAGAATATAACAACCTTGTAAAAAATCTTGATAAACAAAAGTCTAAGTTAGAGAAAAAAGCTGAGTCACAGGATAAAAAAGAAGAAAAGAAAGCAATAGCTGAAGTTTCAAAAGCAAATGAAAAAGAGCAAAAAGAAGTTGCGAAAATTGAAAAAGAAGACAAAAAGCGTGAAGAGGAATTAGCTAAGGCTGAGAAGAAAGATCTAAAGAATGAAGAAAAAAGAAAAGAAGATTTAGAAAAGATTAACATTAAAACGGTTGACGAAGAAAAGTTAGCCAAGAAACAATTAAAAGAAGAACAGAAAAAGCAAAAAGACATCGAGGAAAATGAACGCCGAATTCAAAAGGAACAAGCGAAACAAGCAAAAATAGAGGAAGAAAAAGCTGAAGAAGAAAGAAAAAGAATAGCTAAAGAAGAAAAGAAACGCCAAGATAAAGAAAAAAAGGACAACCAGGAAAAAGCCGTTACTCGTGATGAAAAAGCCGTTACTGAAAATAAACCAAAAGAAAAAGCAACTTCTGATGGCCCAGACCCAGATGCTGATGGAACTCACCCAGACATTGTTGCTTTGAATAAAAAATACGATGCGAAAAAGCAAGTTGTCACCAACGAGTATAATATTAAGATTAAAAAGCAAACAGATAAAAACGAAAAAGAATCAAATGCAATAAAGGCCGAAATAGTTTCCCTTGAAGCAAAAATTCAAGCGGGTGAAAATGTAGAAAAAAACACAGTTAAACTAGAAAACAAAAAACTGGAGTTAGACAAAACATCGGCGAAAAACGACCAAGAGCTTGTTACTTTAACAAAAAAATTGGATATCAGTCTATCAAAAGATTTAGGTTCGCTTGAAAAAGATAAAGCCTCCGAAAAAGAAAAAATTGATAGAAACATAGCTAAAGAAAATATAGCAAAAGAAAAAGGAGCACAACGGTTAAAAGAAAAAGAAGACGCTCGACTAGCTAAGGAAGCCAAAGAATCCAAAGAAACCAAAGAAGCACCTGCTAATGGAGCGCCTACTAATAACGAAACTCCTAAAGAAGTAACTCCAGTTGACGAAGCTATTTTTGAAGGAATCAACCAAAGATATGCGGCCAAAACAGAAGAAATTAGAATTTCATACGAGAACAAGTTAACTGTTGAAAAATCAAAAGATGACAAAGAGTTAGCGAAAATTCAAGATCAAATAACTGCACTAGAATCAAAAGTTCAAGAAGGCAAAGATCCTGAAAAAAATCAAGCTAAGGCCGACAAACTTAAGATTACCTTGGCAAAACAAACAACTGAAAGTCAAAATAAACAAGCCAGCTTAAAAATTAAATTAGATGCTAGTCTAGAAAAAGATTTGGCAAATTTAGCAAAAGATAAAGAAGCTGAAAAAGCAAAACTAATTAAAAAACAAGAAAAAGAAAAGGCCTCTAGCCCTAGCAACCGAGAAGAAGAAGCAAAAGCTAAAGAAGAAGCTAAGCTAGCAAAAGAAGAAGCTAAGAAAAAAGAAGCCGAAGAAGAAGCTAAAAAAGAAGAAGAAAAGAGAAAAGCTAAAGAAGAAGCTAAATTAGCGAAAGAAGAAGCTAAGAAAAAAGAAACTGAAGAAGAAGCTAGAAAAGAAGAAGAAAAGAAAAAAGCGAAAGAAGAAGCTAAACTAGCGAAAGAAGAAGCTAAGAAAAAAGAAGCCGAAGAAGAAGCTAGAAAGGCCGCAGAAAAACAAAAAGCCAAAGAAGAGGCCTTAGCTAAAAAAGAAGCAGAAAAAGCACAAAAAACTACCCCTTCTGAAACCAAATCAGATGTTGTAGTTGAACCAGGTGATGAGACAGCTAAAGTAAAATCCAAAGAAGAATTAAAAGCGGAAGAAGCTGCGGCAAAACAAAAAGCCAAAGACGATGCTAAATTAGCAAAAGAAGAAGCTAAGAAAAAAGCAGCTGAAGAAGAAGCTAGAAAAGAAGAAGAAAAGAAAAAAGCGAAAGAAGACGCTAAACTAGCAAAAGAAGAAGCTAAGAAAAAAGAAGCCGAAGAAGAAGCTAGAAAGGCCGCAGAAAAACAAAAAGCCAAAGAAGAGGCCTTAGCTAAAAAAGAAGCAGAAAAAGCACAAAAAACTACCCCTTCTGAAACCAAATCAGATGTTGTAGTTGAACCAGGTGATGAGACAGCTAAAGTTAAATCTAAAGAAGAATTAAAAGCGGAAGAAGCTGCGGCAAAACAAAAGGCCAAAGACGATGCTAAATTAGCAAAAGAAGAAGCTAAGAAAAAAGCAGCTGAAGAAGAAGCTCGTAAAGCCGAAGAAAAACAAAAAGCCAAAGAGTTAGAAATTAAAGCTAAAGAAGAGAAAAAAGCACAAGAAGAGTTAGCAAAAGCTAAAGCAAAAGAAGATGCTAAAAAGGCTGAGCAAGAAAAACAAGCAGAAAAAGCTCGTATAGCCGAAGAAAAGAAAAAAGCCAAAGAGGAAGAAGACTTAGCCAAAAATGATACTTCAAGTGTTGAAATAACAGAAGAAATAAAAACTTATTTTGATGCGTTGGACAAAAAAGTTGACGCCAAAATTGAAATGGTAAATGTCGATCATGAGAAAAAATTAAACTCAGCTCAAGGTAAACATGATAAGGCAATCGAAAAATTAAATGAAAAGAAATCTAAAGATGATGAAAAAGCCAAAGAAAGCAAAGCTTCTCAAGAAAAAGTTGATGAAAAATTGGCTCAAATTCAAAAGCAATACGACGAAAATAAAGCCGAAGCAACTTCAGAATTTGATGTATTAAAAGCTAAGCTAAACAAAGAAAGAGAAACAGAAATTAATAATATCAAAGACAATGTTAAGAAAGAAAAAGATTCTTTTTTAAAGCAAGAAATGGAATTAAATAAAAAGAAATAAAGTCTTGAAATTCATGCCACTAAAATGGAAGGCTAAATTTAGCCTTCCTTCTATCGTCAACTATCGTACAACTTAATTGGAGTATTTAAAATAAAATGACCTTGTCTAGAGAGCTATTTAATCAATCCTTAAATATAATACCTGGTGGTGTGAATTCACCCGTTCGTTCTTTTTCAAGCGTAGGCGGTTCGCCTTTATATATTAAAAGTGGCAGTGGTCCCTATATTTATGACGCTGATAATAATAGCTACATTGATTTTTGTGGGTCTTGGGGGCCGATGATTCTTGGCCATGCAAACAAAGAAATTGTTAAATCGATTCAACATGCAGCTAGTTTAGGAATTAGCTTTGGCACAAATACTCCGGCTGAAATTCAAATGGCCCAACTTATCAAAGAAGCTTTTCCATCAATTGATAAAGTTAGACTAACCACTTCAGGGACGGAAGCCACCATGACGGCTTTAAGACTTGCGAGAGCCTATACAAAGCGAAATAAAATTTTGAAATTTGATGGCTGTTATCATGGTCATGCTGATGCATTTTTGGTAAAAGCTGGTAGTGGGTTATTAACAAATTCACTTTCATCATCGGCCGGTATCCCTCAAACAGTTATAAAAGATACACTAGTTGTCCCTTACAATGATTTAGACGCTGTAAAGGTGATTTTCGAAGAGGTCGGCAAAGAAATCGCATGTGTAATAGTGGAGCCCGTTGCAGGTAATATGGGTTTAGTGAAACCTGCCCCAGGTTTTTTAGAAGGTTTACGCGAGATTACCTTAAAAAATAACAGCCTTTTAATTTTTGATGAAGTGATTACCGGCTTTAGATTATGTTTTGGTGGCTATCAAAATTTTATTAAAATGAGCCCCGATTTAACTACTTTAGGTAAAATCATTGGAGGAGGTTTACCGATTGGTGCGGTTGGTGGCAAAAAAGAAATTATGGATTTATTAGCCCCTTTGGGTGGCGTTTATCAAGCAGGCACATTATCCGGAAACCCAGTTGCACTGGCAGCTGGTATTGTTTCATTATTGAATCTTAAAAATGACAATATATATAAGCAACTGGAAGAAAAAACCAATGAATTTGTCAATTCTTTAAAACCGGCATTATTGGAACATCAGGCTTGTATTCAAAATATAGGGTCTATGTTTACCATTTACTTTCAAAACAAAATACCTAACAATTTAAATGAGATGAAGCGGTGTGACACAAATCTATTTAACACCTTTTTTCATAAATTACTTAAAAATGGGGTTTATTTCTCCCCTTCTCAATTTGAAGTAAACTTTATTTCAACTGAGCATACGGCAAGCGTTTTAAAAACTGCTGCAAACAAAATCATTGAGAGTTTGAATTAAATCATGTTAAATAAGAACAAAAAACTTTTAGACAAAAAACTAAAAAGCCTATATTCGATTTTTCTAAATACCTCTGAAGTTATTTATAAAAATTCAGAAAACAATGAGGTTTCTGAATACGAACATGCGGTATTAACTCTAATTGCATCTGTGATATCTGCCAATGAGAAAATCGATGAATCAGAATTAAATTTAGCCTCTGCTTTTTTTAGAAATAATGCACCCGTCGACCGTGCCAATAAATTATTAAGCCAATTGGAGATAATGCTTAAAAACAAAGATACTCTTTCAATCGAAAGTGCGGCAAAAGTATTTAAAGAAAAACTAAGTAAAACTGATACTTTAAAAATTTTTAACGCACTAATTCAATATACAGTAGATAATAAGACAGACTCTAACAAAGAAATTATTTTAACCAAAATTGGCATTGAGCTAGGTTACACTCAAGAAAATATCAGTAAATATATTGAAAACAAGAAAAGTATGTCCGAAAAAGCCCAAAAATACGGCAAAATCGGCGGAATTGCATTTGTAATTATATTTTTAGCGGGAATTATATTATTAGCTGGTTTTTTACGCCCCATTTTTTTGGGTCTCGCTTTTGCCTACTTGATGGACCCCCTGCTTACTTTTTTTGAAAAAAAGACTCGTTTTTCTCGAAATTCAATTTGTATTGCTTCCATTATTATTTTTTTATTAATTGTTACTTTAGGGACGATTAAACTTTTTTCCTCAATTAACATTGAAGATATTAAAGATTTTGCAGTAAATACGCCCACTAAACTGTGGGATGGTCTTGAAAAATTTAAATATGTTTTAAAAGAAAAAAATGTTCCACCACAAATTATTGAACCTTTAGACCAACTGTTGTATGGTTCTGTAATTTTAACTCAAGAGGATATTCCAGAGTCAGAACAAGATCACCTGATAGACGACATTCTTCACAAAAGTATTGATACTGACATCAATTTATTAGTTTTATTCCCAGAATATAATGAAAAATTTAAATTCAATAATTATAAGAGAGAAAGCTTTTTGCATTTAATGAATCATATACTGACTACGCCAGAAATGCGTATAAAATGGTTTGAAAACTGTAAGTTTTACAAATCAAATATAACCAATGTGGCTGACTTTTTACAGTTAGATGAAATTAAACAAAAGATTGTGGTGAGAAATTTATTTACAACTGCTTATGAGCTAAATAAGTTTTCTTCTACCAACGAACATATTACAAAACACATAAAAGATCTTTTGGTGACAGATGTAGCAAAATACAGTAATTTTTTAGGCGGCTTGTTAAGTCGACTAAAAATTCTTGGTAGAATTTTAATTGATTTTGCCCTTGCAATTGGCTTTTATTATTTCTTTGCTCGAAAATTTTACCAAATAGGTAAAGGCATTTTGGAAACTGTGCCAGTGGCGTATCGCTACAACACCGACCAGATTTTTAGAAAAATAAATTGGATTTTAGAAGGTTACATGCGAGGGCAATTTTTGCTGATTTTGTTAGAAGCATCTTTTTACACCACTATTTTTTACTTCTTAGGCATAAAATATTTCTACATTTTTGGTTTAATTTCAGGTATTGCAGTGCTTGTACCTTATATCGGTATAGCTACGGCATATACTTTGACCCTATCAGCTGCCATTGCTGGTGGCATGAATGTAACGACGGCAATTGTTATAATAACTTTGGTATATGGCACTGTGAATCTAACTGAAAATTTCTTTTTAGCACCTAAATTAGTTGGCGATCGAGTGGGGTTATCTGATCTAGAAACTTTAATTGCTCTAGTTACGGGTGGAACATTAGGTGGAGTGATTGGTGTTGTCTTGGCAATACCAGTTGCGGCCATTTTAAAAGTATTTGTCATTATGTTGTACGAATGGTACAAAGAAAGCCCCTTTTATTTACAATCCTTTCCTGTTGATGAACAATTAGAAGATGCGGATCAAAAAGCAAAATGACATTTGTATTAATTATTCTTAGAATAATATTTATCGGTCTACTAACTTATATTGGTTATGACTTAGCGGCTATTTTTATAAACTCCCCTATTGGGCATCAATACTCTGGACCCATTTTAGGGTTCAGTATTGGAGTCATTATTATCGCTGTAGAAGTTCGATTACGGCCTATTTTTAGAAAAACTACTTTTGCCATAATTACAGGTTTAATTATTGGCTTAACCATTTCTTATATTCTGATTCAAATCATTGGCGCTTCTTTTTTACTTTCTAGTGTTGAACCAAAATGGTTTGAGACAATTAAATTGCTAATAACTTTTACACTAACCTATCTTTCTATTTCTACTGTCATTCAAACCAAAGACAAATTTCGATTTATCATACCTTATTTCGAGTTTCGTGGTCAAAAAATTGGTAGTAAGATTACTATTTTGGATATAAGCGTATTAATGGATAGCCGACTGATTGGGTTTTTGAAAGCCAATTTATTCGAAACTCAAATCGGTTTGCCAAAACTAGCGTATTTTGAATTAAAAAAAATGACTGAAAGTTCTGACAAACAAAAAAAAATCAGAGGTTTTGCTGGTCTAGCAAATTATCAAGAAATTAAAAACTTTAACCATGTTGCTGTTCAAGAAATGGAAGATGATCATTTACCTGGAGACCCTGGAATTCAAATTGTCAGAATAGCTGAGATGTATCAAGGAAAAATTTTAACGGCTGACATCGCTATTATAACAGAATGCCACAATCGAAATATCGAAGCTTTAAATATCAATGAAATTGCAAAAGCCTTCTACCCACCCTACCTACCTGGGGAATGTATTGAAGTAGAAATTCTAAAAGTTGGTGATAATAAACAACAAGGCATTGGATATCTACCAGACGCAACTATGGTTGTTGTAGAAAATGGAAAAGATTACTTAGGTAAAAAAGTGAAAGCTGAAATCACGCAATACCTACAAAGAAGTAGCGGTAATATGTATTTTGCAAAATTTGTGAATACACTTTAAAAACCAAAACTTTAACAGCTAGCCTAACAGTTATTTTCTTTTGAGCATTTACTGTTTTTTGCAAGTAATATACAAATAAATAGCTACTAAAGTGTGATTCCATCGGCACAACTAAAATTTAGGAATATTTTCACTCCTTAACATAGCTTAACACTTAGCTTTTCAGCGGCAAATTAGGCTAAATTTAATTGATTTTTTCATAAAGAAATCTAAAATTCCTGCCCCTCAAAATTCGCCTAAATCCGATGAATTAATCGAATGGTTCGGTTAACGGTTGGCAAAAACCTCTTTTTTGGTAATTAAATTATGTCTACAATGGATCTCTTAAAAAAAATCAAGTTTGATAATGCGATTGATCGTGAAATCAACGATACTCTTGTTGGTTATTCAGAAGAAAAAATCGAAGAAATTAGTCAAGTTGTCACAAAATCTTATGCTCTTGATAGCATAATCAAAGGCAAAGTAGTAAACATTACAGATAAAGATATTATCGTAAATATAGGCTATAAATCAGAAGGCATGATACCTATGACTGAATTTGATGGTCTAGAAGGTATCAATATTGGTGATGAAATTGAAGTTTTATTAGAAGCATTTGAAGATGCAGACGGCATCGTTCAATTAAGCAAAAGAAAAGCTGACCGTATTCGTGGTTGGGAAAATCTTGTTCAAACACATAACGAAGGCGATATTGTTAAAGGTCTTGTTATTAAAAAAATCAAAGGCGGCTTGTTGGTTGACATTGGTATTCCAGTATTCTTACCAGCTTCACAAGTTGATGTTCGCCGATTGGTTGATATTGCAGACTACATCGAACAAACTGTTGAATGTAAAATCATTAAAATTGACCACGAAAGAAAAAATATCGTGGTATCAAGAAGAAAACTTCTTGAAGAAGATCGCGAAACAAAAAAACAAGAGCTTATCGGCAACATCGAAGTTGGCTCATTGGTTACTGGTGTTGTAAAGAATATTACAGATTTCGGTGCTTTCGTAGATTTAGGCGCTATGGACGGTCTATTACACATCACAGACATTACTTGGGGTCGTGTATCTCACCCATCAGAAGTGCTTAAACTTAACCAAGAAATTCAGTGCGTAGTTTTAGATTTTGATAAAGAAAGAGAAAGAATTTCTTTAGGCTTGAAACAAAAGACTAAGAACCCATGGATTGATGCAGCTGGTAAATATCCTCCAAATATGAAGACCTCAGGTACAATCGTCAATATCGTTCCTTATGGTGCATTCGTTAAGCTTGATTCAGGCATCGAAGGTTTAGTACACATTTCAGAAATGTCATGGACAAAGAAAATTAACCACCCTTCTGAAGTTCTAGAATTAGGTCAACAAGTAAATGTTGTGATTTTGGATGTTAAAGCAGACAAACAACAAATTTCACTTGGTATTAAACAGCTTGATGATGATCCTTGGGCAAATATCGAAGGTAAATATGCTCCTGGAACAAAACTAAAAGGTGTTGTTAGAAATTTAACAAACTATGGTGCCTTTATTCAGTTGGAAGAAGGAATTGACGGTTTATTACATGTTTCTGATATTTCTTGGACGAAAAAAATCACTCACCCAAATATGGTTTTGAAAAAAGGTGATGAAGTAAATGTAGTTGTTCTTTTAATTGAAAAAGAGAAAAAAAGAATTGCTCTTGGTATGAAACAACTTGAAGTTGACCCTTGGGAAAATGCTATTTTGGAGCAATTCAAAGTTGGCGAAGTTGCTGAAGGTTCAATTACAAAAATCACAAACTTTGGCGTGTTCATTGAACTTCATGACAATATTGAAGGTTTAATGCATGTTTCTGAAATTGCTTCAGAAGCAATTGCTAACCCAGAGGAAGTTTTAGAAGTTGGTCAAAAAGTTAAAGTGAGCATTCTAAATGTTGACCAAAAGAACAGAAAAATTGGTCTGTCTCTAAAAGCATTAGAAGGCACTAGCAATTCTTATGATATTCAAGCTGCAAAAGCAAAAATTAAAGCCAAAAAAGGCGATGCAGCACCAGCAGAAGCTAAAAAAGAATAAAAAGCATTTTGCAATCGAAAAAAGCGCAGATTTTTATCTGCGCTTTTTTTTTGTTAACCTAACTTGTTTAAAAAAGCTCCCAACATAATAAAAATCAACTATTAAATAAAGGTCAATATGAGTGTATTAATGGTCAGCATTTCTGGTATTCGTGGTATTATTGGGCAAACATTAACCCCAGAAGTAATTACAAATTTTAGCCTTTCGTTTGCAACCATTAACCGAGGAAAAAAAGTGGTAATTAGCCGCGATACGCGAGTATCTGGTGCAATGGTGCTACAATTTGTAAGAGGTGCTCTTGAAGCTTGTGGTTGCCAAGTTATCGATATTGGCATTGCAACTACTCCAACAATTGAAGTTATGATTAAAAAACTTAATGCAAGTGGAGGCGTAATGGTATCAGCTAGCCACAACCCTATTGAATGGAATGCCCTTAAATTTTTTAATCATCATGGCGAGCTTATGACTGCCGATGAAAATAAAAAGCTCTTAGAAATCTATGACAATCAAAGCTGGAAGTTAGCAAACTGTTTTAAAATAGGCACTTATCAGAAAAATACGGATGCAAACAAAACTCATATAGATTTGATATTAAAACATATAAATGTTAAAGCCATTAAAGCCAAAAAGTTCAAGGTGGCTTTAGATTCTATTAATGGCGCTGGTGGCGAAATCACGCCCTTGTTCTTAAAAGAATTGGGTTGCCAAATTACAGCTGTTAATACTGATATGTCAGGTAAATTTGCACACAAACCTGAACCAATTGAAGCAAATTTACTTAGCTTTAAAAAATTTGTAAAAAACAAAAACTTTGATGTCGCCTTTGTGCAAGACCCCGATGCAGATCGTTTGGTCATTTTAGATGAAAATGGCAAATGGCTTGGCGAAGAGTATACCACAGCTTTATGTGTTCGTGAAATATTAAAGATAAGAAAAAGCCCAGTCGTAGTGAATATGTCTACAAGCCGAATGAATGAAGATATTGCAAAAGAATTTGGCTGTAAATTTTATCGGTCTAAAGTTGGTGAAGCAAATGTAATTGAATTAATGAAACAAAAAAAGAGTATTGCAGGCGGCGAAGGAAATGGCGGCATTATAGCAGGGAATATTCATTTTGGTCGCGACAGTCTTGTAGGTATTGGCTTTGTATTACAAGGGTTGGTTTCAGGCAAAAAAGTATCCGAACTTGTAGGTGAAATCCCCTCTTATGCCATGTTAAAAACTTCCTTTCCCGTAAATAAAGAAAAATTGAATGCTGTTTTAGGTACTTTAAAGAAAAAATATAAAAACGAAAAAATTGATTTAAACGATGGTATTAGGATTGATTTTAAAGATAAATGGGTGCATTTAAGAAGCTCAAATACAGAGCCAATCATTCGCATCATTAGCGAGGCAAAAACCAAAATGGAAGCCAATAATTGTATAACACAAATTCAAGCAGAATTTAAATAAATATAGCGTAGTGCTTTTCTATATTTCTTAATTAGTTGAATTATCCCTACTTATAGTGCCATTTTCACAAGCAGAATTTAAGGTTAATAAAAAAAACATACAAGCACTTGGAAAGGTAATACCTTCAAGATCTTCGGTTGAGTCAATTAATTTCTGTTTTACTAAATTTTCAAGCAACCATTTATTGATAACTGCAACATCACTTTTCATCAGCCAATCAATTTTTGCGGAATCTTCTGCATGGCTTTCAGTCAAAGAAACAATTTCATACAAACCAGTGCCAACCTCCTCATCTTCCATATTATAGGCAAGCTCTAAAGTTTCTGACCATTGAAATTTATTTGCCAAAGAAATATATAAAAAGCGAATATATTCTTTACTCGTTTTTCTTCTAGCCTCTTTTAAAACAATAGTTAAACAAAACTTGATGTCGGCTACCTTAGTCAATGAGTATATCATTCGGCTTCGATATTGTGGTATAGTTTCTTTTTCTAGCCTTCGCTTAATATATTCTTTAAGATCTTCGTCAGGTTTATTTAAAATATAAGTCAAAGATAAAATTGCTTGTACACCAAAAAAGTTTTCTTCTAAAGATAGTTTTCTTAAAAATTCGATCACTTCAGGCCGAGGGTAATATCGTAAATTATAAATAGCATCGTCACGAATATAAGCGTCTTCCCTTTTTGCTTCTAAAAATACAACTTCGAAGGCCGCAGCAATGGGGTTCAAACGCAAAGCTTGGTAGGCACTACGACGGGTTATCATATTGCTACTCTTTAAATATCTGATGATTTCTTTTTGTGCGTAAGGCTCATTTATTACGGCTATATGATTTAAATATTCAGCTTTCTTATCTTTATCTTTTTCTTCATTTAAAGCTGATATGGCGAACACACCTCTAATATTTCGAAACGAAATAAATGCAGAAGCAACTGTCATAATCGACATTTCTTCGCGTTGCGATAAAAAAAACAATAATACTAATATCGCGGCAGAATAAAAAACAATCAATAGCCAAATACCTGTAAAACTCACAGGCTCACTGGCATTTTTATCCAATATAATACCTATAAGAAAAAAGTTTGCCAAAGCCGCTACGGCTGCTATTAAAGTATTTGTTGCACTGTAGGAAATCACATCTTGTTTGGGTGAAAAATTATACACAATTTGACCAATTAATATGTCAGAGAAACAAAATAAAAACGATATGGTAACAAGTAAAAACAAAAGTAACCACTGAGATGAGGCCGTAGGCAAATAGATAAGACCTACACCACAAAATGCAATTAATAAATGGATATAAAATAAAATAGGCCGCGTTCCTAAAATATCTGATATTTTACCACTAACAGAAGAGGCTAAAATGCGACCTAGTAACATAATTAAGCTGAATAGGAAAATATCTGAATCGCCCATTCCATGTTCTTTTTTCATATAAGCTACCGAAGTACCATAACAAACAATCATTCCATCAGCAAAAAATTTTGCCAACCAAATAACAAATAATTTCTTATCAAACAGAAACCCTTTTATTCTCTGAAAAATTTCAATCACTTCCATTTTTGGTATAGCACCAATACTAGTAATTTTATTAAAGGCTGCAGATGAAAAATAATTAAAAACAATTCCAATTCCAATTAAAATTAATAAGGAATAATAAATTTTTTCAAAAACCAGAAAATGCAAAACAAAATAACTAATTATTAAAGAAAAGATTGCGCCAATATTACCAAAATGAGTAAAAGAACTTAATGCCTTACCTCTTTCTTGAGGTGCTGCTGATGCATTTAAAACTGGAAAAAGTGAAATCAAACCAAGCGACCTAAATAAATTAAATAGCCCATAGACGATACATATCATAAATACTGCATATTGTTCCCCATTAGCTTGATGAAAAAAATATTTTTCATATAAAAACACAACTAAAAAGTATAAAAAACAAATCCCTCCTCTTAATCGCCAAAATTGAACCTTATTGCGAACATAGTCACGACCAGATAAAAACAGAGGCGCAAGAATTCCAAAAAAGGTACAAAACTGCATTGCGGCCGTTACAAAACCGATGGCAAATCCACCACCATTCAAACTGATTACTAAAAGAATCATGACAGGGGCACCCAAAAGATACCCTATATTGCCACTATGAAATTGATAGATTCGTAAATGTTTTTGTGCTTCTTTTCGTTGTAAAAAAGTTAGCACAGATCTATTGAAGGAAGAAGGCATCTAACACAATAAATGAATTTAATATACATAACAGTCTTTCATTTTCAAAGTAAATTTTAAATACATTTTTTTGAGTCCCCCTTCTTATAATTGAAACAAATTCCCCTAGAGTCTTCGAGGTGTTATGTTAATTCTTTTTTTACCACCTATTCCAAATTAAAAAATTTTAAAATTATCTCCTTAAATATAGTTCTGTCTTGTTAATTTGAAAAAATAATGGTATTCTTAGCCAATCAACAAAATAGTTTAGATATTTTGGAAAGGCGATTTATGAAATATTTCAAAGTTAAAATGAGAATAAAATTTCACGAACAATATTGTAATGCAATTGAAAGAGGTAAATGTTGTTATAAATCTCATTTTACAAGTGGCTTATGCAAAAGTCATTATGAATTATTTCATTTGTTTTTTCCGCAGTCACCTGACATACCCAAAAATGCCTGTATAACACTTGAATATGAGATGAACCCTGTTTATAGATCAGGACTCTGCAAAATTCTTGAACGACAGTCAAGCATTAAAAGAAAAGTCTGTCATAACCCTTTGCACACTAAAAACTTTTGCCAACAACACGACTATATACTTACATTTGCTGAGCCTTTAAGAGATTTCCTCGAAAATCTACCTCAAACCAGGTAAACATCACCTTATTATTTTCAAATAGAAAATAGATGGAATATTTTTTACAATAATTTGTTTTATTTTCTAATTCAAGCTATACTAATTTGATAAAAGTCTATAAATACATTATTTTTTTTATTATAGAGAGGTTTCGTGAAAGAAAGTATTTTGCTAGTAGAAGATGATACGCTATTAAGGGAAGTGATCAAAGAATTTTTAGAAACCGAAGAATACAGTGTCGATACCGCTGAAAACGCACAAAAAGGCCTTGAAAGCTTTTTATCTAAACCTGCAGATATTGTTATAACCGATATTAATATGCCTGGTATTATCAATGGGATCGATGTTGTTAGAAGAATTAAAGCTTTTAGACCCAGCACCAAAATTTTTGTATGTACAGGCGCCAACAATAATTTGTCATCGATTGAAAATCTTGCACATCGCGTCATCAAAAAGCCTTTTAAGCTAGATGAGTTAAAAAGTATTTTGCAGAAGCAATCGGTTTAAAAAATTATTATTAACTATAAATCGTTTTTTAGACTCATTTGATAAAATAGCTCCTAATCTTTTTAAAGGTTAAATTTTGTCAAAATGCATGCATACCTATTAATTCATCACATCAAAATATTATAAAAAATCCTAGTTTTTCCGACTTATTTAACAAAATACATCTTGTATTTCAATTCGTTTTGTCTTAATATTCGTAGAACAGATGGATAACAGGTTAAAAATGAAACAGCATCTATATAGTCGTGCTTCTCAAGCACTAAGCGAAATAATTAAGGCAAAGGTACTTAACGGTGAAAACGCCGTTGGAAGTTTAATGCCAAGTATCAGAACTTTAACCAAAACCTATGACTATTCCCTAAAAACAGTGCATCGTGCATTGCATATTTTGGTAGACGAAGGTTATTTATCCGCCGAACCTTATCGAGGCTACCGAGTGTTACCTCTAGCGAATAACCCACTAACAAACAGCCCCCTAGTATTTTTAATAAATGAAGATAAAAAGGAAGGTCATTTAAGTAATACATTTCAGTTTTTTTTTGAAGAGATTAAAAACGCTGCAGCAAAAAAAGGTTGGTCAATTCTAATCGTATCTAGTTTTGGGAAATCAAACGAAACGATTTTGAAACAAATTCAATCTGCACACGCCTTTGCAGTTTTAGCAGAAGGGTGTAGTGTCTCCTTAGCAAACGAACTCAAAAAAATAAAAATCCCAATCATTTCCATCGATACTTGGAATTTAGAATCGAATATTCATTCTGTTACGCAGGATGGCCAAATGGGGTCAATTCAAGCAACCCAATATTTATTAAAAAAAGGCATCACTGACATTGTATGGTTTGGGAGCAATTTAAAAGATTCACACCATGATGATCGACTCTCTGGTTATTTGACAACCATGCACACCCAAAAAATTGAGATTAAATTTGAAAATATCGTTAGCTCTTCTTTCCATGAATTAAAATCAAACGCAAAAAAAATATTAATAAGAAAGCCTAAAGGCATTATTGCACTTTGGTTTGGGTTCGGCAAAGCTATTTTGGAAGCAGCCGAAGAATTGAATATGAAAGTGGGCAAAGATTTTGAGCTTGTTTCTTGGTGTATGCAAGAATCTTTAAAGCTAGAAGCAAGAGCCTATTTAAAAGGGGTTTCCCTTCCCATGATAACTTGGAGCTCTAAAGAACTCGCAACCGTTGCCATTTCGCTTCTATCGAGCAAAAGATTAGAACGCGAAAGCCCTATCACCAGAATAAAAACACCAACTCAACTTGTTCAATTAAATGAAAATGGCGATTTTCATCCACTAATTTAACAAATAAAATGGTAGCTATACAGCCAATTTTTAGGGTAGCCAGATCGTCTCGATCTGGTGCATCTTCAATTTTGATTGTGTTACCAGATCCGTCGATGCCACGATTGGGCGATTTGGCTACCAACTGGGTGCATTCGCCTTATGATGTAATTTTGTGGTAACTACTCAGCAATTTTAGATTCACCAAGAGACAGGTTTGAAACCCAATGGTTGTTCAAATAAGAATTTCTTTTCAATGGAAATGAGGGTAAAAGCGTCTAGCCTAGTCAGCTAGACAAAAATTCGTTCCAGTAAATTTCAAGCTCGTTATTTTATTCAACAGAAACACCGTAAGTGCTAGCGAAGATAGTAGAAAAAGTACTAAGGCGGTTGTTAGCCTACTTTTTCTTTCTTAAGTCTCCTCTGCCAGACCCTCCGCGGTCTGGCAGAGGAGACGAAAAATAAAAGAAAAAAATCACAGCAAACAAGCAAGCATTAAGCTTTTTATTTGAACAACCATTGGGTTTGAAACCCGTCTCTACTGCGCCAATTGTAAAAAAAATAAAAACACACTGAGTAGATACATTTTGTGAAGCTATTATAGGGGTGTGTTCGCCGTATGAATTCACCGAAGCCACATCATGAGGCGAACACACCCGATCTAGCTACCAACAAAATAGCTTGCTCTGTAGTATAAAAATAATGGGCTAAAAACTGACGGTAATAGCAAAAACTAGCTATTGCTACCAACCACTCGATTACGACCTGAAGATTTTGCTTGATACAATGCATTATCAGCATTATTTACAAAAGACTCAATACTTTGATTGCCTTTGTATTCAGACACCCCAAGCGAAACGGTTATTTTAAGCGGCTTAGTTGGTTCCGCGATATTTGTGAAAGCTGTTTGTTGAATAATCTCTCTAATTTTTTCTGCTCGAATCATAGCCTGTTGAAAATTGGTTTCTGGCAATAGTAGCACAAATTCTTCACCACCGTAGCGATAGACTTGATCGCTTGCTCTACCTGTTGTATTACAGTGTCGCACCGTTTCTTTTAACACCAAATCACCTTGTGCATGGCCATATAAATCATTAATTTTTTTAAAGAAATCTATATCTAAATATATAAGCGATAAATCACGCTTATGTCGCCCTGCACGATTCACCTCATCACGAATATTTTTATCAAAAAATCTGCGGTTAAATGCGCCTGTTAAAGGGTCTTCGATTGACTCTTTTCTCAATCGTTCTGTTAAATAAACAGTATTAATTTGCCTTGCCATACTGTTAATGATTACAAGTAGTTCTGACAGCTCTTTTGTTAATTGCTCTTCTGAGTGTGTTTTAATTGCAACCACAGCATCTAACTGATCCACATCAAATAAATTAATTGCTACTGCTATACCTCCACGACCATCTCTTAGTTCTGAACCAGCAATTGAACTCTTTAAAAATAATTCAGCTCGTGATAATAAAGTAAATTCCATTGCAATACTTTCATCATGCGATGCACTGAACTCAACATTTAATCGATCGCTTTTACGAACCATTAATTGAACAAGCTCAACTGAAAATTCGTTATTATCTCTTGCTATCAAGCGATTACATACCGTTTCAATAATATCCTTTATATTTTCAAGCTTTTGAATACTACAAATCAAATCATAAACATATTTGTTAAAAGAAAGAGATCGCATCAAAGATGCATTTTTACTCGCAAGAGGGTTTGGTCTTTCTTGAAGACCTTGATCAATCTGAGCATTGGGTAAAAATATTTCACCAAACAAATATTCTTCATTTTCAAAAACCATCTTTTTCATATTGCCAATACAAGGCAAAGCATCCGCCTTGGCGGATTTTAGCTCAATAGGAAACGAAAAAAAATCACCCTTCTCTGAATGCAGATTTACATCCTTACTGATTAACTTCCAAGTCTTAGGGCGCATCATCAAATTTTCAAAACAAAACCCTGAGGCACATATTTCCTCTGGCTTCCATCCCAACAATTTTTCTACAGCTTCATTAATAAACGCAAATTGATTGTTTTTTGCATATAAAACAAAAAACACATCAGAGTGTTGTCTTATGGCTATTTCTAAAAACTTGTCTAAATTTTTCAACGACCGAATACCTTCAAGCTTTGGTAAAGTTATACATTGTTACAATTTTACGAAAATTCCAAATTTTACTTTTATTTCTTAACATTATATGTATTTTCTCCTTGAACTTTAATAATTACTGAAAAAAGACCATGTTCCCTATTTCTAAACGACTTTTTATTGTTTTATTTTACATCCTAATTTCACAATTATTTGCAAATCGCAATTTATTTTGCCAAGAAAACACATCAAATGTAACTTCTTGGCAAGTAGTTTTAGAGCAGTTAAATTTTTTGAATGATATACAAGAAAATTCAAAAAATGTTTACCTAAAAAATTTAACCCAATTAGTCAAAAACCTACCCAAAGAGCCAACAAAAGAACAACTTTCTAAAATCAACACAAATCGTGCAAAGCTTACACTAGCAAAAATTTGTTTTGAAACAAAAAAATTTTTTTGGGCAGAAGACATTTATTTAGAAATTGAAATTCGCAAATTAAGCACAGCTGAAAATAAAACCCTTTTTGATCTAGTCACTAATTCTCTCTTATTATTTCCTGATCGAGATGTAAGCAAAAATTTAATTGAATTACTAAAAACACTTACTCCCTTATGTCGCAAAGAATTAACAGAAAACCCAGGGCAACTCAAAAATTTATATCAATTCTATGTTCAAAGACAACTGTTTATGGATGCAATGGACTTAGCAAAAATTTTATGGGTCGAAGATGTTTATCATTTTAATTGCGGAACTCTTCATTCACGCGCCTACCGGTTGCGATGGGAGGCAAATAACGATTTTCACTTAAAGCTTGCCAAAGAGCATTTTGAGTTTCTTGAAAAGCAATACCCTAATAGCCCGTTATACTTTTCAGCCAAAGTAAACTTATTTTTATTAAACGCTGAAAACAAAACACCTAAAGAACAAATAGAAATGTTTAAAATAAACATTCAAAACAAAATAGAAAAATTATCCATTGAAAGTATGCGCGATGTGCTAGAATCTTTCACAAATTTTGCAAAAACGCCAGAAACCATTAATTTATTTAAAACGGTTTATCAATCTTTGGTCGCGAGAAATGGCGAACCCTATAATAGAGAATTGGTATTATGTTTTTTATCTGAGAAAAGCGGTTTAACTCTAGTGGATTTAGTAAAAATCATAAATGAAAACCACCAAGTCGAAAAATCATTGCCGGATCCTTTAAAAAATGCAAATATCATCAATCAAATTCAATATTTAGCTTATTGGAATTCAGATTGGGAACCATATGCAGATTATTACAGCCCCTCAACATCTTTTCGATTTGATGCGACAACTAATACTTCTTATCTAATTACTCAGAATTCTAGTAAAAATCAAGTCTCATTGACTTATCATCTTACGGATAAAAATGAATTTCCTGATTATGTTTTTTTTGATTTAAAAAATTTAGAAGGTCAAAATATTTACACCATTTTATTTAATTATGATGGCAAAGAAAAATTAATTGACAAGATTGTTTGTTCTGAAAATGCAACTAAAATTAGAATCGTAATTACACAAGAAATGAAAAAATCAAAAAAATGGAAAATTATTATAAAAAACAACTCAAAACTTAAATCGCCGATAAGTGAAATTTCCGCTCCTGTATTTCTTAAAATTCAAAATATTTCAGATTTAGATAAAAAAGTAAAAGGAAATTGAAAATGCTTCAAAAAAAATTATTAGTCATAAATGCCGTAGGGTTAACGGAAGATTTAATTAACAAATACTCAGTTCACACTAAAGAATATTTATCGAAAAACAGAAAATCTTATTTAGTAGCGCCCATACCAGCTGTAACATGTACTTCGCAAGCAAATATGCTAACGGGCAAAGACCCCTGCGATCATGGCGTAGTTGCAAATGGTTGGCTTTTTAGAGATCTTTCCCAAATCATGCTTTGGCGCCAATCCAATACCCTTGTTCAATGTGAAAAAATATGGGATGTGATTAAAAAACGCAACCCAACATTTACAGTAGCAAACATGTTTTGGTGGTATAACATGTACAGCACTGTCGATTTTTCTATAACCCCTCGACCTATTTATCGTTCAAATGGTGCTAAATTTCCAAATGTGTATAGCTACCCTGCTGATTTAACACAAATTTCACAGGCTAAATTTGGCACTTTTCCATTGTTTTCATTTTGGGGGCCACTTACTTCCATTAAAGCAACAGATTGGATCGCAAAAGCTACCGTCGACATCATACAAACAAAATCGCCTTCATTGTGTTTAACTTATTTACCGCATTTAGATTATAACTTGCAAAGAATTGGCGCTAACGACCCTGCCATTGCAAAAGATGTAGCAGAATTAGATGCTGTAATAAAAAATTTGTTAGATTGCGCAAAAGCGAATCAATATAGCGTAATGATTTTATCAGAATACGGTATTCAAGATGTGGATCAACCAATTCATATCAATCGAACTTTAAGATCAAACGGTTATATTCAACCAACAATAGAATTAGACGAAGAGCACCCCGACCCATGTGCCAGTCGTGCTTTTGCAATGGCTGATCATCAAATTGCACATATCTATATAAAAAACAAAGCTGATATTAGTGCAGTAAAAAAATTAGTCTCTGAGTTACCAGGGGTTGATAAAGTATTGAATACAGAAGAACAAAAAACACTAAAAATAAATCACCCGCGTAGCGGAGAGTTAGTTGCTCTTGCGAAAAAAAATGCCTGGTTTACTTATTATTATTGGCTAGATGATAAGAAAGCACCCGATTTTGCTCGCACCGTTGATATTCATAAAAAACCAGGGTACGACCCAGTGGAATTATTTATGGTTAAAAACGGAAAATTCAAAGCCGCTACATCCATTCTAAAAAAGAAATTGGGCTTTAGGTACATTCTAGATATTATACCATTAGATGCACAACTAGTCAAAGGGTCTCACGGTGTGCCAACTGACCTAGATAAAGATGGTCCACTTGTTATTTTGCCTTCGTCTTTTTCGTCAGAACCCAAAATACCCATGACAGATATTTTCCATCTGATAAATAATTATTTTGCAAATTAACAGAGCTATAATAATTTCAAATTAATTTAGCAAAAATCTGTTTTTTTGAATCAATTTTTAGCTTAATAGTCTTTATTTATTACCGATACGAATATAATACAATTAAGCAATTCGATTTAATACTTTTGGTATTTTAAAGGTCCCACAATGACTGATTTTCTTTCAGATGATTTTTTATTAAAAAATAATTTTGCAAAAACACTCTACCATAACTACGCCAAAAATATGCCCATTATTGATTACCATTGTCACCTTCCGCCAGCAGAAATTGCATCCGATCATAAATTTCAAAATCTAACTCAAATTTGGTTATATGGTGATCATTACAAATGGCGGGCCATGCGAACCAATGGGGTTGATGAAAGATTTTGTACTGGCAATGCTTCAGACTGGGAAAAATTTGAAAAATGGGCTGAAACCGTTCCTTACACTATCAGAAACCCACTTTATCACTGGACCCATATGGAATTAAAAAGACCATTTGGTATTTCAGGTAAGGTATTAAATAAGACAACTGCCAAAGAAATTTTCGCCCATTGTAACGAAAAATTACAAGAAAACTCCTTTTCCACAAATGGGCTTTTAAAGCAAATGAAAGTTGAAGTTGTTTGCACGACCGATGACCCAACAGATACATTGGAACACCACATAGCACATTCCAATAAAAAAGATTCATTTACTAAAATGTATCCCACTTTTAGACCTGATAAAGCCATGGCATTAGAAGACATTAATGCTTGGAACAAATGGGTTGATAAATTAGAACAAATCACAGATATATCGATTGTCGATAAGGGCTCCCTATTATCCGCACTTTTAAATCGTCATGATTTTTTCCATAGTTTAGGCTGCCGTCTATCTGACCATGGCATCGAAGAACCTTATTCTGAAGATTATTCAACTCAAGAAATTGATTCTATTTTCAATAAAGCTAGAAATAACCAGATTATTTCTCTTAATGAAATACGACAATTCAAATCTTTTATTCTTTATGAAATTGGCAAATTTAATCACGAGAAAAACTGGACAATGCAGTTACATCTCGGCGCTATCAGAAACAATAATAGTCGCATGTTCAAAACTTTAGGCCCCGATACAGGTTTTGATTCAATTGGTGATTTTACTATGGCAAAACCCCTAGCAAAATTATTAGATCGATTAGATAGATCCAATCAATTACCAAAAACGATCCTTTATAATCTAAACCCTCGCGACAACGACTTACTTGCTACCATGTTAGGTAATTTTCAAGATGGCTCCATACCTGGTAAAATACAATTTGGGTCTGGCTGGTGGTTTTTAGATCAAAAACAAGGCATGATTAACCAGATTAACTCTTTATCTAATTTAGGCCTATTAAGTCGCTTTGTCGGCATGTTAACAGACTCTCGCAGTTTCTTATCTTTCCCGCGTCATGAGTACTTCAGAAGAATTTTATGTCAACTCATAGCGGAAGATGTCGAAAACGGGGAAATTCCTGATGATATTGAATTGCTAGGCAATATGGTTAAAAATATTTCATATAACAATGCAAAAGCCTATTTTGATTTTAATTAAAATTTTAAAATCAATCTAAGGCTTTCTTTGTAAATGCTCCTGCATAGCAATTTCTTTACGCAGGTCTAAGATTCTATTATAAAACTAAATGTTACTATTTGAGTAACTACTCAGCAGGCAATTAAGTTGGTAGCCAGATGGTCCTCGATCTTGTGTTTCTTCAATTTTGATTGTGCTACCAGTTCGAGGCGCTGCCACGATTGAACGATCTGCCTACCAACTTAATTGCTCGCAAAGTAGTCACACTACTTTTTTTCAAGAATGAGTTCACAAATTTTAAGCCACTCAAAATATTTTAAGCTGGAAATACGCTCGAGAAAAATTAGTTAAAAAAGCAAAATTGAAATCCAATGACACCAAATGAAATATTTGTGTTTTTCAAATTTAAAGCCTTAGATTCAGAGGTTTTTTCTAAGTTTCTCAATAAAATCTCTGAAATTTAATAATTTTCATATTGAAAACTATATTGGTTAGGAATTCCGTTTTTAAAAATAAATAATAATTTTTTAAAATAAAACTCGACAATTTGCAATTATTACGATATATTACAGATGTGTTTTATGTTTTATAAAATATAAAATAAGGGCATCATGGCAAAGCGCATTCAAATACCAGAAGAATTCATTCGAGATCTAATCAAAAGAGGGTTTAACCGCGATCAAATCCTTTCACGCGCCAGCAAAAAAGACTTGGGTTTTTACCGTTTGGTAACCGAAATCTTAAATCACACTACGCTAATTGAAAAAATAGAGCAACAAGTCGAAGGTATCAATCAAAGCTCAATTAACTTTGAGAAACAATCCTATTCTAGCAAAACCATCATAGACGATATTCAAAAAGAGAAAGATAAAAACAATATTGTATCAAAAAAACCTAAAGATAATGGTCGATCAAATTTGCCCATCCACACCGACATCGCTATGGATGATTTGCAAGCCCCACTCCCTGATATTTTTAAAACCAAAAAATTAGCCTTTACTATTTCTACAGATAAAAAGAATGGTGTTGCAGAATACCAAGAAATGTCACTCTTTGATGAAATACCTGAATCAAGTGAAACCCAAAAGGATAAAACAGAAAGAAAACTTAAACTGTTTCCATTAATTCAAAAAGAATCTACTAAAGTATCAACCACTTCAGAAACTAGCAAACTACCAGAATCGAAATCGAATTCACACGAAACTGCAATTGGCAATAAGACCGCAACGCCTGATTTACCTAAATCTGAAACAGAAAAATATGAAGACTTAGAAAAAGAAAAACTTCTAAATATAATAAAACAAAAAGAAGTTTTGTTATCAGAACTCAATCGCAATCTAGGTCAAAAAGAAGCAACTTCTCATGTCGAAAGGCTCATTGCCGTCGAAACAAAAACTAAACAAGCCGAAGTAATAAAGGACCTGCGTCAAAAAAGCTCTATTTATAGAATGGGGTTATATGTAACTATCGGAGTGTTTTTTTGTGCAGTTGCCATCATTAAAGCTATTGGTTCTAAGCCATCCGAATCGCCTTTGCCAATAACAAACAATTATATTAGCCCAATCGTAAAGATTGATGAAATACCAAACACCAATGATACGATGCAATTGATTAACCCAAATGAACGCGATAATCAAATTGTAATTGATTACCCACATACAGATAATGATCAGGATTTACAAGCACCACAAAGACCTGCAAATGAGATTACTCATCAAGTAAAAAAAGGCGAGTCTCTCTGGAAAATAACTGGTAAATATTTAGGAAAAGATAAATCCTATTTATACAAAAAAGTCATGGAATACAACGGCCTGACAAGCGATGTTGCACCTGTGGGCAAAACTATAAAAATCCCATCCCTTGCTGAACTAGAAGAATAAAATCTACTTAGGAAGCTGGAAAAACGCATTAAACCTTTATATTCTTTTGGAATAGACTAACCATATTAATTGCACTAATGGCGTAATTTGCACTTTGCGTTAATTCATTACCAAGACCTCTAGTGGTGCAATCGCCTTAAGATGTAGATTTGTGAAACTTTTATATGCGACTTCTCTACCAGACCTCGGTAGTGGCGACGAAAGATATAAAAGAAAAAAATCACTGCAAACAAGCATTAAGCTTCTTATTTAAACAACAATTGGATTTCAAATCCGACCCCATAAAAAATTCATTTGAATTTCTATAATGCTTTTATTATTAAAGCTATGCGGGGTAGATTTGAAATCATGCTACAAGAGAAGAAAATCCCAATATCTTTAATTCTCTCACAAAGGCACGAAGCACACAAAGTAAAATATACTTGAAAGATAACTGCTCACTCGCCTTTTTTGAATTCTTTGTGATCTTTGTGTCTTGGTGAGAATAATTCTTTAAAAACAACAAATAGATACGAAATAGTCACGCCAGCTTGATCGGTTTGAGATGTTTTTCTTTGAAGAGCATCGTAAGTGAAAACAATTTTTTCGGCGGCATCTTCTGAGTCGGCGAAGAATCTTTCTATTTGTAGATTTCTTTGATCGTAAACATATTGGGTGGCGTTTTATAAATATTTTTGATATGGTCAAAATTTCTTGACGATTTGCAATCATTTTATATTAGAAAATTTATCAGCCGCCAAAACTTTTTTATAATTCTCCGTCACCTATAATTCAATTGGCGCTGTAGAGACGGGTTTGAAACCCGTCTCTACAATTTGCTGAGTAGTTGCAGTATTTTTATTATTATTTAAAATTTATCACAATTTTTTTTCAGTGTATTTCAGTGTGTTGTTGCTCGCATCGTGCTCACAACCCTTCGGGCTCTCCGCTTCGCTACGAGCTAAACTATCGCCAGCCATGGCTTCGTTTTGCAGTGGTTAATTCTTTCTTCTTGGCGAGTCGCGCTGATAGCACGCCTCTACGGGTGTGTTCGCCTCATAATGTAGCTTTGGAGAATTCATACGGCGAAGACGCACCTATAAAAGCTACACAAAATACATCATAAGGCGAATGTACCCTTCCAGTTAACCAGATAATAATTGCGGAAATTCCCACACACTATGGTAGCCATTTATCTTCTGAAAGTACTCAAGCATTGCTTTAAAAATCCCGTGCGAATTTATGGTTGCACTATCACCTAATATTATCAATTTAAATTTAGCCCTTGTCATAGCTACATTTAACCGGCGCTCTTCTGATAAAAACCCTATTTTTTGGTCAGGGTTAGAACGAGTTAACGAAATAATAATACAGTCCTTTTCGCGACCTTGAAAAGAATCAACTGTGCTGACTTCCACTTTATTTAATTGCGTTAAATCCATTATAAACTCAGCTTGCGATCGATACGGGGCGATGACTCCAATGCTTTCTGGCAATGCCCCTCCTTCAATAAGCTCTTTTACTAAAACGGCAACTGCCCTAGCTTCACCATTATTGATATACGATTTTCGAACTTCCACCCAAGATTCATCAAAATCCGCACCGGCTGTATCAATAAAAATTGCATTTTTTAAGGTTGACCAAAAGCTTTGATCAGAATACTGAACATCAGCATGTAAATTTTCAACCGCTGAAATTAATTCATTATGATAAAAATAGGCCGAACTAAACCCTAAAATATCTTGATGCATTCGATATTGCCGATTTAATAAACACGATGCGTCAGGGTATTTTTTTATTAGCTTCTCAAAAAAGCTTAAAGCTAACCCATTTTGCGCTGCTTCCTTTGAAATTATGGTTGGCGGTAATTGCAAATGATCACCAGCTAAAATAAATTTTTGTCCTTTGATTAACGGCAAATAAGATAATGGTTCAATTATTTGGGCTGCTTCATCAATAATAATGTAGTCAAATTCTAAGCGACTAATTTCATCCGCAAAAGAATTACCTACTGTCGAACAAAACACCACATTACTATATAATAACTCTGACATACTCTGCCGATTCAAGTTTTCAATTTCGCGACGGTAAGCATAAATTAAATTTTTCTCACTTTTAAACTCATCGCTATCCAAAAAACGCCCCTTCTGAATTCTTTTATCTTTTTGCCGAAGAGTATCAGCGAGCTCTTTTTCTAAAACAAGCGATTTACAGCCTGCCTCCGTTTTACTAAGCATCTTTTCTAGCGTCATAGAGTAAAGTTTTTCGCTAATTCTTGCAGGGTGACCAATTCTGACAGTGTTAATGTTTAACCCCAATAATCCTTCGGCAATATGGTCTGTCGCTGTATTTGTTCCTGCGCAAATGAATATTTTTTTCTGATTCTCAACTAAAACTTTTACAACTTGTAATAAGGTATTCGTTTTACCTGTACCAGGAGGGCCATGAATAATTGTTAAAGGAATACCCGATAAAATTTTCTGAATTGCTAAATTTTGGTTTAAGTTTAAGTTTTTGTTTTCATAGGATTTCTGAATTCTCTCTCCTTCGAACTTCCAGGAATCTATTGCCCCACCTCTAAGCAAGTGAATCAAAAAATTATTTTCCTTACTTAGTAGTTTCTTCTCAACCGCTTCCAACCCTTGCCTAATTCTTTTATAGGTAATATTGTCGGCATTAATTTCAATCTGAAATACACCTTTTAATTCACCAAACTTTAACTCCACTTCACTCACAATTTTTATTTCATTACGGCTAGCAACTTGCACAATTCCTCTTAGTATTTCACTTTTATTTATAGAGGCAACTAAAGAAACTACACAACCTACTGTAACTTTTGTAAATGAAATATTCTGCTGATTTATTTTGCGCAATCGATAATAATGTCTTCCCCCAAATGATAAATCAGATTCAAAAATCTCTAGCTTTGAAACAATTAACCCCCGCTTTTCGGCATCGGCTTCTGATAAAGAACCGATCTCTGCCTTAATTTGGTTTGTCTCTGCCGTTTCTTCCAAAAACATTAATTCTCGCAATATATGCAATTCGGTTTTAATTTCGTCTTCCGTTTTCAATTGATCTTTTCCTTGTTTATTTTTAACAAAATTTTCGCATTGTATTTGCAATAAGAAAACTAGATTTTATTTAAGATTCTTCTTCCATTTATACTTATTCATTCGCAACAAAAGCTCTTATATTGTGCTCAAAAATCAAAAGTATACAGGAAAATTATATCATTCTAAAACTCAGTTTCTTTAAAAAAATGAAAGCAAAGAAAAATATAAAATTATTCTACTTTTCGACAAATTTTATTGAAATTGAAATGTAAATGCGAAAATTATTCCTTTTTTTTAAGCACAACTTCAAATAGGAAATAACGCTAAATATGTCAATTCGATCTTATAACTTTGGTGCTGGCCCTTGTACCTTGCCTTTAGAGGTTTTGAATGAGGCACAAAGCGAAATGGTGGATTTTCAAAATAAAGGTATGTCAATAATTGAAATGAGCCATCGTGGCGAAATTTATGAATCGATTCACCAGGAGGCGATTTTATTAGCAAAAGAATTGTACAAATCACCAAGTGATTTTGAGGTTTTATTTATTCAAGGTGGAGCAACTTTACAGTTTAGTATGATACCTATGAATTTTTTGCTACCAGGCCAAAAAGCAGCCTTTTTATTAAGTGGAACTTGGGCTGAAAAAGCGCTTGAAGACGCTCAAGTGTATGGGCAAGTTTATAAGGCATGGGATGGTAAACCTGAAAAATATATAAAAATGCCCTTTAATCATGAAATAAAAATTGAACCCCAAACAAGTTATTTGCACATTACTACTAATGAAACGATTGGTGGTGTTCGAATGATAGAATGGCCAGATGTAAAAGTTCCAATCATTGCTGATATGTCTTCTGATTTTTTCACAAGACCGATACCATGGGATAAATTTGATTTAGTATATGGTGGTGTACAAAAAAACTTAGGGCCCTCTGGCATGGCTGTTGTTTATATCAGAAAATCAATTCTATCTAAGCTAAATAAAAACATCGGCAAATATCTAAGATACGATATCCATGAAAAAAACGCCTCACTCTATAATACTCCGCCAGTTTTTTCAATTTATATGACAGCAAAAGTCTTAAAGCACATCAAACAAACAGGAGGCATCAAAGGCGTAGGAGAAAGAGCCCAAGCCAGAGCAAACTTACTATATCAAACAATAGATCATAGCAATGGGTACTATAAATGCCCAATTGAAGTGAAATATCGCTCAATCATGAATATCGTGTTCAAGTTAAAAACAGAGAGTTTAGAAAAAAAATTCTTATCAGAAGCAACAAAAGCTGGGTTTATAGGGTTAGAAGGTCATCGTTCGGTCGGTGGCTGTCGTGCCAGTTGTTATAATGCGATGCCTCTTGAATGGGTTGTTGCTTTAACAGGTTTTATGAAAAATTTTCAACAAAATAACGCTTAAAGGATTAGGAATTTTAAATGGTAGATATTAGACCCTTTCGTGCCTACATACCAACACCAGATCAGGCCTTACAAGTTGCGGCCTTGCCATACGATGTTATGTCTGTATCTGAAGGTAAAGAATTAGTGAAAAATAACCCAATTAGTTTTTTACGCGTCGAAAAATCTTCTATTGATTTTCCGTTAGAACACGATGAACATTCTTTAGCGGTTCACCAAAAAGCAAAACAAAATCTAGATAGCTTAATTCAACAAAAAATATTAACAAAATCTAGCTCACCCTGTTTTTATTTATATCAGCAAATAATGGGAAAAATCAAGCAAATCGGAATTGTTGCTGCTGCCTCCATTCAAGAATACGAAAACAAAACAATTAAAAAACATGAATTAACGAGAGAAGACAAAGAAATTGATCGCACCCAGCATGTTGAAATCACGAATGCTAATACGGGTGCTGTATTTTTAACCTATCGAAATCATGAGACAATTGATAGTTTAGTTGCAAAATTAATTGCAGGAACACCCTACCTAGACTTTAAAACAGATGACGATATAAGGCATACTTTATGGGTAATTTCTGAAAAAAATGATGTAGAGAAAATTAGTTCTGAATTCAAAAATGTTTCTTGTCTATACATCGCAGATGGGCATCATCGTGCAGCTGCGGCGGCCGGTGTTTACAACTCTAAAAAAAGCAAAAATAAATCTCATACCGGCAATGAGGCTTATAGCTTTTTTCTAGCTGTTCTTTTCCCTGATAATCAAGTTAATGTTATGGATTACAACAGAGCACTAAAAACCATGAATGGGTTAACACGCGAAGCTTTAATTGAAAAATTAAAAGAAAAATTTGAAGTTTCACTGGTTATCGTTAGTAACCCAGAAGAAGCAAAACCCAAACAAAGGTCTTATTTTACAATGTATGTAGAAGGGGTTTGGTATCACCTAAAAACCAAACCAGAGTTTATTCCGAAAAATGCACCCATCAATTCACTTGATGTTTCTATATTGCAAAACGAAATTTTAGCCCCCCTCTTTGGGATAAAAAACCCACGAAATGATGCCAATATAGAATTCATTGGTGGCATTCGCGGTATGCGCGAATTAGTCAAACGCTGCAAAGAAGATTGTAAAATCGGCTTTGCCCTTCACCCAACAGGTGTTGATCAATTAATGGAAATTGCGGATGCCGACGAAATTATGCCCCCAAAATCAACTTGGTTTGAACCAAAATTACGGTCAGGCGTAATCGTACGATTACTCGAAGACTAAAATTGAATAATTATCAATTGAATGTGGCACCCCAAGGGTGCCTCTTCAAAATAAAATCAATATACACTATACCCAAGCGGCCAACCTTGACCTGCTATTTTAAATAAAGATAAACAAGCAAATGCTGTTGTTCTTGTTGTTACCATTTCGTGGGGTTTAGGGGAATAATTCGGAACATAATTAATTCCACCTTCGTCTTCACCAATAAAAGCACCATGGCAATTCTTGTTTTTCTTATCAATATGCTGTAACCCCAACAAAGTATCTAGATTGTCCGTAACTCCTTTGGCATATAGCAAGTCACCTGTAATTCTCGACATTTCTAATAAAAAGGTCGAAACCGCAGGGAAAGCACAAATGATATTATAATTTCCATTTTTACTTAAATGATATTCGGCTAAAGTTTTTGCGTGTTCTAAATACTTTTTGTTTCCTAATATTTCATAAGCACAAAGCAAACCAACGCCTGCGCCATCGTCATTATCAATATGCCCACCGTCAGATACATGGTGATTTTTTTCTTTATCAGCATCAACAAAAGGCCCAGGTGCTTTATGATACAGTTCAATTTGAGCATCCATAATTTTTTTCATCAATTTTTTATACTTTTTCTTACCTGTGATTTTATAAGCATGAGCAAGCGCCATTGTATTTCCGCCTTCGCAACTTGCTAACCTTTCATCTTTCTTGCCATTAAAATCAACTCGGCGATAAATCCAGGTTAAATCGTTTTCTATTTCAAAGACTGTTTCTCTCACAAACCATTCCATAAAGGCATCGGCTCGAAACAACGCCTCCTTGTCGCCAGTAATCAAATAATGCTCAAATAAAGCATCCGCTAATTCAATACCATCTCGCGGGTAAACCCAATAACTTTGCGGTGTTTCTTCATGAAAAACCCCATACAAAGATTTATCTCTTTTATCCATCACTTGCAAACTATAAATATATTTTAAACCCTTTGCAACAGAGTCCAAATATTTAGAATCTTTTGTCGCTTTGTAGGCAGTTTGCAAGACAAAAAGCGCTCGGGCCATCGTCCAATCAATACCCATTGTTTGATAATCGCTAAAAATATGACCATTATACATGTAGCGACCACCGTTAGCATCACGGCATGTTTTGCCAGCTAAATCAATTTGATTGTTCACAAACCAATCAGCACCAAGCAGAGCCGCTTCTAATGCTCGCTTTTGATCAGATTCCGAAATACCTTTAATTTTATTTTTAGCCATATTTGAATTCCTTTAAAATTTATATTTTGAGATTACTGAAAAATAGAAGGTGACCAAAACCCCGTCAAAATTCCGGGTGCATCCGGATCATCTAATTGAATTTGTGCAATATTACCTGTATCAAAACTCATACCTTTGATGGAAACCAGCACATCGACAACCTTACCAACATCTGGTGCATGCCCAACAAACAAAATTTTCTTCTGAGCATAATTTTGCCAGAGTTTAAATTCATCAAATGCCGCTTTATAATTTTCAATTCTAGCACCCGATTCTAAATGAGAAGTAACAAAAAACTTTTGATCTTTGTTCAAATTTTCTGCATATATAAGTGCCGTTTCTTGGGTTCTTTTAAATGGGCTGCAAAGTATTAAATCAATTTTCACACCAATTTGACTTAGCCCTTTAGCCACACTTGTGATTTGTTTCTTGCCAGTAACCGATAAGGGCCTATCTACATCCTTGGTGACCCCTTGTTCCCCAACATTAATTGCATGACCATGTCTAGCGATAAAACAAATCATTTTAAACCTTACTTTAAAGCTTGATAAGCAATCATTGGCACTTCTGCTCTTTTAATATCTACCCAACCATTATTATGTTGAAATGCCGACAATCTGGCACAATGATTAATTGCAATGGCTTGTATTCCAGAACCCGCAGTAGGTGCATGATTCTTTTCAAGTTCTAATAAATATTTTCTTTTTTCCTCTATTGTAGGCAAACCATTTACAACCAATGCTTGCAACAAGGCATATTCAATCATTCCGCTACCATAACCACCAAGCATCATTCCATTACTTGATAAATTACTATTTTGATAATTGATATAATTTGCCCGCCGCCAAGCAGAACCATCTGCATTATTGGCTCGCAACAAATTATGGTTGTCAAATCGGCATTCAAAAAAACCTAATTTACAATCTAAATCCATCCCTTGGTAACAGGCACAAGGGCCTGTATCGGACCGACCAACCCCTGTATCGGAAGTGAATAAAGAACCTTGGTCTGTTTCTACATTCGTTTGAACCCAATGAATAGCATCTGGGAAATCACTTAGCCCACCTTTTTTCATCCAACCAGAAACACGAGTTGGTGTCGGCCACTTACCATTAGCTAAAGTCGCCACTTGACCAAATATATCCCAACCATGAGCTAACACATAATGCCCTGGGTCACTACCCCCCTCGCGATCATGATACCCTGCGGCAAATCGTTTAAAAATCTCATAGGTTTCTACCATATGATAACGGCAACGATAAACTTCACCCATTTTCCCCTTGCGTGCATCCATTAACATAGCATCGACATGCGAACAACCTCTTTTGTGCATGCCTTCTATCATAGTCATTCCATTTTTATAGCCTTCTTCTACAACCTTCCAAGCTTCACTCGGCTCAATATGAAACGGTTTTTCAGCAAAAACATGAAGTTTAGCTTTAGCAGCTTCTTGAACAGGCTCACGCATCGTATCTTGGGTATGACAAAACAACATATCCTTACCAGGTCGCAACTCAGGTAAAAAATAACGCCAAGTATCATCACTACCTTCTTTTGAATCGCCTGGCTTTGGGTATATTTCAAAATCAACAATTTGCTTTTGATTACTTGGGTCAGTATAAAAAGGTTTTAACTGTTCCATCGCTTGTTTAGAGCTGAATGGCGAACGCCCCGCTACAAAAAATAGTTTTCCAATTCCTGGGTGCCCCATCGCCTTTAAAGTCAGTAGTGTTCTAGCAGATGTTTCGCCCATTTCGCCACGAATACCTAACACACAAATATTAATTGGTTCTTTTTTTGCTAAATTAATAAATCTCAAAAATAAATTTTGATTATCAAACATTTTTTATCTCTCTCTTGCAAGTTAAATTAAATTAAATTAAACTAAACTTTCTAGTCGTTTCATCAAAAAACAATTTATGGTTCACTAGGCCTTGACCTTCTGGCATTTTAGCACCAATGCCTTTTAGTGAATTAAAAATACCTAATTGTAATAATTCTTCATAAGTTAATTCTTTAACAAGCCCCGCCAAATAATTCATACACATAAAAGTATTACTCGCCGAACCAACCAAAAAATCACCGGTTGCACTGCTCAATCTACCTGTTTCCGAAATTATTACATCTTGGCCAAGTGTCGTATAACGCCCAGGCGGGTACCCCACTAAATGAGCACAATCACAAGTAACATATAAATTTTTTACGCCTTTAGCTTTAAGACATAAACGAATAAAGGTTTCACCTAAATGATGACCATCCGTTATAATGCCTGACATCACCCGGTCTTCAATTAAAATCGATTGAATATTATTTGGGTGCCTTGGCAATTGATTTTTTATCCCATTACCTAAATGGGTACTTAAACATGCCCCTGCATTCACAGCTTCTCGAAAAGACTTTTCGTCGGCATTTGTATGGCCAATCGATAATTTTGCAGATTCCTTTTGCATTTGCTTAGCAAACTCTAACGCCCCTTGGGTTTCAGGCGCATAAGTCATCATTACAACTTTACCAGAAGCGGCTTTCTGAATTTTTCTAAAAATGTCTATACTTGGTGGAATTACATATTCTAGCCGATGGGCCCCACGATACCCATCTTCAGGCGAGATAAATGGGCCTTCGATATGCAAACCTAAAAAATGAGTTGCATAAGGTTTTTCCGATAAGGCTTTTACGATGATTTCGGCATTGTGGCAAATAAGATTGATATCACTGGTGATAATCGTGGGAGCATAAGCCCATGTCCCACTTTTTACCAGCTTTTCGGTAGCTCTTTGAACACCTTCAACAGTTAAGTCATCGGCGCTAAAGTCGACACCATCATAACCATTGATCTGTATATCCACAAACCCACGAAGTAATTCCAAAAAAATTCTCCTATTACCCTAAAATTTGAGCAAACGCTTCATCTAAAACATTCAAACCATCTTCCAATGCTTCTTTCGTAATAGTCAAAGAAGGTGCAATTTTTATACAACCACCACCCGTACCTACTGGTGCAAACATCAGTAAGCCGCGTTGCATACATGCTTCGTTAATTTGCAATGCTAATTCGCCATCTGGCTCTAATGTGCCTTCTTTTATGATTAAAACCCCTGCCACTAAACCATACGACAAAACTTTACCCACTCGAGATTTATACTTGGCTCCAATTCGCTCCAATCGTTCTTTTAAAATAGGCCCTAATTTTGCCGCATTTTCTGTTAAATTTTCTTCAATCAAAACCTCTAAATTTGCTAAAGCGGCGGCTACTGGTAACGGGCTAGCACTATGTGTAGATGTCATTGAACCTGGTGGATACAAATCCATTACTTCTTTTCTACCTATTACAGCCGAAATGGGCAAACTAGAAGAAATTCCCTTACCGCATACAATAAAATCCGGAACCACTTCATAATGCTCAAAACTAAAAAATTTACCTGATCTACCAAAACCTGCCTGCACTTCATCCATAACTAGTAAGGCTTCATTCTCAGTACACCATTTACGCAATTTTTGTGCATATTCTTTAGGCAAGAAAAACGGGCCTCTGCCTTGATAAGATTCTGTCATTACACCGCAAACATGTTTTGGGTTAACCCCTCTTTCTTTTAATGTTTTTGTAAACAAATCAAAACTAATATCTTTTACTAAATAGTCATCAGGGAAGGGAACCTGAATAAAAGATGGGTCTAAGCGTGGCATCCATGTTTTTAAACTTGGTATTCCACCTGCTAACTGCGAACCCATTGTTCTACCATGAAATGCATTTGTAAAAGTTACGAATACTGTTTTCTCTGGGCCACCTTTTTTGATTCCGTGTGTCTTACATAATTTAATGGCATTTTCAATTGCCTCGGAACCTGTTGTCAAAAGAAAAACTTTATCTAGACCTGCTGGCGATAATTTCGCTAATTTGTCAGTTAAAAGAGCTCTATCTTCATGCATGAATACATAAGTGCTTAACAAACCTTGTTCAATTTTTTTTAATAATGCAGCTTTAATTTTAGGGTGGTTATGACCAGCATTTGTAATTAAAACCCCAGCTGAAAAATCTAGCCACTTGTTACCCCATTTATCATACACATTAAAGCCTTCCGCCTTATCCCAAATAATCGGCGGTTGCCCTTGCATCGATTGTGGTTCTGATTTTTTTAATTTCTCAATGATCTCTAATGATTCTGGTACAGGTAGTTTTGTTCTAATTCGACGATACTTTGTTTCTACAGGCTTTACATCAACAGGTGTAGTGTTATAACCAGCCACAATAATTCCTTTTTAAAAAGCTTAAAATTAATTTTGTATGAAAAAATAAAGGGCGAAATTATATCAAATCGTAGGTAGCCTTCTAACGAATTTATCAAACATTCCAGAAAAGATGCAAAACCTTTTAATTTGCTAAATGAAAACATAATTGAGATAGGAAAATTAGGTTAATATTATATACTTCCCCCAAAATCGATTTCACGGTTCTTCATTAATGGAAAAATTGAATTTTGCACTTATTGGCGTAGCCGGCTACATTGCGCCGCGCCATCTCAAAGCGATCAAGGATACAAAAAATAACCTGATTGCAGCCTTAGACCCCCACGATAGCGTAGGAATTTTAGACCAATTTAGCTTTAAAGTTCGATTTTTTACAGAATTTGAGAGATTTGATCGCCATGCAGAAAAACTACGAAGGCTTGCATTCGAAGAGAGAATCCATTATGTTAGTATCTGCAGCCCCAATTTTTTACATGATGCCCATATCAGATTCGCCCTGCGCATTGGGGCACATGCGATATGTGAAAAACCACTGGTTTTAAACCCATGGAATATTGATGCCCTTCAATTAAACGAGAATGAAAGCGAAAAAAAGGTTTTTACTATCCTACAGCTACGGGTACACCCTGCTATTTTAGCTCTTAAAGAAAAGCTCAAAGGGCATCAAGATAAAAAGGTTATTGACCTTTGTTATATAACTTCGAGGGGTAACTGGTATTTTACTTCTTGGAAGGGGCAAATAGAAAAATCAGGAGGCATAGCAAGCAATATAGGAATTCATTTTTTTGATATGCTAATCTGGCTATTTGGTGCAGTGGTAAAAAACGAAGTACACCTCAGACAGCCCGATAAAATGGCTGGGTATTTTGAATTAGAACGCGCACATGTGAAATGGTTTCTTTCGATTGATAACCAAGATCTACCTCAAAAAATAAGGGAAAAAAACCAAACTACCTTTCGTCAATTAACAATAGATAATGAAGAAATAGAATTTTCCGATGGCTTTGCCGATTTACACACCATAGTTTACCAAGAAATTCTTAAAGGTAATGGCTTTGGCCTTGCAGATGCAAAACCTTCCATCGAACTTGTTCACAATATTAGAAACGCCACCCTAACGACAGCAACAGAATTTAAACACTCGAAGCTAATTTAACATAACCTAGACAAGACTGGTCTGCAAATTTGCAACTACCCCCAGCGTAGGCTATATTTTCATTGTCATGTGGCATTTTTTGAGGTTATCATTTTTCTGACAGTAACACCCAAAAAATTAAGCCCATTGTCAGAATGGCATTAAATATGCACTCTGTTTAGTTTTATGTGTTGGTTGATAGACAACAAGATTTAAATGCTAGCGGCATGGTATTTGCTAATTTCAAAAATGTGCCATTGAGAAAAACTCCACTTTTGTAAGGCTTTTTAATGAAAAAAGAAATCAAAACACTTCGTTTTTATTTTTCAAATTTTGCATTTGCTTTAATAGTTTTGTTTTTGACACCAGCTCTTTTAAAAGCCGATGATGTTATCGTTAAGCAATATGAATTTCCCGATAGTCATACGGGCAAAACAATTGGATTAATCAAAATCGTTAAAAACGATGAATTTAAGTATCCTATCAGAATTCTGATTAGCTCAGTTGGCATTGAGGTGCATGCATTTCAAGACTTTACAGGTATACGAGGTTACAATCTTCTAACAGCAAAAACACTAGCAGGTATATTAGATAAAAATAATTGTTTTGCTATCAACATAAAAAACTTATCTACGCAAGAAATTAACAAAGCTAATATAATTCTGAATGAACAAGATCATTTTCCTATAAGAAGACTGAATTATGGTGGAGACATTGAGTTTTTAGCTAAATCTCCATTGCAATACCCTAAATCCATTGCGGTAAGCTCCAATCATCTTAAAGATGGTGAATATGAAGCAGAATTTATTATGAATGATCAAGTACGATTTATTTTACCTTTCACTGTAAAAGGTAATTCTTTGGAATATGATCTAAAAACCATTGAAACTAAAATCGGTAAATTTACTTCTACAAATAATTCAGTTTTTTTGTCTTCTCCTGAATCTGAAAAAGGCTCAAAAGATATTCAAAACTTGGTTAAAGTAAATATAGAAGTTTGGGCAAAGTTACACCTAGAAAGCAAATGGGTATATTTTATAACAGCCATTGATAAAAACCCAAATAGTATTGATAATTGGATCAATTTCCTAATCGCAAGAAAAGAATTTAAAATTCTTGAAATGTTCATAATGTCAAATAGAAATGGTTTTGACGATTACAAACTTGGGGTTAAATTATTTGAAGCTGACGCACCAAATTGGGTCAGTATTTTGCATTGGATATATGCTAACTCAGACGAGCATATGAATATGTCTAAAGATGATGTTTTAACGAAAAAACCAGAATTAATTAAAAGCTGGTTGGATAAATTTAAGATTAATGAGCCTAAGATGGAATATAAATTACTAAATATAAAGGGTGGTGTTGATGTAAAAAAATATTCCGATCCTATAGATACGAAATTAATTTTGAAGTTTTTAGATTGCCCAGAAGAAGTTATTGTGTTAAAAGATGAAGACAATTTTCTTGAAAATAAAGTGTACCAGCATCAGGTTATTAGATCGATAAACACTTTAAAAGGTACGAAAGAAAATACGCACTGGTTACCGAAATTATTAAAATTGACTGTCCATAAAAATGAAAATATTGCCCAAAATGCTCTTTTAGCTTATACAAGTTTACCCAGTCAAATAATACCACATGATGAATTTTATAAAATATCAGAGGATACCAAAAAATCTAATAAAATTCGGGAAGCTGCATTTATGGCATTTACCTTTGGAGATCACCCTATGATATATGAAAAAACACATATTTTGATAGAAAATTCTATCGACCCTAGATGGAAAGCAGCTATTAGTCGCCTAGGCGATATAGGCGATGAATTTTCATTGTTTTACCTAAGAAGTTTCCAAAAAAATTTCTCTAAAAACTTAGCGAAAGACCAATTAGATGTATTCAACTTTACACTAAAGAAACTAACCGACCAAAACCAACAAAAACTAACATTTGAAGGTCTATTTGCAATATTACAAAATGGAGCCTACATGGATTTAACTTGTGGCCCTTTAGAAAATGAATTTAAAAATTGGCTTGGTGATTTTCTCTTAAAGAAGTCAACTGATAAAGAAATCAACAAAATGATGCAGCAGCTATATAAGGAAATCGATCAAAATAAAAAAGGAATAAATACGACTTATGGCAATTCAAAGGATAGAATAAAATTATATTTAAAGCCGTATGCTGAATAATCTTTTGTATCGCATAGTTCTTTCATTTAAAAATGTTCGTTTGCTGTCATTTGGTTTTTATCTATGAATATGAAACGACGCATTTAAAACCACAAACAATCGAGCTAAATTTTTTGATTGATATCCGAATTTATTTTTTGCATTAGAATTAGCATCGATATTCCTATTTAGAGGCTGTCTCAAAACGCTTGTTTTTTGCTGAAGGGAAAAAAAATCGCCCCGAGAGGGGCGAAAAATTTTTGAAATTTTCTCACGATATTTATTTAGGTGGCATTAATGTTTGATATTTGTAAA
>Ga0209573_1000356_pt1 | contig 103252 bp, 79 predicted proteins | sample TNRBio252014_DNA_FD_185870 | JGI IMG/M metagenome (GOLD analysis project Ga0209573, IMG submission 185870) | Wastewater treatment Type I Accumulibacter community from EBPR Bioreactor in Madison, WI, USA - TNR Reactor_6/25/2014_ DNA (SPAdes)... | ecosystem: Engineered > Bioreactor > EBPR >...
CATACTGCCCTGTGGCTTGATATTCATCGTGATGGTCACGCTGCCATCTGATTCGATCTTGTACTGTGTTCCCATGACTTTTTTTCCCTAAATTACACCTTTTTTACATCAAATTGGAGCTGCACCCTGGATAGTTCTTTGATCATTCTTATCAGTTGAATCGCTCAGCGTTTCAAAATTCAAATCCGCAATCCAAATTCCGAAATCCACAATCCCTCACCTCCACTCAAAAGTCTCCAACATCTTAATAACATCCGCTTTCACAAACTCGTACACCGGCGCCAGAGAATCGGGCCGGGCCTGGGTATTGAAATACAGGGCGCCGCGGATGAAGTGGTGGGTGCTGTCGGTGAGGTAAAACTGCAGGGGCGAAGCGGCAGGGCCGCGGATATCAAAAAGGAAACCGCTTACGTGGCCTTCTTTGCCTATGGGTATTTCGTCGATGGAGTTGGCGCGTTTTTTGTGATAGTCGACCAATTCAAAGGCGTCTTTTTTCAGCTTTTCGAGGTCGGCGCTATTGCGGATGGGGAAATAGCTGCAGTGCAATCTGCTGTCGAATGCGGGCGTATAGATGTCGAACCAGCAAGGATGAGCCGGTTTTTCGTTGAAAAAAGAGGTGTCCTGCTCTATATTGGCGTAGCCGGGGTATTCGAAGGTGAAGCTGCAGTAGTCTTTGTCGAAAGCGCGGTAGTTTTTTTCGGGGTAAACCACTTTGGGAAAACCCCGCGGCCGGGGTATCGGTGTGGTATCATTTTGGCAACCGGACCAAATACCAACTGCGATCAGTCCCAAAAACAGCCATCTGCCCGCGCTTGCTGCGCGAAAAAAAGCACCCACTTGCATAGATAATAGTTATTCGCCCGAAGCGATAGTGATTAAAATGCGTTCTATGCGGCGTTCGTTTACCGCTACGATCCGAAAATGAAATGAGTTGTAGGATATTTCTTGTCCCTCTCGCGGCATATCGCCCAGCAATTCGAGTATTAGCCCCGCAAAAGAATCGGCTTCGCCTTTTACTTCGTCAAATGTGTCGGTGTCGATGCCCACTACCCTGCATACGTCGTTGAGCAGGGTTTTGCCTTCAAAGATGTAGTTGGCGTCGTCGATTTTCTGGAAGATCACTTCGGGTTCGTCGTCGAATTCGTCTTTGATCTCCCCGATGACCTCCTCCATGATGTCCTCTAGCGTGACCACCCCCGAAGTGCCGCCGTATTCGTCTACTACGATGGCCATGTGCAGGCGCTGGCGCTGAAACTCCTTGAGCAGGTCGCTGATCTTTTTGGTTTCGGGCACATATAAAACGCTGGTTCTGATAAGTTGTTGCCAGTTAAAATCTTCGCTTTCGCGCAAGTGGCCCAGCAAATCTTTTACATATAAGATGCCCATCACATTGTCGAAATCGTCGTTGTAGACGGGAATGCGGGAATACCCCGATTCGCGCGCTACCTCCAGCAAGGTATTGTAGCTCGATTGTATGTCAACGGCGACTACATCCACCCTCGCGCACATAATTTGGCTAACCGTTACGTCGCCAAATTTGAGCAGGCTTTTCAAAATGTCTTTTTCCTGGTCGGTATCTTCCGCCCTGCTCACGGTGAGTTCTATGGCTTCGTCGATGTCTTTGCGGCTGGCCAGTCCTCCGGTAGAATAGGGCGCCATGGCCAGTTGGCGTTCCACCGCTTTGGTCCAGCCTACGATGGCGCCTATCAGGGGTTTGCCTAAGGTCATGATGAAATACATGGGCTGTACCATGATGGATGATACGTATACTTTGTTGAGGCGGGCGTATACCTTGGGTACTAACTCGGCAAACAGGATGATCATAAAAGTAGCGCCGGCAAGGGCTAGCAGAAAGATGAGTGATTTGCCCATCATATCGGTTGACATATTGAGCGAAAAACCTGTCGACAAAGCCAGGTTTGCTGCCCAGTCGCCAAGTACTTGCGGCGAAAGCGCTTTGGTCAATACCGCATTAAACAGGAGTATCACGGCTACATTGACTACGCTGCTGCTGATGAGGATGGTGGCGTGGAGCCGACGGGTATCTTCTTTGAGCTTCAATAGTCTGACCCCGACATTGCGGTTATCCTGCTGGATTTTTTCGTAATCGTCTGTCTCCAGCGAAAAGAAAGCTACCTCGGCAGCCGATAGAAAGGCCGCGCAAAGCAACAATACCAATATCATGGCAATGCCCGCAATTATTTCAAACGAGGGGATGGTAATTAGTATTAACGACAGCGTGTAACTATAACTATCAGGTTCTGGCTCCAAAATATCCTGGGTTTGGTGATCAATGCGGCGACGGTTCAAAAAGGAAGACCGTCGTCTATATTTTCAGGTACGGTATCGTGCACAGGGGTATCCACGGTTTGATTGGTGGAGGTGTTATCTGTATCAGGTTGTTCCTCTTTGCGAGCGCCTAAAATCCTGAACGTATTGGCCACCACCTCTGTAATTTTCTTGGTATTGTTATCCTGGTCCTGCCAGCTGCGGTGCGTTAGTTTGCCTTCGATATACACTTGCATGCCCTTTTTGAGCATACTTTGCGCGCGTTCGGCCAACTCGCGCCACATCACGATATCGTGCCACTCGGTAAGTTTCTTGTACTCCCCGTTTTTATCTTTATAGGTTTCGTGGGTAGCCAGCGTAAATTTGGCCACCATCGCCCCATTTTCCAAACTTCTGATTTCGGGGTCTTTTCCAAGATTGCCGATCAACATTACTCTATTTACCATGATGCAACTGGGTTGTTTTTTAGGTTAAAGCAACTCTAAAAATAAGGAATTATCCCTTAGATACCAATCTATTAATCTTGGAAATGCAAAGTTATTCAAGTTTTTTCGATCTACCTGAATTGCGCCGTCCAGATTTAATAATTCTGCATTTTCAGCTATTTCTATTTCCCAAAAGGTGGCAATTATGCGCTGGTGGGTAAGTTCTTGCTTAAAAGGTTGCGATTTTTTGCGCAAGCTAAAACCTGTCTGTTGCATAAATACCAAAAAATCGGACAAATTCTGCAATCCGGTGGGGTGGTCTACCAATGCATCCGTTTCGATCAGGGGAAACTCGTACAATTGCTGCCAGATATCTTTTGCCGTGCGCTGCCTGATCCATACGCGAGAGCTTTGCGCCGGCTGAATAACCAGGTAATTGAAATATCGGTCGCGCCGGCTGGGTTTTCTCGTTTTCACCGGCAATTGCTGAACCTGGCCGGCGGCATATGCGCAGCACAGGTCGTTGAATACACAATCGGAGCAGGCGGGGGATCGGGGCGTGCAAACCGAAGCGCCAAAGTCCATAATAGCCTGGTTGTAAGGCCCCGGTTGTTGGGGGTCCAGAAAATGCTGGGACATAATCGCAAACTCTTTCTTGCCTGCCGTTGAGTCAATCGGCGTATCGTGGCCTTCGTAGCGGGCTAAAACTCTGTATACATTGCCATCTAATACGGCATGCGGCAGGTTGAAAGCAAAAGACGCAATAGCGGCGGAAGTGTATGGCCCAACCCCGGGCAGAGAACTGATCTGCTCGTGATTTTCTGGAAAAACACCGCCATATTTAACGTGTACCTCCCTGGCCGCCGCCAGCATATTTCTTGCCCGCGAATAATACCCCAGCCCTTCCCAAAGCTTCATCACTTCGTCTTCGCGCGCCTGGGCCAGGTCGTCGATAGTTGGATAGCGGGTCTTGAAGGCTTCAAAATAGGGCAAGCCCTGTGCTACGCGGGTTTGTTGAAGTATTATTTCGGACAACCAGATCAGATACGGATTTTTTTCTCCTTTCCAGGGCATGGGCCGCAGGTGAGTGGCGTGCCACGACATCAGGCGCGAGCGGAATTGCTGTATTCTGTCATCCGTAGTATCCATGATAGTTTACTAAACCGCTGAACCGGTCAACAGGTTGAATATGCCCGAAAATACAAAACGGTAGCGCCACGTCGGGTACTACCGTTTTGATACAAAGTTTTTTTGTAACCTACTCTTCATTTGACACGGTATCGGCTTCCACAAAAGCCGTAGCTCCGTAATGACGGGATATTTGGTCTTTCAGATCCTTGCGGGCGAAAAATATCCGGCTTTTGACCGTGCCCAGCGGGAGGTCGAGAGCGTCTGCTATTTCCTGATATTTGAATCCCTGATAGTGCATCAGGAAAGGGATGCGAATACTGTCGTCGAGCGTATCGATCATACCCGTTAGCTCGCCGATGAGTATATTAGACTCTGCACCGTTGCCAATCATCGTACTCCCCGAGTTGATGTAGTATAAGTTGTCGGTAGAGTCCATAATCGTGTTGGCCTTGGCTTTCTTGCGATAGTTGTTTATGAAAATGTTCTTCATAATCGTAAACAACCAGGCTTTGAAGTTGGTACCCGGCCTGAATTTATCACTATTTGTCAGTGCCCGGTATGCCGTTTCCTGATAAAGGTCTTTGGCATCTTCCCCGTTTTTAGTGAGGTTGTAGGCGAAAGCCTGCAACAACGAAGACATCTGATTGAGTTGGCTATTAAATTCTATCTGTGACATGGCCGAGTAGTTTTGTTTAACTTTTCTTTAAGATTGCATCTCTTTGTTGAATCAAAGTTACAACTTTATTTGATATTGTGCAACTATTTTGATATTTTAGTTAGACATTTTTACTTAAATTTTGATTATTTTATTTTAGATTTTATACAAAAATTTGATAATCAATATTTTGAAAAAGAAAACAAATTTTAAATATTATTTTATTTTCAGTAAAAAATGAAAGTTTGTAATTTGCAAATAACATCCCACCCAAAAAAACAGGCTGCACGTGCATACTATTTCTGTGCTTTCAGAACAAAATAAGCCGCTACGATAGAAAAGACGATGTTGGGCATCCAGATGCCAAGCAGGGCGGGAATGGCCTCGCCGGTAGCAAAGACGATAGAGAACCGGGAGAAAAAGATAAAGAGGGCGCCGATACCGATGCCTATTGCCAGGTGAAGTCCTATTCCTCCTCTTACTTTTCTGGCTGCGATGGCCAGTCCGATGATAGTCAGGATAAATATGGTAAAAGGCTCGGCGGTGCGCCGGTAGACTTCGGTTTCGTATTTTTGGGTATTACTTACGCCGCGTTTTTTCTGATTTTTGATATAACGCCTGAGTTCAATAGTAGGGATCATCGACTCCTGGTTGAGGTAATCCACAAAATCATCGGGTGTCAGATTAAGGGTAGTATCTATTACCTTGCCTTTGCCGATAGTCAGCGATTCGTCCAGCCCGTTGAACGTCCTTATCTCGTAATTGCGCAGGCGCCATTTATTGGGAGGGCCCTGCCATTCTGCCGTATTGGCCTTGAGCATATACACCAACTCGTGGTTCTTGAATTTTTCGATACGCAAATCGCGGGCGGTGCTATCGCGCTTTTGATATCTATTGATGTACACTTTCGAGTCGGGCGACAGAAACAGGTGCACGTCGTTAGTTTTTCCTTTATCGTTATCGCGTGAAATGTATTTGTGCTCTATCTCCAGTCGCGTTTTGTTGCCTTTTGGAATAAAAAAATGGTTGCCCAGCATATGGAGAACGGCGATAAACCCCGCAGCCACCAGATAAGGCCGCATCAACCGGCGAAAGCTGACTCCTGCATTAAAAATGGAGATGATCTCCGAGTTGTAGGCCATTTTGGAGGTAAAAAAAATGACAGCGATAAGCGTAAACAAAGGCCAGAGCAGGCCCGCGATGAATATGATAAAATTGGGGTAATAATCTATGAGTATCTCTTTGAGCGTAATGGGCTCTTCGATAAATTTCTCTACCTTTTCACTAAAATCTATCACCACGGATATCATCGTAAAGATCAATACCGTGAAGAAAAAGGTAGTGAGAAACTTCCTTATAATATACCAATCAAGCCGTTTCAGCATCTGTGGTGCGTTCTTATAAATACGCCAATTAATGTTTCCTGGTTGTTGTTCATATTCTCTTTTGCATTTCGTTAACCATGCCTGCTTTCCAGGAGGCAAAATCGCCTGCTAAAATATGCTTGCGCGCTTCTTTCACCAGCCACAAAAAAAAGCCCAGGTTGTGCAACGAAGCAATTTGTGCGCCAAGTATTTCCTGGTTGTGTATCAGATGGCGCAGATATGCCTTGGAGTACTCCCGGCTGGTGGGGCTGGGTATGGATTCATCTATCGGGCTAAAATCGTTTTTCCACTTGGCGTTTTTTATATTAATAACGCCATTGGCCGTATACAACATACCGTGCCGGGCATTTCGGGTGGGCAATACGCAATCGAACATATCGATGCCCAATGCGATACACTCCAGAATATTTACCGGCGTACCCACTCCCATCAGGTAGCGGGGTTTATGTGAAGGCAAAATACCGCACACCATTTCCGTAGTGCGATACATCTCTTCTGCGGGTTCGCCCACCGACAGTCCGCCGATGGCATAACCGCCGGTATCGTATTGGGCTACCTCTTCAGCCGATTGTTTTCTGAGGTCGTCATACACGCTGCCCTGCACAATGGGAAAAAGCGTCTGGTCGTATCCGTAAAGCGGCGGCGACTGCGGCAGGTGGTCTATACACCGGCGCAACCAGCGGTGAGTTAGCTCCATAGATGTTTTGGCATAGCGGTAATCACAGGGATATGGGGGGCACTCATCAAAAGCCATCATGATATCGGCGCCTATGATCCGCTGTATATCCATGGCTTTTTCGGGGCTCAGGAAATGCTTCGACCCGTCGATATGGGAGCTAAAAGTAACGCCTTCCTCTTTGATCTTTCGCCGGCTGCTCAGTGAATACACCTGGTATCCTCCGCTATCGGTCAATATAGGCTTGTTCCACGACATAAACCGGTGTAGTCCGCCCGCCTGCTGGAGCGTATCAAGCCCTGGCCGCAAATACAAATGGTAGGTATTGCCCAGAATGATTTGTGCCCCCACCGACGATTCCAACTCGTGCTGGTGCACTGCCTTTACAGATCCCACCGTACCTACCGGCATAAAAATGGGCGTTTCAATTTGCCCGTGGGCAGTTTGAATCAACCCCGCCCTGGCAGACGATAATGCATCAGTATGTTGGAGTTGGAAAGTAAGCAAGATATTGTAGTGGGTTTAATTAAATCTGATACCTGTGACTGTCTAGCTTAATCAACACTGCAATCATCGCAGTAAATCCGAGCAAGGCCGATCCTCCTTTGCTAATAAAAGGCAAAGGGATGCCGATAATAGGCAATAGCCCCATAGTCATGCCTATGTTGACAAAAAAGTGGATAAAGAAAATACCTCCTATGCAATAGGCATAATGCCTGGAGAAGTTAGACCGCTGCCGCTCGGCGATAATGGTTATTCGAATGAGTAGTAAGAGGAAAAGTATGATGGTGCCGAAGGCGCCTACAAATCCTTGCTCTTCTCCAATGGTACAAAAAATAAAATCGGTCGATTGTTCAGGCACGTAATTGAGCTTGGTCATGCTGCCGTTCAGAAATCCCTTGCCCTGGAGTCCTCCCGAGCTAATAGCCATCTTGGATTGGGTGACGTTGTAAAGCGAGCCTCTTTCATCGCACAATTCGGGCCTTAGCCATACATTTATGCGATCTTGCTGGTGGGGTTTCAAGACAGAATTAAACGCGTAATTAGCTGCAAATGAAATGCCTATACCTAAAATCACCGCTGTCGCCAAAACGCTTACCATTCTTGTTTTTCTTTTGCGTACAAGCGCTACTCCGGCGCCGATAAAACTCAGCACCGCCAGGCCCAGCGCCTCGTATCCGCTTTCGTGCCGCGTGAGATATATCATAGCTGCAGCAAGCGCTAGTGCGCCGGCGCCCCAGTACAGTTGCGGTTTGAATTGCATAAATAAAAAGGTGGCGCCTATGAATATCAGCGCCTGTGCAATATAAGTGGGATCCATGATGAGCCCCAATATCAATAGTACGGCAGAGGTGATGCCTATTATATACAAATTGGGCGAAAGCCCTTCCCTATACAACACGATAAAAAATGACAAAAAGACCAGGGTTGATCCTGCGTCGGGTTGCAGCATGATCAGGCTCATTGGCAACAGCAGGATACCAAATGCCAGCAATTGAGACTTGAGCGTTTTCAGGTTAGTACTATAATGGCTCAAAAAGCTCGACATAGCCAGCGCTGTAGCAAATTTGGCCAACTCGGAGGGCTGAAAGGAAAACCCGCCAAAAGAAAACCACGCTGTGGCGCCCTTTGTTTTTGTTCCAAATATTAAAACCGCCATAAGAAAAAAGATGGCGACGCCGTATATGGGATAAGCAAAAGTGGACCAGAACTTCCAGTCAAACAACATGATAAAGGCAAATACGAAAAAGGAAATGCCTACCCAGATCGTTTGTTTGCCTGCCTGTGTACCAAAAAAATCGAAGATATTGCCGGCATAGCCTTCCCCGTAACCCACGGTAAAAACCATGAGCCAACCAATACCTACTAGTCCCAGATAAAGGGAAAAAGTAACCAGGTCAATTTTCCTGGTATAACCGCCTCTGTTCATTCCTAACATGCCACTACTCAATATGAACCCACCAATTCTTCCGGCTTGATTTTGTCGTCTTTAACGAGGTAGATGCCTGTATATTCTCTTTCCAGGATGTATTTTAAGCGCAGGGCTTCCAATTTTGTAGTGAATGCGCCTGCTCTGAGTTGATAATACGGTGACGAGTGTACCCAATCGATGGGAATACTGGGGTACCTGTATTGGAACGACTGCTTGACGCTTTCCAGGCGTTGCCTGTCGGTTGTTGCCAATAGCTGCACCCGCCAACCCTCTACCGAGGCTTTTGCTTTGTTGCCGTTGATATATGTCTCTACCATCCTGGTAATCAACGGATCTTCCTTAATTTTCACCTGTGCGGTCAATGCAGTGCACCATCCGGCGAGGAGAAGTAAAACGTACCACTTTTTCATATACTTGCACTTTTATATAGAAGTGATAATCGACACACTGGAAGAGCACCCCAGTCGCTGTGCACCGGCATCCAATAATCGCAGGGCATCCTCTTTTGTACGAATACCCCCTGAAGCTTTGATTTTGACACCGCTTCCTTTCAATTGTCCGGCCATCAGTTGTACGACTTTCACTGTGGCGCCTTCTCCGCTATATCCGGTAGAAGTTTTGACAAAATCGGCGTTCAGTTCTTTGCACAAATCACAACAACGTCGTATTTCGTCATCCAGCAACAAGCCCGTTTCGATGATCACTTTTACATGCTTGTCGCGCAAATGGGCGGTGGTAATCATCCTGTCAAGGTCGCTGCTTACAAAATTCCATTGCCCATTTTTCAGTGCGCACAGGTTGATCACCACATCCAGTTCGTCTACTCCCTCGTCTATTGCGCGTTTGATTTCTTCTACTTTGGCCGCGGTAGTTGCGTAACCCATAGGGAAACCTATTACCGTGGCAACTTTTACGGGGCTGTCTGCGAGCAGATCAGCCGCATTGGGCACATAATATGGCGGAATACAAACCGCTGCAAACTGGTATTGCAGGGCTTCGTCGCACACCTTCTGAATATCTGATAACTTGCAGTCAGGTTTCAGTATGGTATGATCAATGAACGATGCAAGGCTCATCCTTTGTTGGGTTAACTCCAATGATAATGCAAAAAGAGCTTTCCTCCATTTGCAGGGCGAAAGTTAACAAAAAATAGCCTTATCCGCATCATTTCCTTAGGTGTTAAACGAGGCGGATATTTTTGGTAGCCATCAACGACCTGACCGGGTGGCGCCAGAAGTTGGCTTGAATGCCGGCGTATGACGGCGTTTTGAATGGTATTGCATATACTTCTGCTTTGAGGTTCCGGTAGCCGGCATAACAAGACGCGGCAATAAACGCCGGTACATAGGTGCGGGTTTGAGAAGGCAGCAGGTGGTCTATATCCCAGTAATTGTTGCAGTTGCTTTTGAGTATAGCGCGCCTCACTTTCGATGGTCCGCAATTGTATGCAGCGATCACCAGGGCCCAATCTCCAAATTCTTCATACAATGCGGTAAGCAATTGAATGGCTGCTTGCGTCGACTTCTCAGGGTCTTCGCGTTCATCAATTTTACGGTTGATTACCAACCCATACTTTCTGCCTGTTGCAGGCATGATCTGCCAAATGCCTTTGGCCCCTGCCGGAGATCCGATTTCAGGAAAAAGCCTCGATTCGGCCAAGGGCAAGTACTGCAATGCCTCCGGAAGTCCATTTTCCTTCAGCGCCCCGGCAATTTGCGGCAGGTAGTCCGACATGCGCTTTTCCATGGCGCTGCGCACCTTATGACCTATGGTCGCATATTCTTTTAGCAAAAAACTCACCTTCGACCAATCCTGGACTTCAAACGGTACTTGCGCTTCTCTAGCATAAGTTTGCAAAACAGTCTCGTTGCCCAATATTTGCCTCAAATCCATTTCTCGTGCCGCGCCTGCATATGCAAACAAACATTCGGGGCTCTGCAAGACAAACAGCACTACCTGAAGGGTTGTAAAAATGGGTAGACCTTTCATAACCGGCTTATTTAGTTGTGAATAACGAGCCTTACCCGTATAGCAAACTCATCGTTTGCTTACGAGGTAAAGACAAATACTTATTCGTTAGGAAAATGTAGGATGGTAGCGGTAGGCTAGCTTCTCTCTCAGATTTGATTGTACAATATTAAAACTATTTTTAAAAGAAAATACCACAACAAAACAAATACTTAAAATAAAATATTATTGTATGGCAATAAATTCGATATAAATCGCTGTTAGCAAGAAACGATACCTGATACACTCCTTACCGGCGCACAATAACAAAGGCATCCCGGATGACATATCCGGAATGCCTTTGCTATGTTTCTATGGTGTAAAAACCCTGGGTTAGGGTTTGACTTTTTTGTTGTTGTCGGGCAGGAACAGCAGCAAATGCTGATTGACAACCACTTCGCGGTGTGCCAGTTGGTTCCACTCCATCAGGTCTTCTACGTCGCAGCGGAACAGCATGGCGACTGACTCAATGCGGTCGCCGGGAACGGCTACGTATGATGATTTGAATTTGCCTTGCGGCACTTCTTTATCTACCGACACGCCTGCTTTTTTTGCCAGGTGTTGGCGGAATGCCACAGCGCCGCTGGCAGGTATGATTACAAAGTTGCCGTTTTTGTTGGCGGGTATATACTGCTGCAGATAGCTGGGATTCAGCGCCTTAATCAAAGTGCTACTGACGCCGGCCACTTGCGCAACCTGCTGAAAAGTGAGCGGGGTATACACTCTGAACGTGCGGGTTTCCTGCATTTGGTAAGAGGGATATTTGGGCGCCAGATTGTGCTCGTTGTAGTAGTTAACAAGATAGGCTGCGGCAATATAAGAAGGCACATATCTGCGGGATTCAACCGGCAGGTATTTGCTGATAGCCCAGTAATCCCTGCTATTTGCATAGCGGATTGCCTTTTTTACGCGGCCTGATCCACAGTTAAATGCAGCCATCACCAGCATCCAATCGCCAAATTCGTGGTATAGCGTAGCCAGGAGTTTGACGGCCGCTTCGGTAGACCTATAGGGGTCGAGGCGTTCGTCTACGCCGCCTTCCATTTTCAACCCAAAATGCCGAGCTGACGAAGGCACGAATTGCCACAATCCAGCTGCACCGGCGGCAGAACGCACTTCCGGCCTCAGCGTAGATTCAACCATCGGAAGGTATTTCAGCTCTTCCGGCAATTTGTGAACTCTCAGGTAGTGCTCGAAAATGGGAAAATACAACGAGGTGCGGCCAAGCATGGCTTCCGATTCTTTCACGCCGATAACAGTATAGCGTTTGATGAACTCGCGCACTTCTTTGTTGTAGGGGGCACAGAAAGGCAGGTTGATGCTTCCTACACGCGCTTTAATAACCTCATCGTTGCCGGTCATTTCGACCAACTCGTTATCGTAACATGAGGCTAATGCAGAGGTTTGTGTTACAACCGTCAAATAGCATGCTGCTATGACGGCAGTTAATGTCCATGGGAATTTCATTCTTGTTCAATTTTTTGTTTTCACTAGGCCGGGCATTAAAATATTGCCTATTAAAACGCTCGGCTTTGGCGATTAGTATAACTGCTGACTTTGAACTTTCATTCTCGCTTTGCAATTAACCAACCTGGGAATTAGGGTTTTTTACTTTCATGTGCCTTTTTGTAAAATGAATTTTGGCACAATTTTTTTAAAAAAGAATTTTCAGTTTCTGACACAAAGCTATTGCTTATATGCTTCAAATGCAATGATTATTAACGACATAGCATGCAAGCATGTTCTTAACAATGTATTATCTCGTTTAATAGGAAAATTTAAATGTGTGTTATTATACAATATTAATGGTGTTAGCAAAACGCTTTCTGGAATTATTCTAAATATTATCGCCATTTAAAGGAATATTATATGGCAGTTTTAAGTTACTAACATCATCGCTCAAAATGTGTTAAAATTTTGCTAAACTTTTTAACAGTTGAGAAAAACACCACCCTAACAATATTTACTCTACTCCAAGTAAACCCATAATTTCTCCTTTTTCTTCCTGCGTATTGACGTTTTTTAGCGCTTCAGGAAGGCTACAATCGATTAATCGTATGTCGCTATTTATTAATATTTTACGTGGACAAGAATACCCTTGCGCTAAAAACTGCAGTGCCAAAAGATAGCTTTTCGGCTCCCAAATAGTGATCAAGGGCTCGGGCCAGCCTTCCTCGCCAGGCTGGCGGAAAGCGGTAGCTATTTTTGAAACATCACGGGCACGTATAAGCTGTGACAAAGCATCGCTGTTCAATAGCGGGAGGTCGCAGGCTGCAACTAACCAGGCGGCATCAGGGTTATGCCGGAATGCGGTGAGTATTGCGCCCAGTGGGCCTAACCCCAGAAAGGTATCGGCCAATATCGGATAAGGCTGCTCCGATTCTATTTGGGCAGCCTGATCGGGGCGGCACGACACAAAGACTTTTTCGCAGTGGGGCTGCAGCAAATCCGCAACGTGTTCGCGCTGTGTTTTCTGATGGTACACCATTGCGCCCTTGTCTTCTCCCATCCGTTGGCTTTTGCCCCCTGCCAGTACTAATCCGTATATTGGTGGGGGCGTTTGCCTCCATTTTTCCATAATGTGATCTGCGATCGACTGTGTATCCGATATTTGCAGGATCGGCGCCTGCTTTTCCTGTTTGTCCAGTAATGCCCGCAAAAATGGATATATTTCTTGCCCATTTTCTGTAAGCAAGACCAAATCGACTTGCGTAAGCCTGTCCAGCTTTTTCTGCAGCGATTGTTCTTTTCGAGGATCAATAATGACTATTTGCTTTGCGGCTGAAAAATGGTTGCCATTTACGAGTACGATATCGCACCCATTCATCAGCGTACGCCTATGGTAATCATTGGGCGGGGCGCCATAATCAAACCGGGCGTGCTCAATTTTGGCGGTATAGTGTAATGCAGCTCCTTTTGAAATAATATTGTTTTCTGTATCGGCCCTATTCTGGTTTTCCTTGTGATCGGCGTCTACATATGCTACCCAACAGCTGGCAGCAAGCTCTGCAACCAGGGATGCTGCCAGTCCATTAATCGTATCACAAGGTGCGCCGATGATTGCCCACTCCAGCCTGCCAAACTCGCCCAGCCTATCGGGCCGTCGTAGATTGACGTGTTTTTGGTGGTTGCCTTTCATATATACACTAATTATAATATAAAAAAAGAAGCCCGGGCTAACAGATTGGAGCCGGGCTTTCGGTGCTATACGTTTGAGTAATTATTTGAGAACCTGCGCACTCAAATAATCTTACTGAGTAATTTGCAAAGTTGCCGCGATTTGTTGATACACGCCTGCTTTGAGTTTTTGGGCTACTTCGCCAAAAGCCCGTACGGTAATCTCGATATCTTCCTTAGTGTGGTCGGCAGTAGGAATGAGGCGGAGTAACATCATGCCTTTAGGAATTACCGGGTATACCACAATTGAGCAGAAGATATCGTAATTATCGCGCAAGTCTTTTACAAGAGTAACGGCTTCTTCAACCGAACCGTGCATAAATACCGGAGTCACACAAGTATTAGACAAGCCCAGGTCGAAGCCGATATCGCGCAAGCCCTGTTTCAGCATATTTACATTTTCCCAAAGTTTGGCTTTAAGTTCGGGGTGGGTGCGCAGCAATTCAAGCCTTTTGATATTGCCAATCACGATAGGCATTGGAAGTGATTTGGCAAAAATCTGGGAGCGGGTATTATAGCGAAGGTATTCCAGTATATCGCGGTCGCCTGCCACAAATGCGCCGATGCTGGCCATTGATTTGGCGAAAGTGCTAAAATAGAGGTCGATACCATCCTGGCAGCCTTGTTCTTCACCGGCGCCGGCGCCTGTTGCGCCCAGCGTGCCGAATCCGTGTGCATCGTCAACCAGCAGGCGGAAATTGTAGTGTTTTTTCATGTCGACGATCTCCTTCAGGATGCCTTGTTCGCCACGCATGCCAAATACGCCTTCAGTGATAACCAGGATACCGCCTCCGCTTTTTTCTGCATAGGCGGTAGCTTTTTCAATTTGTTTGGTAAAGCTCTCGATGTTATTGTGTTCAAAAGGCATACGTTCGCCGATGTGCATCCTGACACCGTCATAGATGCAGGCGTGGTTGTCTTTGTCGTATACCACCACATCGCGGCGATCAAGCAGGGCATCGATTACCGACATGATGCCTTGGTAGCCATAGTTGAGCAACATGGCGTCTTCCTTCATCACGAATGCGGCCAGGTCGCGTTCCAATTGCTCGTGAAAGTTGGTTTCGCCCGACATCATTCGCGCGCCCATGGGGTATGCTAGCCCCCAGTTAGCCGCAGCTTCTGCGTCGGCATTTCTCACTTCGGGGTGGTTGGCCAGCCCCAGGTAGTTATTGATGCTCCAAATGATTTTCTCCTTTCCCTGGAAAATCATGCGGTTACCCAATTCTCCCTCTAGCTTTGGGAAAGTATAATACCCGTGAGCCATTGCAGCGTATTTGCCCAGCGGGCCTCTATTCCCTGATAACTTTTCAAACAGGTCCATATTTTGTTGCTATTTAAATGTACTACTGAAAACAAGGAAGCGGTTTCATTTCGCTATTATGGGACAAAGATAACAACTTCGTTTCTAAATTAGTCAATTTCCAGGGGTCCGTCGCCTGCTTCGTCTTCAATCCAATGTTGTTGTTCGCAATATTCGCTGAGTTCGCCCCGGATAAAATGCTGCACATCCTTTTTTATCGAATCGGGATACAAGAGGTGCAAGTTGGGGCCGGCATCCAGGCTAAAGTAAAGCGGATGTTTTGTTGTTTCCCTGAATTTTTTGATAGCTTCAATTGCTTTAAGCGTATTGGGTTTGATAAGCACATAGGGTGGTTCTGATACCATCATCAGGGCATGCAGGGTGAGGGCTTCTGCTTCTGCGATAGCGCCGAAGGCATCTACTTCGCCTGTTTTGAGTACTTGCAATAGATTATTAAGTCTTTGCCTGGCTTGCGCGTATCGATTTTCTGCATAAATATTTCCCTCCATAAGCTGGTGTCCGGCACGACTCGACACGCTTTTTTCCTTCTTGCTGATGATCAGAATGTCATCGTGGTAAGTAAAAAATACCGGGTTAATGTATTCGGCCATGGGTACTGCGTATTCGTTGGAAGAGCCGGGCACTTCCCTACTTTCGCCCCACAATGCCATTTTGGGATAAACCGAACGGCAGGCGCTACCCGAACCGAGGCGGGACAAAAATGATGCTTTTTGGTAAAAATCTTCTTCTTCTGAGAGCGTATCAAAAAAGCGTTTTTCCAATGCACACAAACACAAAGCTGCGGCACTCATCCCCGAGGCTGACGAAGCGATGCCCGTAGAATGGGGGAAAGAATTTGTGGTATGAATGGTCAAATCCAATTGCCGCAGGAAGGGGAATACTTCAACCAGGCTTTCGAAATAGCCCAACATCTTAGCTCGGAAGGATTCGTTTTTCTCTCCGTTGAAATAGAGTTGTAACGAAATATCTAGCTCGGTAGACTTCTTGGGCGCATACGCTAATATTGTTTCCGTGTATGCATTCTTTAGTGTAATACTAATGGAAGGATTTTTGGGTAATTGATTCCCATATTTTCCCCAATATTTTATGATAGCCAGATTTGACGGACTCCTCCAGGTGACTTGTCCGGGTTCTGTTTTTGAGGTTTCCAGCACCAGTTTGGGATTCTTGTAGTCCATAACTCGATGTTTATTTATGTTCCACGTGGAACATGTTTTGTAGTTTACGTAATATAATCCAATAGCCAATTCTTCAAAGCATCGTAATGAGGTGGGAGGGGGAATGACATTTTTGGTTTATCAGCCAGCTCCGCCAATCTTTTGGGCACCTCAATATCAACTTCTAATATAGTATCCACATCTTCTTTAAACTTGGAAGGGTGGGCAGTTTCAAGTACAATTCCAGTAGAAGCAGGTAATTCGTATAGCCCTTGAAAACACTTCAGCGCTAAATAGCCGACAGCCCCATGTGGATCCATAATATAACCGTATTGGTCGTATACTTCTACCATAGCTCGCTTGGTAAATTCGTCGTCAATGGCATATCCTGTAATTAATTCATTCATTTTGTTCCACGTGGAACATTCGTCTTTGTAAAAAATCAAATCCATCATGCGCGAAAAATTGGAGGGGTTTCCCACGTCCATGGCGTTGGATAATGTTCGTATAGAAGGCTTGGGTGAAAAAAACCCGGTAGAAAGATACTGAGGCACGACATCATTTACATTAGTTGCAGCTAAAAACTGGTACACAGGCAAGCCCATTTCGCGGGCTAAAAGCCCTGCGGTAAGGTTGCCAAAGTTGCCGCTTGGTACACTAAAGACTATCGGGCGTCCCGTATTGACTTGCTTGAATGCTTCGAAATAATAGAAGGACTGCGGGATCAACCTGGCAATATTGATGGAATTTGCAGAACTAAGCCTGATCGTATCTCTGAGCGATTGGTCTAAAAATGCCTGCTTGACCATGGCCTGGCAGTCGTCGAAGGTGCCGGAAATTTCAAGTGCCGACACATTGTGCCCAAGCGTAGTCAACTGGCATTCCTGTAATTCGCTCACTTTTCCGGAAGGATATAAAATCACCACCCTGATACCTGGGATCTTATAAAACCCGGCTGCTACAGCTCCGCCCGTATCTCCGGAAGTTGCCACCAAAATGACAAGTTCTTTTGATTCGCCCCTGTTGAAATACGACATGAGTTGGGACATAAACCGGGCGCCAAAATCTTTGAAGGCAAGCGAGGGTCCATGAAATAATTCAAGTACATGTACATCCTCATCAAGCGCAATAACCGGAGCTGGAAAATTGATAGCGTGATCAATGATTTGATGTAAATCACTGTCCGGGATTTCGCCCTGGAACAATGCTTTCGAAATTTCAAATCCGATTTCCTGAAAAGTATATTGCTTTAAATTCTTTACAAAGGAATCAGGCAAGCGAGGAATAACCACCGGCATATACAATCCGTTGTCCTCGGGCAAACCCTTGAACACTGCTTCCTGAAGCGATACTTCCAGCGATCTGTTTTTTGTACTGTACAGTTTCATGTTTATAACTTAATTGCCCCTTCCGTATTGATAGTAGAAACAAATACCTCGCAAGGGATGCCCGCATCCTGAAATACCTGCTTCATGGCAAGGCCCACTTGATCAGCAATATCATTGCCCTTGCAAAGTGCAAAAACAGAAGGCCCCGATCCGGAAATACTACAGCCCAATGCGCCGGCATGCAATGCAGCTTCTTTTACTATATAAAAATGGGGAATTAGATGAGCCCGCTGCGGTTCAATCACAACATCTCTAAGCGATCGAGCTATTAGATCGAAATCAGAATTGAACAAGCCCACGATAAAACCGCCTAAATTTCCGCTTTGTTCAATGTGCTGTTTCAGGGTTATTGTAGGACTTAGGATGGCGCGAGCCGTTTTAGTCAAAATCTCTACTTGGGGATAGACCACCGCTGCATACAATTCGGATGGCACCGGTAGGGGTTGCACATCGAGGTTGTGCTCAACATCCTTTAACAAAAGAATCCCCCCAAGCAATGAAGAAGTCACGTTATCCGCTACATATGCTTTATGTGCCAGAAATTCTCCTTCAAGGGCAAAAGGCAGCAAACCTTTTTTTTCGAAAGGACGCCCCAGCAACTCATTTACTGCAAATACCCCTGCTACGGAGCTCGCCGCACTGGAGCCCAATCCACTACCCAAAGGCATTTTTTTGTGGATCTCCATTTCGATGCCCAAGTCGTTTTTGCCGAGTACTTCCAACATGGCCAGTGCCGATACGCCGGCGGTATTTTCACGAGGATTGCAAGACAGCTTGTCGTCTGCGCCTGTGATGTGAGTGATCACTAACCCGGGCCGATCCGTGAATCTTACCACAACTTCATCGCCGGGATGCGAAAGTGCAAAACCCAATTGATCAAAACCACAGGCTACATTGGCCACCGTTGCAGGCGCAAAAACTCTAATTTCATTATCTGCCATCTCGTATCAGGATAAGAAATTTCCAATTTTGATAATCTCCGCAAATACCCCCGCAGCCGTTACTTCCGCGCCGGCGCCGGGCCCTCTCACTACCAATGGGCGATCCTTGTATCGCTCTGTCGTGAACACGATCATATTATCGCTGCCGTTCAACGCTGCAAAAGGATGCGACTGGTCCACCGCCTGAAGTGAAATACTTGCTTGGGCATTTTCCAGTTTGGCCACCATCCGCAACACCTTACCGGCTTTTGCGGCAGCGGCGCGCTTTGATTCAAAAAAGCTATCAGCCTGTGTGATTTCACCTAACAATTCATCTACATTTGCCGCTTGTTGGCATGCCTCTGGCAGGATGGGTTCGATGACAACATCGGCAGCTTCGAGTGCAAGGCCTGTTTCCCGGGCAAGGATGAGCAACTTGCGACGCACATCTACCCCGTTGAGGTCAATGCGCGGGTCGGGTTCGGTGTAGCCAAGCGACATAGCTTCTTTTACAATATCGCTAAACTGCCGGCCTTCCGTAAACGAGTTAAAAATAAACGATAGCGAGCCCGACAAAATACCTTCGATGCGGATAATGCGATCGCCGCTGTTAATCAGGTCGTTGAGCGTAGATATCACGGGCAAACCCGCGCCCACATTAGTTTCGTACATAAACAACACCCCCTTCCGTTCAGAAATTGTTTTGAGGCGTTGGTATTGTAAATAAGAAGACGATGTTCCTATCTTATTAGGCGTTGAAATCGAAATACTTGCATTCAGAATATCCTCATAGTAATCGGCCACTTTGGCATTGGCTGTGTTATCGACAAAGATGGTATTCGACAAATTGAGTTGCTTCATACGTTGTACAAAACCGGCGACATCCGTGGCCGCATCTGAGGCTTGAAGAAATTCCTTCCAATTATCGAGATCAACGCCATTTTCCTCAAAATACATCTTCTTGCTATTGGCCAAGCCGACGATCTTGATTTCCATGGCGCGTTTTTCTTTTAGGAAAAGCGCTTGTGCTTTGATTTGTTTGATGAGCGTAGCGCCAATGAGTCCCACGCCGATCATGAACAAATGGAGTTCTTGCGTATCCGACAAAAAGAAAGCTTCGTGGATAGCATTCAGTGCTTTGGTTTCATCGGCACGATTAATGACCACCGAAATATTGAGTTCGGAAGAACCCTGCGCGATAGCCACCACATTAACCCCGTTTTTACCCAGAGCCTGAAACAAGCGTCCGGAGATGCCGGGGCGGTAGCGCATATTCTCACCTATGATAGCAATAGCGGCGAGGTCTTCCTCTACCTTCACTGATTCTATCAACCGCTGCCGCATTTCAAATTCAAATTCGCGCTCTACGCTGCGTTTGGCTTTGGCGGCAGAGGTGGGTTGTACGGCAAAGCTAATCGAGTGTTCGGAAGACCCCTGCGTAATGATAATGACATTCACGCCGGCATGGGCAAGCGAAGTGAACAAGCGGCCTGCGATACCGGGCACGCCGACCATTCCGCCGCCCTGCAAAGTAATCAGGGCAATGTGGCTGATAGAAGAAATGCCTTTTACAGCATGGCTACCAGCGTCGGCTTTATCCGATATAAAAGTGCCTTCGAAATCGGGGTTAAACGTATTTTTAATATAAAGCGGAATCTTCTTAGCCAGGGCCGGCTGGATCGTTGGCGGATAAATAACCTTAGCGCCGAAGTGCGACATTTCCATGGCTTCGGCATAAGTCATTTGCGGAAGAGAAAACGCTTTTTTCACCTTGCGGGGATCGGCGGTCATCACGCCATCCACATCGGTCCAGATCTCGATGGCCGATGCATCCAGTCCGGCGCCTAAAATAGCGGCGGTATAATCGGAGCCGCCGCGGCCCAGGGTAGTGGTAAGGCCTCCTTTTGCAGCGCCTATAAATCCCGTAACAACTTGTATTTCAGGATTTTGATTAAAATACTCTTTAATCAGGTCATTTGTTTGTTCGAAATCGACCTTAGCGTTGCCGAAAGACTTATCGGTTTTAATAATTTTTCGCGCATCGAGAAAGGCTGCATGGATACCGGACTGTCGCATCACGTGAGAAATAATAAAAGCGGCATTGCGCTCGCCGAAACTTAGTATATAGTCCAATGTGCGGGGAGAGACTTCGCGCACCAGGAAAACGCCGTAGAGCAGATTGCCCAATACTTCGTGGTTAGTCTGCAACTCGGGGAGGACGCGATCGAGGTATTCTCCTTTGAGCAGCGAGGTAGCTGCGTCGATATGGCGTTGGCTAAATTGTTGAAAGAGGTCTTGATAGCGTTCGTTGCCATCGGCGGCGAGGTTTCCCATTTCGATGAGTGAATCGGTAACACCGCCGAAGGCTGAAAACACCACGGCAAATTTATCGCCGCGTTGGTAATACTGCCGAAGGATGCGAACGACGCCCTCAATACGTTCGGGTTTGGCCACGGAAGAGCCGCCAAACTTCAACACTTTCATAATATTCAATTTTAATTCAAAGTGCGAAGATAATCCTTGCGATTGGCAAGTGCGGCATCCTCTTTAGCCGTCATCTTATTTTTTTCTTCCGCCGACTTATCTCCGTACCCACAAAGATGTAAGATACCATGTATCATAACCCTGTGGAGTTCTTGTTCAAACGACACCTTATAATTAGCTGCATTGTCTTTCACTCGATCGATGCTGATAAAAATATCGCCATGGACGAGGGGGGGGTCGGCGTAGGGGAAGGTAATAATATCGGTGAGGGTATCGTGTTGCAGGTAGTTTTGGTTCATATCGAGCAGGTGGTTGTCTGAGCAAAAAATAAAGCTTACGCTGCCCAACTTACATAGCTCTGCCTCGATAACGGCTTGAATCCATTGGAATAATTCGGGCGCCTGGTCGGGTTCAAAATCTACGTCTTCTGCATAAAAACAGATGGGGTCATCCTCTTCTCCTGCAGGAAAAAAAAAGAAAGGCGTATCGCTTTCACTCATACCTTAAATATTGAACTGCATTTCGACGGTACTGCCGTTATTAAAAAAGCGTATTTGGCTGGATAATTTGTGCATAAGAAACACACCTCTTCCCCCCACTTTTAGCAGGTTGTCGGGGCAAGTGGGATCGGGCAGGTTATCGTAGTCAAAACCGGCGCCTTCGTCAGAAACCACAATAGCGAGCGTATTTTGTTGTTTTTTCAGGTGGACGTGAACCGTTTTTGATTCATCATTTCTATTGCCGTGAATAATTGCGTTATTGACTGCTTCGGTAAGGCTGATTAAAATATTGCCGTAGGTATCCGGTTGCAGTGCGTATTGCTGGGCTAGTTTATCCACAAAAGATTCTATCACAGCGATATTGCAGGGATTAGAGGAAAGCTTGAGCATATACGTGAATTGACCTTCTTTCATGAAAACTGTTCAATTTAGCATCATTTCTACGACGAAAGCAATGCAAAAAGTCACTGCGCCATAAAGGCAACGTTCATTTACAGATAATACATTCATGGGAAGAAGTTCATAAACCATGCCAACCTGCGTTTATTTACGAGGTTGTTGGGGTTGGTTTAGCGATTTAAAATATTCTTCTACCAAAAACTTGTAATAAGGTTTGAGTGAGGGTGACACCGACTTATACAGTTCGATTTCGGCTTCGCGTTTTTTGATATATTCTTCGATAGAGGGCGGCAGGCGTTGCTGCGTAGTTTTGGCCGTTTCCCCTTTTCGTTTTTCATCTTGTTCGCGTTCGCGTTCGGCATTTTCGTGTTCGAGCAGGCGGGTAAGGATATCCTCCTGGCGTTTAAGCATTTCGTTAGAGAGGCGTTTATTCACCAATTCGGTTTCCACCTTGTCCATTTGCTCCATCAGTTCCTGCAGCTCCTTGCTTCCTTTGCCATTCTTCTGCATTTCCTGTTGCTTTTCGCGCAGGGCTTTGCGGAGGGCGGACTGGCGGGCGGCGGCCTGGGCAAATTCCTTACTGGAAGACCCCTTGCCGTTTTCCATATTTTTCTTCATTTGCTTGAGCTGCTCGTTGAGGCTTTTTTGGCCCTGGCTGATTTTATCTTTGGGAGTATTGCCTTTGGGTCCTTGGCCGCCGGGTTTGTTGCACATTTGGTTGCCCGACATCATGCCCGACATTTGTTGTTGCATCTGGTTCATCACCTCGCTGAGCATGAGCGCAAGGTCGTTGAGATTTTTCATAGCCCTTTGCTGGTGGTCGGCGGCTTGTGGCTTGCGGCGTTCCTCCAGGTCATCGAGGCTTGTGCGCATATTCGTTTTAATCTCCGTGACTTTCTCTGAAACAAACGATTCTATTTGGAAGACGCGTTTGCTCAATGCCTGGAGGCTATCTTCCACCAGTTTGAAATCGTCTTTCAGTTTAAATTGCTTCTGAACGAGGTTGGTATAATTAGGCGTATTAATATTTACCTCCTCGAATTTGTTAATGAGGTCTTCCTGTTCGAAAGACAGGCCCACCAGGTTTTCGAGCAATTGGCGAAGGGCTTGCATATCCTCTTCCATCTGCTGCATTTCGCCGGCTTGCATTTCCATAGCCATTGCGTTGGCCATATCTTTCATTTTGCCGGAAGCTTTCTTCTGTGATTTGGCGGCCTTATTATTTTGATTTTGCTGAAGTTCCTGTTTACTGTCGTTCAGGTCCTTCTCGATATCCTGCATTTCCTCTTCGTGGTCGCCGATATTTTGGGGTTTTTCGAGTTCTTCATTTTTCTTTTCGAGGTCGTCCATTTTTTCCTGGATATCCTCGAATTTTTCATTAATCTCCTCTTGTTTTTTCTCCAATTCTTCCTGGTCGAGTTTTTTATCTTCTGTTTGTTCGCTTAATTTGTCCTGTTCTTCGGCCAGTTTTTGGAGTTCGTCAATCGTTTCCTGGAGTTGTTGTTCCACCTCCAGTTGTTTCATCATTTCGAGCATCCTATCGAGTTCCTTTTCGATTTCCTCGTTGGACATCTCCATATTTTCCATCATCTCGAGGGCGCCTTCCTTTTCCAGTTTTTCGAGTAATTCTTCGATTTCTTTGAGCATATTTTTCATTTCTTCGCTCATTACTTCTTCGAAGAGTTCCTGGATTTTCTCTTGTTTTTCTTGTATTTTTTCATCTGTTTCGGAAAACTCGTCTTGATTTTTGAGGTTTTCCTGAAATGATTCTTTAGCGTTTTCGATTTGTTTTTCCAATTCTTTTTGGCGATCGATCATTTTCTCGAGTTCCTTGCGATTTTGCCAGTCGAGATTTTTTTCCTGCAGCAATTTCTCGCGCATTTTTTTCATCTCGTCTTGAATTTTACGCGATTCCTCGAGTGCTTTTTTGAGATTATCTTTTATCTCCTTGTTATTTTCGGCGGCCATAGCTTTGAATTCTTCAACCGTTGGCTTGGCATACGTCATTAAATTGGTACGTGCTGATTTACTGCCATTTACGCCGTCATTATCGAATACTTCGAAATAATAAGATACTTCTTCTCCTGGTGCGAGATTGAGATTTGTGATATCAAAAGTGTAATCGTAGCGCACTTGTTTTCCGTCTGGTTTAGGTAATTTAATGGTGCGCAATTCGCCTTGTTGGCCATTTGATTTTTTAATAGTATAATTAAATGAAAGGCTGATAAGTCCGTAATCGTCGGATGCTTCGCCGAGGAAAAAAAGTAATTCTTTATTGGTACTATCCTGTAATTTTTCGACATCGATATTGGGGTATAAATCGGGAATTACAGTAATAGTATAGCTGATCGAATCGGCATTTGGGAGTTGTTTATTAGAAATAAAGAGTTTATAAATTTCGTCTTTGAGCGCTTTTTTCTGGAAAGTAAATAAATCGTCAGAAAATCTTTTTGCGGCCTGGGGTTTTCCCTGGCTGGAAAAAAGCATATTAATCTGATCGGTAAATTGGGCATTAAAAATCCAATCAATCTGGGTGCCTTGCGGCACGACAAGGTCGCCGATATTTTGAAGTGATTCGTCTTTTCGCTGAGTATACGCCGGGTAATTCAGTTTTATATCAAAACCCTGCATATTGGGTTTTTCGAGTACATTAAGTGTCAAGTCTTCAGATTCTACCCCGCTGGAAAAGAGTTTAAATTCCACATCTTTTTGCACATTGCTAAAGCGATAAGTAAACTTGTTCGCATTTTCTTTAGTAAGGCGGTATTGGTAGTCTTCAATTTCAATAAAAACTTCGTTGGGCAATTGTTGGCCTTCGATAGTAACTTCGAGGGGATAATCTTCGAATTGGACGACATTTAAATTATCCTGATCCACTACAAATTGGAAGGGTGCGGGTTTGGCATAATGGCGGTTGCTATGGATAAGCCGGTCGGTGCTTTCGCGGATAATACTTGGTGCCGCCAGCAAAATGACGAGCAGTAGCATCAGGGGAGGCAGCGCAAAGCGCAGATATTTTTTATTTTGGGACAGATTAATGGCGGCTTTGAATGGAACGGGTTTGATTTCCTCCGATTTTTGGTCAATACTTGCCAGAATCAATTCGCGTTGAGTGGCGTGGTCGGCCTGCTGGCGCAATTGGAGGATATTGAGTAATTTGTCTTTTACGTCGGTAAAATGGCTGCCAATGATCTGGGCGGCTCTTTCGTGCGAGATGACCCTGCCCAGTCGGAAATAGTGAAGCAGAGGCGTTAGTACCCAATAGGCAAGGGCCAAGCCGCTAACACCCACAAACGAAAAGAACAGTGCCTTGCGGGTACCCGAAGGGAAGAAGAAATAGTGTTCGAGAAAATTAACACTTAAAAACAGCAGCAAAATAACGGCTACGCTGTAGAGCGTGCCACGAATAAGCTGATTGATATAGTACTTGCGAATGAATTGGTCTAGTTTCTCAATCAACAGCCGGTAATTGTCCTGACTTGCCATATTTACATCATTGTTTAAAAAGGGCGTACCCTTAAAAACCCTTTACCACACAAAAAAGTTGAGCCTTATGAGCGCATTATACGTAGTAATGTCTCGTTGGGATACAAGAATCAGCAAAATAATCAAGATTGGCAAGTTTGTCAAGTGCCGGAATGGGCAAAAGGGTGTTAAAACGCTTCTTAAACACAGATAAAGTGGAGTTATGCCATTATTTTCCGAAAAAGTAATCCACTTCACGCGTCAATTGCGTCCCGACTGGCAACTGCCTGCCGGCGTTACTTTGTTGTATCCATATGCGTTGCCTGCCACCATGGAGGCCTTAAGCGCATTCTACCGCAAATATTATGCCGACGAGCAGTCCCGCATTTTCATCTTCGGTATCAATCCGGGGCGTTTTGGCGCGGGCATTACCGGGGTTCCGTTTACAGATCCAATCCGGTTGGAAAGCGAATGCGGCATCCCTAATTCATTTGAAAAGAAAGCCGAGCTATCGTCGCAGTTTGTCTACCAGTTTGTCCAAGCCTATGGGGGGGGCGAGTCATTTTACGGGCGTTTTTATATCACTTCGCTTAGCCCGCTTGGTTTTACCAAAGAAGGAAAAAACTACAACTACTACGATGACAAGCAATTGCAGCAATCCGTAACACCTTATATTCTGGACAATATTCGAACACAAATGGCATTTGGTACTACGGATAAGGTAGCGTTGTGCCTGGGCGAGGGGCAGAATTACAAGTTTTTTCAACAACTCAACACCCAACACGGCTTCTTTGAGCGCATCTTACCCTTGCCACATCCCCGCTGGGTGATGCAATACCGCCGAAAGCGAAGTGGGGAATTTGTCGATTTTTATTTGCGCCAATTTGAGCTGGCCTGGGAGTTGGGGAAGGGGTGAGGGGGGGACTATACGACTATAGGACTTTAGGACTATACGACTTTAGGGGAGGGGGGATTTTCGATAAAGGCGCCAGAGCAGGCTGCCTACTAATAGCAAGCTGAATAACAAAGAGATATGGGTGGTATATTTGTCTGGAGCAATGTGTGGAAAAACCTGGCGGGCTGCTGTAAGGATATTGTAGAAGCCCAAAAAGCCGGTGATGCCTACAATAACAAGCATAGCGATATTGGCAAACAGGCCGTTGCGATAGTTGGCTGGTAAAACGGTGGCGTCGTTTACAGCCAATAACAAAAAGACAGTAACCAACGGAAGTAATACGCCATTGATGGCTTGCGCCAAAATAATAGCGGGAATAGGTTTCACATTGAGCAGGCTGAATAGCAGTCCTATTGCCAACACGATCATCCACACGGCGCGAAAAGAAGGCGATTTGGCGGTCCAGGCGGATTCCCTGGCGCCCAACAAACCTCTTGCCGTGATGGCGGCAGCCAGCGGTGCGGTGACGGCAGAAGTGGCGCCGGCGGCAAAAAGCCCAAAGCCGAATAATCCAGAAGCCCAGGGCCCCAGCGTGTCCGTCATGGTGGCCGCTACTGCTTCAAAACTAAAGGGCCCTTTTACCAAAATACAAGCAACCAAGATAGAACCGGAAATTAGTCCGCCAATCAGCACCGCCAGCGAAACGCCCATGCGCATTTCGCTCATACGCTGCCCCTGGCCGATGCCCGAGGCCAAAAACAAGTTATAGGGTACAATGGTAGTGCCAATAAGCCCAATAGTCAATAACCCGGCTCCCTGTGGAATACTGGGCACTATAAGTCCTTTCCATTCCCACCAGGCAGGGTTGGCAAAAAGGGCTACGGCAAAAAACGCAGCGCCCATAAGAAACACCACCACCCCCAGAATGCGGGCGATCTGTTGAAAATTGCCCGCCCACAACAAAGAAAAGCTGAGGGCGCCTACTGCCAAGGTTAGCCAGGTATTTGAAAAGCCGGACAATAAATGCAAGCCCGCCACTGCGCCCAAAATATTGCCTGCCTGATAGGCGGCACAACCGAAGGCCACCGCGATAAACAACATAATCCGCAAATAGCGCTGTGAGGCGCCTGGATATTTGAGTGCAATAATCTCTCCCAGGCTTTTTCCCGAAGCCAAAGTGATGCGCGCAGCGGCTTCTTGTAGTAGAATAGTAGCCACAATAGAAAAAGTAAGCGCCCAGAGTAGGCTTAGCCCATAAGTAGAACCTGCTTTGGCAGTAGTTGTCACCGTGCCCGGGCCGATAAAAGCGGCGGAAATCACCGACCAAAATAGTACACTTGACAAACCGCTGCGAAAACTGATCGTTTTTGGCATAAAACTGATTAAAATAGTACAGGCTGCCTATCGCATTTGGGCAGCCTGTACTAATAGAGACATTAGAATCTAAAACCTAGTTTAGCGAAATAAAATGCTCCGTTGCTACCCATTTGAACAGCATCCCAGAGCCCGCCGGTTTCTGTTTCGGTATCCTGCTGTGTAGGATACACATTCAATAAATTGGCGGAGCCGATATTGAGCATAATATTAGGGGTAACCTGATAGCTCAGCGCCAGGTCGGTCACTATTCTGGCTTCATATACGTCGATAGTACCGATAAAATCTTCCAAAGAAATTTCTCCAAAACGCGTAAAGCGAAGGTTGACGCCCAAGCGGTTTTGCCTGTAATCGGCCACAAGGCTCAACTTGCTTTCGGGAGCGGAAGCCAGGAGGAACAACTTTTCCCTATTTCCAAAATAGATATCCTCTTTTCCTTTTAGCTTATCGTTCGTATGCACATCGCCGAGTTCCATTTTATTAAAATTGCCGGCAAAAGCCAAGCGCAGCCGGCCGGCATTGCCTAGTGAATGCGTGTAGGTAAGTATAGCGTCGACGCCGGTAGTACGGGTATCAATAGCATTGGTAAAAAATTGAGCTGCGCCTACATTGAGGGCTTGTAATTCGTCGCCAATTTCGGGGTCGGTATCCTCGAAGGCGCCGGTTAGAACGATGCGGTCTTTAATATCGACATAATATCCGTCGATGGTGGCGGTAAAGCTGCCAAAGCGGGCAGTGATGCCTAAACTTGCATTAAGGGCTTTTTCCTCTTTCAACTCGGGGATGCCCAATGCCCTGGTAATGGGGCTATTATTTTTGGCAATAATTTTGTCGATGGGCACGCCTGATACAAAATCCGTAAATGTCGTATTGTAATAGATCTGTGCCAATGAAGGCGCGCGGAAGCCTGTGCTGACGGAACCTCTCAGCGAGATAGCTTCATTGATTTTGAGGCGTGAGGCCAATTTTGCATTAAGCGTATTACCGAAATCGCTGTAGTGTTCAAACCTGATAGCGGCGGCGATCATAAATGAGGATGTAAAATCGAATTCGCTATCGAAATAAGCCGCCAGGTTAGAGCGAAACTCGTTGAGTTCGTTATCGGGCTGAAAGCCGGGAAAACCTTGGGAGCCTGCAGCGCGACCCAGCACATCAAAAGTAGTGAGACGACCGTCGATTACTGTGTCAATTATGCCGTAATTGCGATAAGAGCCCTCTTCACCGGCGAAGATCTGGTAATTATCGAGACGGTATTCGGAGCCGAACGCCACGTTGACGCCGGAAAGCGCTTGCGGGAAATACTGTGAAAAGTGAAGGCCGGTTGTGTTTTGGCTAAAAGCATGACCACCGGCATCAAAGCGGGTGGGTGATTTTTCGAGCAAAGACGCGTTTAGTGTTTTGTCAATAATATAGTGGAAGCGATTTGTGCCGACCGTATTATTGAAATCGACATCCCAATTCCTGATTTTTGAACGAAGTCCTGCCGACAAAGACCTATCGGTGATGCGGGAAGTGATATGGGGATCGAAGCCATTGGGATAAATAGCCGGGATATTTCTGTCGCTGTCGGGGTCGCGGGTCCAGGCAAAGGCATCGGTGAAGCGGTAATTATATCCGCCGAAAGCATAGAAATAAGTATTTGAGTTTTTAAAAGGCAGGCGGGCGTTAAAAAAAGTACCGAAGTTATTGGCTGCTGCTTCTCCGAATTGTCGGCGATAAATAGAAAAAACCGAGGGGTCGGCGGGGCGGTTGGTATTATCTTTCGACAAATAATCGAGGGTTACGTTTACGAAGCCGCTTTCACCAATTGATGTGCCGTAATTACCGCTAAGTTGGATGGTTTGGCCGTCGAAGCTCTCTTCTTTGAGCACATCCTGGGAAGAAGGAGCTTTAGCGTTATACATACCTGTATTCAGGCTACCGGAAAATTCGTTTACGCTAGATTTGAGAACGATATTGATCACGCCGGCAATGGCATCAGAGCCGTATTGTGCGCTGGCGCCGTCGCGAAGAATTTCAATTCTTTCGATAGCGGAAACGGGAATAGCGTTGAGGTCGGTGCCGGTATTGCCGCGTCCACGAGAGCCGAATATATTGATCAGGGAGGACTGGTGGCGGCGTTTGCCATTCAACAGTACAAGCGTTTGATCGGGGCCTAGCCCGCGCAGCGTAGCGGGATCAATGTGGTCGGCGCCATCAGCTCCTGACTGGCGATTAGAATTAAAGGAAGGCGCAGCGTATTGGAGCAATTGGTTTACATCGAGTTGGCCTACTGTATTCGTCACTTCCCTGATGTCAATAATGTCTATGGCCACAGGAGTTTCCGTAATACTTCGATTCAAGCTTCGGGAGCCTACCACTTCCACACCTGAAATAGTGAGCCCTTCCTGTAAAACTACATTTAACTCTACACGGCCGTTTACAGGAACCTCCTGAGAAGTAAATCCGATATAGCTAAATTGCAATATAGCTGCCTCGGAAGCTACGCGTAAGGTATACACCCCGTCTTGATCGGTAATAGTGCCGCGGTTGGTACCTTTTTCGATAACATTAACGCCGATAAGCGGTTCACCGGCTGCATCGGTTACCGTGCCTTTAACCTCAAGTTGGGCATTAGCTACAAAACTTAGAAAAGTTAGTAAAAACAGTGTAAAAATCGCTTTCATAAACAATTGAGTTTTGCATGGTGAAAAAATAAATGCGGTTTATAATAGGGGAAACAATGAACTAGAATCATCGAACGTTATGATAGCATTAATTTTTGACCAAATTTAATCATATTAGCTGCAACTGCGCTATCTTTCGGAATAATCATAAGTGAACACCCGCCGGCACAAAAACTTATTATTTTACAAAATAAGTGCGTATTTCGCTTTCTCACATTAAAACATCATCTATGCTTGTAACGAATTGCGCTACCGGTACGCTGGCGCCTTATGTTCCCGACGTGAATAATCCGTGGGATCAAAAAAAGGTATTACACTTGTACCGTCGGCTGGGTTTTGGCGCTTCTCCGCAAACGATAGAGAATGCGTTGAGTCAAACGCCGGCCACCCTGGTTGACGCCCTGATCGACCAGGCCATCAACACCCCCTTGCCGCCTGTGCCGGTATGGGCCGACTGGGACATCAACGATTACACTGATTTTGGACAACAGACCCAACAGCAACTGATTGAATGGGTGGTAAGCTGGATTAGATCCATGTTGAGCAACGGCGTAAGAGAAAAGATGACCTTATTTTGGTCAAACCACCTTGTCACCAAATACGAGGCCTACGCCTGTCCCTCACAATTATATCAGTACCACACCTTATTACAGCAGCACGCTTTCGGCAATTTCAAAACGCTGGTATATGAAATGGGCAAAACACCTGCCATGCTGGTATTTTTGAACGGCGTACAAAATACGAGTTTGGAACCCAATGAAAATTATGCGCGAGAACTATACGAGCTATTTACCTTAGGCCAGGGCAACGGCTATACCCAAACCGACATACAAGAAACGGCCCGGGCTTTGACGGGTTGGAACGGGTATATCACCTATTGCAGTACGATCAGTTATATTCCCTTCCTGCATGACAACGGCCAGAAAACCATATTCGGGCAAACCGGAAACTGGGGTTACGACGACGTCATAGACATCTTATTTGAGCAACGGGCCGAACAGGTTGCACAATACATCTGCACCAAATTATATCGCCAGTTTATCCATCCAGACGAAGTAAACCAAGACATCGTGGATGGGTTAGCCCAGACTTTCCAGGCTCATAACTGGGAATTGGCGCCTGTACTCCGACAGCTATTCAAAAGCGAACATTTCTTCGATGAACAAGTCATAGGTACGATAGTAAAAAGTCCGACGGATATGATGGTTGCTTTTATCCAGGATTCCGGATACAACAGCCTGTATGTGCCCAGTGACGACATCATGTTATCTGTGACATATCTTGTCTATACCATCGGCCAGGAATTGTTTAACCCACCTGATGTATCGGGTTGGGGAGGTAACCGCTCGTGGATCAATGGAAGTACGCTCACGGCTCGCTGGCAGGGCATGGATTATCACGTGTTTTATTTATTCCAATCCCAACAAGCGGCGTTGGTCAACCTGGCCAAAACGCTGAGCAACGACTCTATTGATCCTGCATATATCACACAAAAGATAGTTGATTACTACCTTCCGAATGGATTTAACAATCCTGCCAGTTACGAACAGGCCACTGCCGTATTCAAATGGGACGTGCCGCAGAATTATTACGATTCGGCTGGATGGAACCTGGATTGGGATATAGCTTATATCCAGGTGGCTTTGTTATTGCGGCATATTTCGAGGCTTCCCGAATTTCAGCTCATGTAACTTGCAGAAAGAAATCCATTCCACCATCATTTAAAATGAAAATTTATGTGCGATCAGCATAACAACGATACATCTAAAATACACGGTAGCAAACTCGAGCACGGAGAAGAAGCACATGAGCAGCATCACCGTGGTTGGAGTCGCCGCGATTTTATCAGAACGGCCGGTATAGCCGGGGGCATGTCTTTATTTCTAAGCAGGGTACCTGTCACCGCCCTGGCGCATTCGCCGCTGAGTTACGCCCTGAGCAATACCAATACGGACCGAATACTGGTTCTGATCAGGCTAAAAGGCGGCAACGACGGTGTAAACACCATTATTCCGGCATATCAATACGGCATGTACCAATCGATGCGGCCCAACATCGCCATTCCGCAAAATCAATTGATCAACCTCAGTAATGAACTGGCCATGCCCAACACCATGGCTGCATTGCAAACGCTGTGGCAGGATGGCCGAATGAAAGTGGTCAACAACGTGGGATACCCTGATCAGAACTTATCGCATTTTCGGTCGGGGGACATATGGGCTTCGGCCAGCGATTCTAACGTAGTAGACGATTCTGGGTGGTTGGGGCGTTGGCTCAACGACTTATACCCGGAATTTGCCACCAATCCTCCGGATGTGCCGCCGGCCATACAAATTGGAGGCGGGGGTAGCATCACGTTTACCAATCCCGACGAAATTGACATGAGTATGATAGCCGCCAACCCCGAACAATTGGCGGAAATAGCACTTACGGGCATGCTATACGATACGCAGGATGTGCCCGACTGCTACTATGGCGAGCAACTCACTTACATGCGTACGATAGCCAACAGTACTTTCCGCTATGCCCAATCCATAGCGGATGCGTATGGCGCTTCTACCAACAACGGCGCCTACGAGTCGCCCAACAACAGCCCCCTGCGTATTGACATAGCAGAGCAATTGGCGGTAGTAGCCCGGCTGATAAAAGGCGGATTAGGCACTCGTTTATATATGGTCACTGTTGATGGGTTTGACACCCATGCCGGGCAAAACAACGTTCATCCCAGCCTGATGTATTACCTGGCAGTAAACGTAAAAGCGTTTTATGACGACCTCGCAGCAGGAGGCGTAGATAATGACGTATTGTGCATGACGCACTCGGAATTCGGCCGACGCATTGAGCAAAATGCATCACAAGGAACCGACCACGGTGCTGCCGCGCCGCTGATGATGTTTGGCAGCGGGCTCAATGGCAACGGATTTGTAGGTGGGTTACCCAATTTGCAGAATGTGGACGTAGTGGGCAATTTGCAGTATGCGGTTGATTTTCGGCGCATTTACGCTACTGTACTGGAAGACTGGTTGTGCATAGACACTGCTTTAGTCGATCAGGTCATGGGGCAGTCATTTACCCGTTTGCCGGAGTTGGGGCTCGTTTGCCTGCCTACCTCAACGAGCTACACCAACGTACCTTCGATACAACACAAGGCACTTTATGGAAATGGCCAGGTTATTATTGAATATACCTTGCCAGAGCCTATGCCGGTAACCATTCAGGTGTTTGACATTATGGGGCGGCCGGTTGAGCAGCTCTACAAAGGCCAGCAATGGCAGGGCACGCACCAGGTCACTTTCAGGAGCAACCAGGCCAGGCTGGTAGCCGGTATTTATGTATACAGTATTGAGGCCGGAGGGCGGGTTTACAGTCAGAAGATTCGATTTATGCCTTAGTAGTTCAGAATCTCCGGACGAAAGTTATAGTTTGAAAAAGGGTTGCGCAGATAATAAACATAGCTGCGCAACTCTTTTTTTATTTCCGGCTTACCGCAAGGATCATATACACGGTAATGATAAGGCCTGTCCCGCCCAGAAAAAAAACAATAAACAGATTATTAAGAGTTGTCGCTTTACCTAAAGCCACCTGAATCGTATTATAACTAAGATAGCAAAAACAAGCAGTAAGCATGATAGTAAGCATGCGAATCATATTGCGGGCGAGGCCGTATTGTTCGTCTGCATTTTCGGGCGTAATCTTCACCGGCATATTCCAATATTTGTTTGGAACATATTTTACAACAAACATCAACAGACCGTAAAGCCCCGCGGTAACTCCCGGAAGCAGAAACACCATATTTTTCCCGCTCCAGTCGTCGGGTTCCCCCCTAAAATTAAAATGAGTGGGAATCCTATCGGGCAATTGTGGGTAATAATAAATAGCAATCACTATGCTTGCCACAACAAAAAGCAGAGAAACCAAGTCCAGGAATCTGTAATCTTCTTGTTCTTTTTTGATAAAAGAGGGATCCGTCATAGTTATTTCAATTTAGGGTTTGACGCATGTCTTTCCGCATCGCGGGTAGTTTTTTTATTCAAATTAGCAGAAAAAGCGGCTGTAAGGTCCACTCCCGTTTGATTGGCCAGGCAAATCAGCACGAACAATACGTCGGCCATTTCATCTGCGAGGTCGTGGCGCGCCGAGTTAGCCTGTTCGGGGGTTTTGAATGATTGCTCGCCGTAAAGCCGGGCCATCAGGCGGGCTACTTCCCCTACTTCTTCCATCAGGATGGCAGTATTGGTCAATTCGCCGTAGTATTTCACGCCAATAGTTCGGATCCATTCATCTACGGTAAGTTGCGCTTCCTGAATAGTCATCAATCCTTATTTTTTGAGTCCATGATAATTGTGACCGGGCCGTCATTGAGTAAGCTCACCTTCATATCGGCGCCAAAGATGCCGGTTTTGACGGGGCAGAGGGAGGTTGATTCAAGTTGTTGAATAAAAGACTCATACATTGGGATAGCTTTGTCCGGCTTTGCTGCTTTAATAAAAGAAGGGCGGTTGCCTTTTTTAGTGCCGGCGTGCAGGGTAAACTGGCTGATTACCAGTAATTCACCCTGTACATCCATCACAGACAAATTCATCAAACCCTGGGCATCGCTAAAAATGCGCAGTTGTGCGATCTTTTTCACCAGCCAGTCGGTATCGTCGGGGGTATCGTTGTCTTCAATGCCCAGCAAGATCAGCAAGCCGGTTTTAATTTGGGCTACAACGGCGCCCTCTACGGCAACGGATGCTTCAGATACTCTTTGAATAACAGTGCGCATAATACAGGCAATTAGAAGAGAGCGGGTGGATCGGCGAGGCGCTGGTGCAACTCGGGACCGTTATTGTTCACTGCATTTACTTTTTCAGACACGCGATAGCACTCAAGCAGGTCGTCGGCGGGGGTATGCAACATCGACAGCACTTCTTCGAGCGAAAGTTCTTTCAGCCATTTTTGTTGTTCTTCGCGATCGGCGAGCAGCACGGGCATGCGGTTGTGAAGCGGCGCCACTTCTTTATTGGGAGGTGCGGTAATGATGGTAAAGCTTTTAATGGCATAATCGTCTTTATACCACACATCCCAGATACCGGCCATGACCATGATATCGCCATTTTTGAGCGCGATGCGATAGGGGATTTTTCGGCCCGCCTCAGTTTTCCACTCATAAAAACTATCGGCCAATACCAGACATCTTCGTTTTCGCACGGGAACCCGAAAAGAGGGTTTGGCCTCGATACCTTCCATGCGGGCATTTATCAGTTTGCCACTGTTTTCGCCTTCATTTGACCAATGTGGGATGAGCCCCCAGGTGAAATATTGTAGTGCAAGTGGTTTATCATTCGTAATGACGTAAGCGTGCTGGGTTGGCGCCACGTTGTAATTTATGCGCAGGTTGATACCCGTATCTATTTGTTCACCCAACTGTTGCTGGATCTTTTCTTTGGAAACCACAAATGAGAAACGCCCGCACATAGTAATGAGTGCCTAGTGAATAATAAATGATACGGCTAACTTAGTCAATGATTGTCAAAGTATGAAGTTATTCACACACCAAAGTGTGATAAATTGTAAAACACTAAAAAGCAAGCACTTCAGCGAATGGGTTTTCCACACACCAATTGTGGATTAGCGTGAACAAGAGCTATAGTTATCAACCGCTTTCCCCAACTCAATACGCTTCCATCTTTTTTTCACCAATCTGAGCGATGTTATTGTGAAAATACTGCACAAAACCAAGCGTTTCCCCCAAACTCTTAACATGTAGATAACCTGGGTAAGTTATTAGCTTGATTTATCCACAGCATGTGGAGAGGTTTATAAGTACCTGAAAAGTCAAGCAGAAGCTATGTGGAAAACGTGTGTATAACCCATACACAAAGAGTGGACTCGTGTTAATTATTTGTAACCTCACAGGCTTTTCCACAAATCCACAGTGCTAATAATAAGCGGCAATTTTAAAAAAATTATAAAAATATTATTAACCCGGTTATGACCTTCCGATGACTTGAGCTACGAACAATTCCTTGTACTTTTGCATTCCGTCATCAATACAATTAGTAATGGAAACAGCTTCATCATACCCCGGCGTTGTAAAATATTGGCTCCTCGCCGGCGTCTTTCTGGTTTTTATGCAAGTGGTTATTGGCGGCATTACGCGATTAACCGGATCGGGGCTCTCCATCACCAAATGGGAAATTGTGACGGGCACTTTCCCGCCTGTAACAGCTGCGCAGTGGGAAGAAGCTTATGAGTTATACAAAGCCACCCCTCAATACCACCAGATCAATAAGGGGATGAGCATTGGCGAGTTCAAATTCATCTTTTTCTGGGAATATTTTCATCGTTTGTGGGCCCGCATGATGGGTTTCGTATTTCTGATACCCTTCCTGATCTTTTGGCGAAAAGGATGGATTGACAAGCTATTGATGCGTCGGTTGGGAATAGTGGTGTTATTGGCGGCCTTAGCGGCAAGTTTCGGTTGGATCATGGTTGCCAGTGGGTTGGTCAACCGTCCTTGGGTGAACGCCTACAAGCTGACGCTCCACCTGGGGATAGCGCTGGCTGTATTCGGGTATTTGTGGTGGACGGCGATCGGGGTATGGCAGCCGAAGCGCCCGGTGTCATCTGCGCCGCCCGCGTCATCCGCGTCGCCCGCGCTTAAAAGCGCGGGTTTAAGGAGATGGGGGACTGCCGTTTTTTTTCTAGTGATCGTACAGATCCTTTTGGGCGGGGTTATGTCGGGTATGAAAGCAGGATTATCTTATCCCACCTGGCCCGATATGCATGGCGCATTCATTCCCAGCATATTAACTGATTTTACACAATGGAATGTGGATAACTTTGTGGAATACGATAAAACGCCCTTTATGCCTGCCTTGGTACAGGTACTGCATAGAAATACAGCTTATGTATTGACAATCATGATTTTATGGTTTTCTTTTTGGACAATAAAAGCAACAAAAAGCACACAAATCAGGCTGGGAATAATAATGTTAATAACATTGTTGATAACTCAAGTGCTGCTAGGCATTTTCACGCTAATCAACAGCATAGGTGTAATTCCCGTCGGCTTAGGTGTATTTCACCAGGCGGTTGCCATCCTGTTATTGGCTGTAGTCATTTACCTGAGGTACCAAATAGGGGTACCGCTCCCTGATAACGCTCGGCGATAAACAGAATTGAAAGCGTATTGTCGGAGAAAAATTACTTCAGGAAAGACTGGAGTTTCATGGCTACTCCCATATCGCCTTTCACTTTAATTTTTCCGCTCATAAAAGCCATCATCGGGTTCAGGTCGCCCTTCATCATGGCTTCCAGGTCTTCCAGTTTGATGCTGACTGTGCAGTCGGCGTCTTTGTTTTCGGTGCTTACCACGTTGCTATCGCCGGTGCCGTCGAGCAGGATTTGCTGATCGCCGAAATCGAACTTGAGCGAAGAGCCCAGGCTAGTAGCTGTAGCCGCTCTGCTTGTGATGGCGTTCAGCGTTGATTCAAAGCTCATATTGATGTTTTTTTTCTATGATAAATAAACGTTTTGCGTGTGCGGATTGATCAGCTGAATTTGTAAAAAAACTTACCCAGCCGGGTAGTTAATTTGGAAAAAGGAGGAAAAAGCATACTCAGCGTGCCCTGGTACCTCCTTATGATGCCGCGCTCGTTAGAAAATGCTTCAAAGCCGTGGTAACCGAGCGATTTGCCGATGCCGCTGTTGTTGACGCCGCCGAAAGGCAGGTGAGTATTGCTGAACCCCAGGTTGTAATCGTTGATGCAGGTGGTGCCGGCAGAAGTGTGTTTTACGATATAGTTGATTTGACTGGAACTGCCGCTGGTAATATACATCGTAAGCGGTTTAGGTCGACGGTTCACGATATCGAGGGCCTGGTCGAGATGGTCGTAAGTCACCACGGGCAAAACCGGGCCAAAAATCTCCTCGTGCATGATATCCATTTCTTCGGTAACAGCCGTGAGTAAAGTGGGGGCAATATAGCGTTCGGCTTCGTTGTAAGTAGCGCCCATTTCCACCTTTGCGCCTTTTTCTATTGCATCATCGATGAGGTGTTTTATGCGTTGAAAATTGCGGTCATTGATCACGCGCGCCAGGTCGGGCGATTGGTCTATTCCTTTGTTATTTGGGTTATACATTTTATTAACTGCGGCGGCAAAGCCCTCCACAAAAGAGGAGAGGTGCGGTTTGGGAATCAGCACATAGTCGGGGCCGATGCAGGTTTGTCCGTCGTTCATCAATTTCGCCCAGGCGATTTTAGCGGCATGATTTTTTATGCGGACCTTGCTGCCGATAATCACCGGCGATTTGCCACCGAGTTCGAGTGTGACAGATGCCAGGTGTTTTGCGGCGGCAGCCATCACTATTTTTCCCACCTGGGGACTGCCTGTAAAATGGATATGGTTGAACGGCATCTCGAGTAAAGCCTGTGCCGTCGATACCTCGCCTTCTATTACCGCCACTTCGCTTTCATCAAACAGGGTATCGATCATTTTTTTCATAAAGGCAGAAGTATGGGGCGCCAACTCAGAAGGTTTGATGATGACGGCGTTGCCGGCGGCAATAGCGTAGGACATCGGGCCGAAAGCCAGGTTTACCGGGTAATTCCAGGGAGAGATAATAAGCGCCAAACCTTTCGGCTCGCACAAAATATGCGAAGTTGTACCGGCCAGAGGTGTAATAGTAGGCACGTTTTTGGCATGCATCCAATGGCGAAGTTGCCTGCATATATAGCGAATCTGGCTTTGCACCACTCCGACTTCGGTGAGAAACACTTCGGCTTCAGGTTTGCGAAAATCGGCATGCATAGCATCAGCCAGTGCCCTGAAGTTATTCTCGTCGAGTAGGTAGCGCTCCAGTTTTTTTAGTTTGGCTATACGTGCCGCAGCTGTTGCATCTTTTAGTTTTTGAAGATTGGCCTGTTGTAAAGCAAAAATGCGCTTGATATGTGAAGTCGTATCGGTAGTCAAGGTTAAGGACATGATGCTACTTGTTAGTTTGAATTTATTTAGCTATTCCCAGACAATTTCCGCCTGTTGGGCATACCAGTTGGTGAGCATTGGGGCGTAATGCTGGGCCAGCACGTTTCGTTTAATTTTCATAGTGGGTGTCAGCATGCCGTTGTCAACGGTCCAATCTTCTTTTACCACCACCACTTTCCCCAGTCGTTCATAATTAGCCAAGCCGGTATTCACTTCGTTTAAGTTGTCGAGTAGACTTTTTGAAACGCTTTTTCGGTCCGATTGTTTGCCGATTTCCGACAACACGACAAGTGCTACCGGTTGGGGTAAGGTGAGGCCAACGATACAAATTTGTTCTATAAAACTGTTTTTAGCGAATCCCCATTCTATTGGCGCCGGCACGATAAATTTGCCTTTTGCCGATTTGAAAGTATCGGCTACGCGGCCGGTGATGCGGAGGTAGCCTTCGGCGTCGAGTTCGCCCTGGTCGCCCGAGTACAGCCACCCGTCGCGGAGTACCTCCTTGGTTTTGTCTTCAGCTTTGTAATAGCCCATCATCGTCCAGGGGCTGCGGGTCACCACCTCGCCGTTATCGGGGTCGATGCGGATTTCCACGTCGGGCAGCGCGACACCGACCGTACCTGATTTCACGCGGGCATAAGGCATAAGCGTACAACCGCCGCAGTTTTCGGTTTGGGCGTATACTTCCTGTATGACTATGCCAATGCGTTTGTACCACTCTTTGAGTACATCGGGGGTAGGCGCAGCGCCGGTGAGCAGTATATTGGCCTTGTCGAGGCCTAAGCCTGTGATAATTTTCTTTTTTATCAATCCGGAAAGAATGGGGATTTTTAGAAAAATATCCAGTTTCTTTTGCGGCAGTCGCTCCAGAATACCGAGTTGAAATTTGGTCCAGATGCGCGGAACGGCCATAAAAAGCGTGGGTTTGGTATAGCGCAGGTTTTGGGCAAACCTGTCGAGCGATTCGGCAAAATAGATCGTTCCGCCTGTAAGAAAACAGGCCAGCTCTACAATAATGCGCTCGGCAATGTGATTGAGGGGCAGGTAAGAAAAAAAGCGATGCTCGTCGCCTTGGAATAGTTTGAGAATATTGTGTTGTTTTTCCATTTCCATGAGAGCGGTGGGGGCATAATAATCGAGCATCACCCCTTTGGGCGTACCGGTAGTGCCCGAAGTAAACAGGATAGTCCACAAGGCGTGGATATCGGGCGCCGGATTTTCAGTAAGAGGTTCGGTATCGGCAATCCATTCATCCCATTGCAGGCCTTCTGTCACATTTGAGTTGCCGGGATAATGGGGGAAAGCGATAATTGGAATATCGGCGGGTACACCTTCTTTCATCAATTCCCAGTTGTCGAGTTTTCCTACAAAAATAGCCTTTATATCGCCGAGGCGAATCACTTCATCTAATTGGGAAGCGCTGAGTGTGGGATAAAAAGGCACCGACACATATCCGCCGATCATCATGGCCAGATCGGCTAATACCCAGTGGTAACAATTTTTGGATACCATTCCGATATGATCGCCTGGTTGATAACCCATTTTACGAAGGGCAGCAGCTACTTTTCTGGCTATTTGTCCGGCTTCGCCCCAGGAAATTGTTTTCCATTCTTCGCCAAAGGGTTGTCGCAAAAAAGGTGCATGAGACTTTGTAGCTTCCCATTGGTAAAAAAGCTCAACGGCAGAGCGAAGTGTATTATCGGGATAAGGCATGCGTCTAGTGGTTTTAGAAAAATAATCTGGGTATTCAGCGATGTTAAGATAGCCATAAAGGCATTACAATTCAAACATATTTCCCCACAAACGCTGGCCGCCGTCCACATACACCGTTTCGCCGGTAATATAGGCTGCCATAGGGCCTGCCAGGAAAAGCGTTAGCCAGGCCACTTCGTCTACTGAGCCCAGTCTTTTCATAGGTATAGTACGCTCGATGCCCTGTATCATTTCGGGCGGATAGTTATCGAGCCCTGAGCTCAAAATAATGCCAGGCGCCACTGCATTTATGCGGATATGGTATTTGCTCCACTCTACAGCCAGCGTTTTGGTGAGGTTGTCTACGCCGGCCCGGGCGGCGGCGCTGTGGGCGATACCCGGAAAACCGCGGAAGATATTGACAATAATATTTACAATAGCGCCTTCTTGCTGGGGAATAAAAAACTGCTTGGCCATCGTTTGCGTGACGTACCAGGTGCCGTTGAGGTTGTTATTGATCACGGCGTTCCATCCTTTTTCGGTAATATCTTCCGCAAGGGAGGGAAACTGTCCACCGGCGTTATTTACCAGAATATCCAAACGGCCGTCATGTTTTTTGATCGTATCGGCCAGGTGTTGTACGCTTTCCATGTTCCGGATATCGCATACCTGGTATTCACAGGGGCCTATTTCCTGGAGTTTTTGGGCAGCTTGTACCAATTTTTCTTCTTTTCGGGAGGCAATATACACCTTCGCACCGAGGCGCAAGAGTTGTTCGGCGATGGCATAGCCGATGCCGGTAGCGCCGCCGGTGACCAGCGCTATTTTTTGTTGAAAAAGATGAGCTTCAAACATAGTTTCTAATTTATACTGCCAAATATGGCAAAAAAAATAAAGCTTAGCTTTGCAGCCCTAGCCGAATCAAAAAAGGCGGTTATGATTCGCAGCGCAAAACGTTTTCCAACTGTTTCACCCCGGCTTGCTATCGGGTTTGTGTTTTTGATACTGAGCATCCAGTACGGCGGCTGGGTAGCGCGCATCGCTGAAGCTCAATTGGCTTTGTCGCTCAACAAAACCCAATTGGGATTTTCCCTGCTGGGCATGTCGGTGGGCGCGATTGTCATGACGATAATATCGGGGGCTTTGCTGAGCCGGGTTTCACCGGGCTGGGCTACCGTAATCAGTACGCTGTTTTTTTGTATAGCGATTACGCTTCCTTCTTTTGCGTGGAATCAGTTATCGCTTACGCTGGCCTTATTTACTTTAGGCATTGGGAATGGGGCTATGAATGTATCGATGAACGCCGCCGCCGCCGTAGCCGAAAACACCTATCAAATAAGGGTAATGCCTTTTGCGCACGCCATGTACAGTATGGGATTGGTGCTGGGGGCGCTTTTGGCTGCAGCTTTGACGGCCATGGGGATCTCCTTGGCGGCTCACCTGGTACTATTAGCCATTGTGATGGGCTTGCTGACCTTACTTATACAACCGTCCATTACAGAGCTCCCTAGCCAGTATATACCGGGTAGGCGTGTTTTTGCTTTGCCTTCCCGGGGGTTGGTATTGCTGTCGGCTATGAGCGGATGTTATGTATTGGGCGAGGGAGCAATGGCCGACTGGAGCAGTGTTTATCTAAAAACAGAAATGGGGGTGAGGCCATCTCTGGCAGGCTTTGGTTTTGCAGGTTTTGCTGCCTGCATGGCTTTGGGCAGGTTTAATTCCAACCGACTGCGGCAGTGGCTGGGGGTTAAGCGCCTTATTCTTGTGGGTTCGGGAATTGCTATTGCAGGATTGGTCATAGTAGCCCTTTCCGGTGTGCTCTGGCTTACGTTAATTGGTTTTGCCCTCGTGGGGCTGGGCTTGTCGGTTATTGTGCCCATTATCTATGCAAATTCTGCCGTTCAAAAGGGCGTACCTGCCGGAGTAGGTATAGCGGCAGTATCAACTGCGGGAATAATTGCCCAACTGCTGGGCCGGCCGGTGATAGGCGCCCTGGGCGATCAATTCGGTTTGGAGGCCGGGTTGCTGCTGATTTCTGTGGCTCTCCTGTTGGGAGCCATACTAGCATATAAGGCTACATGGCTTTAAATCATTTTATCCCATACGGCCATAATAGCGTGTTCCAGTCTCGAAAACACGTGATCGCTTTCAAAGATCTCCTTCAGCCCATCTAAAATCTCTTGCTTGCTGTCTTCACCTGGAAAAAAGCGATTTCTCAGATTATAGATGGTATTGATGGCTTCTGAATCAGACAAGGTTGAAAAGAAGGCGCTAACCTCATCACAAACAGGCTCACCAAAATGTTGCTTCATAAAAGACTGCTCATCGGGATTCAACTGGGCGTCGGCATTGGCGCCGTAAAGCGCAATAAATGCGAGATAATGATCTTGCGTCCAGTTTTCAGGAGAAGGTGCTTGCATAAAAAATGGTTTGTAGAAAATTTAAAATGCGGAGGTAATATAGCGATTTTCGGCTAAGTAGTGCGCTCAGCGGCGACAACCTGTTTATTCCATTGTGGGGCGCCGGCGGGTATTTGCCGGGCCAATTGCTTCAAAAACGGATCGAAGTGCACTTCAATAGCATGGCGATGCTGCTTTAAGAATGCTTGATCGATATAGTCGCTGTCTTTTTCAGCCAATTCGCGCACATTGGCGGGCAATTGCCAGCGCTCCATGACGTAATTGGCCGCTAATTTAGCCTGGTAGTCGCTAATTGGCCAAATAGCGCCCTGAGGCTGGAAAAGTCCGATAAAAATCAGCGTAGGATGATCGGGATGGAACATGCGCAGGTATAGCGGTACCCGGTAAGCCTCTTCGTAGTTGAGGAAATTTTTATCAAAAAAGGGCAGCGCGATTTTGTAGCCGGTGGCGGCTATGATGGCGTCGTAATCTTCCGAAATTCCATCGGCAAAAGTGACAGTTTTGCCCTCGATTTTGGCGATACCTCGGCGGGGGTGTACTTTGCCATGCCTAATTTTGTAGAGTAGCTCGGAATTCATGGTGGGATGGTCTTTAATAATCGGAAAATCGGGTTCCTGGAGGCCGTAATCCCTGTATCTACCTACATTGAGAAGAAGCGCCAGTTTTCTGATCCAATTGATCAGGCTTTCCGGTAGCCAAAGTATATTGGCATTGTAGGTATCTGTTGGTTTTCCAAAAAAGAATTTCGGCACGATATAATGCGCGCGACGCATACTTATCGCAACAAAATCGGCCACGCGACTTGTCTCCACGGCGCAATCACAACCCGAATTACCGGCCCCGATCACCAGCACACGCCGGCCGGCAAAGGGATTGCTGGTCTTGTAACTATGCGCATGAATATAATGGCCGGTAAATTGTCCGGGAAGATCGGGCCAGCGCGGTACGTTGTGGTGGCCGTTGGCTATAAAAAGATAGTCGAATTCGGCCACCTCGCCGGTACTTAAATGTAGCCGCCACCGATTGCCGTCAATTTTCTCTGCTTTTTCCACTTTGGTGTGAAAGCGGATATAGGGATAAAGGCCGAAGTGGGTTGCATAACTTCGAAAATAAGCCAACACTTCTTGGTGCGAAGGATAGTCGGCATAATGATCGGGCATGGGGAAGTCCATGTATTCCGACATCTTTTTGCTGCTGATGATATGCGTGGTTTCGCATACGCTTGAGTGGGATTCGCTTTCCGAATATATCCAGTTGCCACCCACATCACTATTCTGATCATAACACACCAGGCGAGTGATGCCGGCCTGTAGCAGATTTTTGACGGTCGTGATGCCGGAGCACCCCGCGCCGATTACACATACAGAAGGAGAATGCACTTGTTGCGGCATAAGTAGCGTGAATGTTTATTATTATTGCAGACGAGGTATGTAGACCACGGCGCTTGTTTAGTACGTTTGTAAAATAAAAATAATACAGATAAATATGTTTAGCAAATTCGGGCAAAAGATAATATGGCTTGGGCTATTTATCGCTATAGGAATACTATGCCCCCCTTCACAGGCAATAGCCCAGGATGAACTGACAGCCGATAAAGTAAAGGGCAAAGCCAAGGCGCAATACGCAGAGGCGCTGACGCACTACCGCATGCAGCGCTACGAATCTGCTATCGAGGTGCTCGACAAATTGCTCAATTCAAAACCCAAACTCGTCGATGCCTGGTTATTGCGGGCAAACGCCTACCTGGATTTGCGCAATTACGCTGCCGCAGAAGCAGATTTTGAGCAGGCTATCAATCTAGACCGAAATTATTATTGGAGGGGTATTTTTGATTTGGGCCGTGCCGAACAGATGCAGAAAAAATACGACGAGGCTATTGCTCATTTTGAAGAATACGCAAAAAATGAAAAACTTAAACCCGCGCAACGCCGGGAAGTAACCCGCGAAATAGCTAATGCGCTTTTTTCGCGGGAAGCCGTCAAAAACCCGGAAATTTTTGTCCCGCAGCGCCTAAGCGACAGTATTAATACACCGGCGCTCGAGTATTTGCCCTCGCTGACTGCCGATGGCGACAATCTGGTGTATACCGTCAATGCTGATGGGCAGGAGGATTTCTACGTAAGTCACCGCGACAAAGGCGGGTGGCGCAAAGGCCGCCCTATTGCCGCCTTGAATACGCGGAAAGACGAAGGCGCCCAGCAAATCTCTGCCGATGGCCGAACGCTGGTTTATGCTGCAGATTATGGCGCCGGCGGACTGGGTAATTTTGATATTTATATGTCTGAGGTGCGACAGGCTCGCTGGACTAAGCCCTTAAACCTGGGTGCACCCGTCAATTCATCGGCATGGGATTCGCAACCCTGCCTGGCTGCCGACGGCCAAACCCTGTTTTTCTCCAGCGAACGCCCAGGAGGCCTTGGTGGCCGCGATATCTGGATGAGCAAACGAGATAGCGACGGCCGGTGGAGCAACCCTGTCAACCTGGGCGCTCCGGTAAATACCCCCGACAACGAACAAGCGCCGTTTTTTCACCCCGATGGCCATACCTTGTATTTTATGTCAAACGGCCACCCCGGTATGGGGGGCGCCGATTTATTTTTTTCGAAAATTGACGAAGACGGCCACTGGAGCCAACCCCAAAACCTTGGATATCCTATTAATACCCCCGCAGACGAAGGCGCGCTGGTAGTAAGTACTGATGGCCGTACTGCTTATTACGCCAGCGACCAATCTACTGTGCCTGGCGGGCGCTACAATCTGGATATTTACACTTTCGAAATGCCATTGGCTGCGAGGCCGGGACCAGTGACCTATGCCAAAGCTATTGTTTTTGATAATGATAGTCGCCGGCGATTGGAAGCCAGAGTAGAAGTGTTTGATGTGCAATCCGCTTCCAAATTGCGCGAAATCGCTTCCAGCTCCAACGGCGAATTTTTGATTTGCCTGCCAGCCGGGCATAATTACGCGCTTAATGTATCAAAAGATGGGTATTTGTTTCATTCCGAGCACTTTGCCTTGTCAGAAGTAACCAGCTTCGATAAGCCGTTTACCATAGAAATCGGACTGACCCCCATTCCGGAAGCTAATCAGACAGAAGGGGAATTGCCCGGCAATAAACCCGTTATTTTGCGCAATGTATTTTTCCAAAGCGGCTCAGCTGCCCTTCGGCCCGAGTCTATTGCCGAGTTGAACCGCCTTAGAAAGCTATTGGAAGACCACCCGGCATTAAAAATTCGCATACAGGGGCATACCGACAACCAGGGCGAAGCAGATAGCAACCTCGTGTTGTCAGAAAACAGGGCCAAATCGGTATTCAATTTTCTTGTCGACAACGGGATTGATGTTACCCGGCTCAGTTACTTAGGATTTGGCGAAAGCCAACCTATCGATACCAACGATACGCCCGAAGGGCGGCAAAACAACCGGCGAACCGAGTTTGTTATAGTGCGGTAACTATATACTCGCATTTTTGCCCTAAATTTGCGGCAACTAACCTGATCAATACCAAGTTAACAATCGAGTTATGGCGCAAGTGGAACTTATCATGCCCAAAATGGGCGAAAGTATAATGGAAGCCACCATCCTGAGGTGGGTCAAACAGGTAGGCGACCGAGTTGAAGCCGATGAGACTATACTTGAAATTGCTACTGACAAGGTAGACTCAGAGGTGCCTTCGCCCGTAGGCGGGACTATTGCCCAGCTTTTCTTTAAAGAAAACGATGTGGTACCCATCGGCAAAGTCATTGCCGTGATTGCCACCGAAGGTGAAGTTGTAAAACCCACACCAAGTGTTGCTGAAACGCCCGCCGCTGCGCCGGCCCCTTCTTCTAACGGCAACGGCGCCACACAAACGCCGGCCCAGGTATCTGTAGTTGCCCCTGTAGAAAAAGTATCTTCGACTTCCGGCCGTTTTTATTCACCGCTGGTGCGCACCATCGCTCAAAAAGAACAGATCGGCATGTCGGAACTCGACCATATCGCCGGTAGCGGCGCGCAAGGCCGGGTAACGAAAAAGGACATTCTGGAATACGTGCAAAACCGCAGCGCCGCCCCGGCTGCTCCGGCCCAGCCTCAAATCCCCCAAACGCCACACCCCCCCGCTCCCAAAGCGGCTCCTGCAGTGAGCATAAGCGGCGATATAGAAATTGTGGAAATGGACCGCATGCGCAAACTTATCGCCGAGCACATGGTGATGTCTAAGCATACTTCGCCGCACGTAACTTCTTTTGTTGAAGTCGATGTGACAAATATGGTGAAGTGGCGCGAAAAAAACAAAAAGGCATTTCTCGACAAATACGGCGAAAATATCACCTACACACCTATTTTTATCGAAGCCGTGGTAAAGGCTATTCGCGATTACCCGAATATCAATATTTCGCTCGATGGCACGCGTATTATCCGCAAAAAATACATCAACATTGGCATGGCTACCGCGTTGCCCAGCGGCAACCTCATCGTGCCGGTGATCAAAAACGCCGACCAACTCAATTTGTTGGGACTTACCAAGCAGGTAAACGAATTGGCCAACCGCGCCCGTACCAACCAACTTAAACCCGATGAAATTCAGGATGGCACCTTTACATTGACTAACGTAGGTACTTTTGGCAATGTGATGGGCACACCGATTATCAACCAGCCACAGGTGGCCATTATGGCTATTGGCGCTATTCGCAAAAAACCTGCTGTGGTAGAGACCGAATACGGCGACCTGATTGCTGTGCGGCACATGATGTTTTTGTCGCTATCATACGACCACCGCATTGTGGATGGCTTCCTGGGAGGCTCTTTCCTTCGAAAGGTGGGTGATTATCTCGAAGCGTTTGATAGCAATATGCCCGTTTAAGGAATAATTAACCTTCTTTTTTGATAAAAATCACCCCATCATTGGCGTTGCGGGCTTATACTTGTATGGAACAAGTAGTTATTGATAATGATACCAGGGCAGGGAGCTTATCTGTGCAGCATTGCGGAGTTGGAGCGGCAACTGGCCGCCGACGCCAAAACCGGGCTCAGCAGTGAGGAAGCAGCCGTCAGGCTGCAGCGATTTGGCCCCAACACACTCCAACGCTATAAATCCGAATCCTGGGCGCAAATTCTGTTGCGCCAATTCCTTAGTCCACTCGCAGGGGTGTTAGTAGTTGCCGTAGCGCTTTCTCTTTTTTTTGAAGAATGGCTGGAAGGCATTGCTATTGGTGTTGTCATTTTAATCAATGTGCTCATCGGCTTTTTTATGGAGTGGCAAGCCCAGCGCTCTATGGAAGCGCTTCGGCGCCTGGCGCAAACCCATGCCAATGTGTGGAGAGACGGTGCGATGATTAAATTGGCTGCCGATCAGATTGTGCCAGGCGATTTGCTCTTTGTGGAGGCCGGCGATGTGGTGGCTGCCGATGCACGGATAGTAGCCAAAGAAGAACTGCAAGTATCAGAAGCATTGCTCACAGGGGAAAGCATGCCTGTGACCAAATATGCGGAGACCTTAGAACAAGAAGCGATATTGGCCGAACGCGCTAATATGGTGTATAGGGGGACTTCAGTTGTGCGTGGTAATGCCCGGGTGATTGTGGTGGCTACCGGCGCAACTACTGAACTAGGACAGATTGTGCGGTTGACAGCAACTGCCGACAAAGAAGTGACACCCCTGGAGAAAAAACTCCAATTACTGAGTAAGAAGCTTATTCTTTTGGCTTTTTTGGCTGCCGTAGTGGTATTGGTGGCGGGGCTGGTACAAGGTAAATCATTATTGTTGGTAGTTGAAACCGCCATTGCACTGGCTATTGCCGCCATCCCCGAAGGGTTGCCCGTGGTGGCCACTATAGCGCTTGCCGGCGGTATGCTTCGGCTGGCAAAACATCAGGTAATCGTAAAACGCCTTAGCGCGGTGGAAACACTGGGAGAAGTAGATGTGATCCTGACCGATAAAACGGGTACGCTCACGGAAAACAAATTGGCCGTGCGTCAGTGGATAGCTGAAGGATTTTCACAACAACAAGACGTCAATCGGGATACCCACCCTGCCTATCCCTGGTTGCTAAAAATAGCTACCCTATGCAACAATGCCCAGCTTGCACTCATAGATAGCCAGCATGCGGGCGACCCACTCGAAATTGCCCTGTTGGAATGGTCAGAAAAAAAAGGCGTCAACCGTGCGCAATTGCACCTTGATTATCCGCGAATACGCGAAAAGCCTTTTGAAAGTGAAACCCGGCTGATGCTTACCCAGCACAGTCAGTCAGGAAAAGATACCGTATTGATATGCGCAAAAGGCGCTCCGGAAGCCGTATTAGCTTGCTGCACCCGTGTAATGACTCCTGATGGCGTGGCTGATTTGTTTCCAACCCACGACTGGCTGGCCAAAACGCATGCCATTTCTGCCGAAGGATTGCGGGTGCTGGCACTGGCCTATTCTGAAGAGGGAGAGACGGAGGGAGAGAGAGAGAATGTTGATTCTGCTATCCGAAATCCGAAATCCGAAATCCGAAATAATTTAATTTTCCTGGGGCTCATTGCTTTTTATGATCCGCCGCGGCCCGATGTGAAAGAAGCGTTGGCCACCTGTAAGAAGGCAGGGATACGCGTAGTAATGGTAACGGGTGATCACCCGGCCATTGCGGGACAGGTAGCGCAAATAACCGGACTGGTTCATCGCAGCGATATGGAAGTCATGCAGGGAAAAAACATCAGCGAGGCGGCGAGTATGAGTAAATCAGCCCGCAACAAGCTGCTCAAATCTACCGTTTTTGCCCGTGTTTCTCCAGCCGATAAGCTCGAACTGGCAGATATGCTCCAGTCTACAGGCAAAGTAGTAGGCATGACCGGCGACGGTGTCAATGACGCGCCGGCATTAAAAAAAGCCGATATAGGAATAGCAATGGGCAAGCGGGGCTCTGAAGCCGCCAAAGAAGCCGCCGACCTCGTTTTGCAGGACGATTCGTTCCCCGCTATCGTGATGGCGATCAAACAGGGGCGCGTCATTTACGACAATATCCGGCAATTTGTGATCTACCTGCTGTCTTGTAACCTGAGCGAACTGCTGGTCGTAACCATTGCGGCATTTGCCAATCTGGCCACACCCCTGCTTCCTCTGCAAATCCTGTTTCTCAACATGATCACCGACGTATTTCCGGCTCTTGCGTTGGGGCTAAACCCTGCCTCCAAACACGTCATGCGCAGGCCGCCCCGCTCACAGCGGGAAGCCGTGATAACCCCTGCCCAGTGGAGGGCCATCGGGGTTTATGCAGCCGTGATGACCTTTAGTGCGTTGGGCACTTTGTTGTGGGGTACGCATTATAGGGGTATTGACGCCGCATCGGCCAATAACATTACATTTTATGCGCTTATCCTGGCTCAATTGTTGCACGTGTTTAATATGCCTGTTCTCGAAGACGGCTTTTGGCGAAACAGTGTGACGCGCAACCGCTTTATCTGGATGGCGCTACCTTTATGTATTTTCATTACCGCCCTGGCTTATGCTATTCCGGTTACCCGTAGCGTACTGCAGCTAACCCCATTGCATTGGGATGAATGGATTGTAGTTGGCATAGCAGGAGTTGCCCCTGTGTTGGTTATTCAGGAATTGAAGCGGCTTAAATGGGTACAATAACAGCCGATGAAAACGAATGCAAAACACAAGCGCCCCCTGCTTATCCTGGTGGCGGGATTACCGGGGTCGGGCAAAACGACATTTGCTCAGCACCTGGCCGATGCCTTGGGCGCGAGGCACTTGAATAGCGACCTGGTGCGCGAAGATATGGGGCTGCGGGGCGTATACGACGAAGCTACTAAAGCAAAGGTTTATCATGAGTTGGAAGGCAGATGTAAAGCTGAGTTGCTGAAAAATCACAGCATAGTGATCGACGCAACATTATATAAAAAACAACTTCGGCAGCCATATATAGAAATGGCGGCTATTGCCGGAGTGCCCATGGTCGCTTTTGTAGTTACGGCCGCGGAATCCATTATCAGGGAGCGCACTAGTAAAACCCGTCCGCATACCGATGCCGATTTTGAAGTGTACCGGCGCATCAAAGCGGAGTTTGAACCATTTGACAGCCCCCATTATAACCTGGACTCGGGGCAGGAATCACCCGAAGAAATGATCGCACAAGCCCTCACTTTTTTGGAGGATCTGGCATGACCACACAACAGATACAACAGCTAATAGAACAGGGTGCCTACCCTGGAGCTACCGGCCATAGCAAGTTGGTACAAACTCATATTTCGTGGGTGATACTCGATGAGGCGCTGGCATATAAGATTAAAAAGCCGGTTAAATTTTCTTTTCTCGATTTCTCCACATTAGAGCGCCGGCAGTTTTTTTGTGAAAGAGAACTAACCCTCAACCGCCGCCTGGCGCCCAAAATGTACCTGGGAGTATGCCCTGTTTACGAAAAAGCGGGTAAATATGCTATTGACAGGCCTAATGATGGTGAAATTGCAGATTATGCCCTGCAAATGCACCGCATGGATGAAAATCGACAGATGAACCTGCTATTGCGCCAAGGCCTGGTCACCATGACGCATATGAAGCAACTGGCTGCTGTGATGGCCCGATTTCACCAGGAAGTTCGCCTTCCGCATCCTACCTTTGAGGCGGAATCACTTTGGGAAGATTTTGCCGACATTAAAAGTATTTCTGCTGCAGCCGGCGACTTGTGGGGCGAAAAAGCAGTGGCTTTGATAGACCGGACGCTGGAAGAAGTTCGGCTTTTTATAGATCGACACGCTAAGCGGCTGGTAGCCCGAGCGCGCGAAGGCTTCTGGGTGGATGGCCACGGGGACCTTCACTCGCGCAATATATTTTTGCTCGATCAACCTGTTGTTTTTGATTGTCTCGAATTCAGTGATCATCTCCGGCATATCGATGCGCTCAATGAGATCGCTTTTTTGTGTATGGATCTCGATTATCACAACCAATCGGCCCTTGCTTCCACGTTCCTCAACGCCTACCTGCCGCTGATGCCCTGTCTGGAAACTCGCGAAGACGCGGCTATTTTTCATTTTTTCAAACTATACCGCGCCAATGTGCGCTGGAAGGTAGCTACGCTGGAGCTAACCCAGACGCCTACCGGCCCCCAACGCGAATCCTGGCTCGCTGAAGCAGAGCAATACAGACGCTTGTTCCAACGGTACGGTTTGGGAGGAGCGCTGGAAAGGTAGTTTGGAATTACGAATGGTTAATTACGAATTACGAATTAATTTAATTAGTTATTTTATCAATTCATTATTCAATCATTGTCAGTATATTATTAATAATTCGTAATTCATAATTCGTAATTCGTAATTCGCAATTCGTAATTCAGAATCGCTCTTTGTATGCAGGGAAACAATTTTTTTGCATGGAGGCGCAATATTTTGCGGCACTACATTATCTTTGCAAAACTTTTTAGGGAAATAGCCTGTTCTATTCCTGAAAACACACCTGCCCAGATGGTGAAATTGGTAGACACGCTACTTTGAGGGGGTAGTGCTCGCAAGGGTGTGCAAGTTCGAATCTTGTTCTGGGCACACGTCAAGGTCATCTCGCAAAACGGGATGACCTTGTTTTTTTTGGCATAAATACATATATTGGCAAGAAAGGGGTATTTATGCACGAATCACTATTTCAAGACCTGTTAGTACTTTTGGGGTTTTCGGTAATTGTAGTATTCATCCTGCAGCGGTTTAAACTACCCTCAATTTTAGGTTTTCTGCTTACCGGAGTGCTTATTGGGCCGTACGGCCTCAGTCTTGTCAAAGGGGTTCACCAGGTAGAAACTATTTCAGAAATAGGCGTCATTCTATTGCTCTTCGTCATCGGTATGGAGCTTTCGATAAAACAATTAGCATCCATTCGAAAAACAGTATTTATAGGCGGATTTATACAAGTAGGCCTTACTGTTGTTGCAACCTCCATGATATATAAATTATTGGGTAGAAGTTGGGGCGAGTCTGTTTTTGTCGGATTTCTTTTCTCTCTTTCGAGTACGGCCATCGTCTTGAAGATATTGCAGGAACGCAATGAAATTTCTGCACCTCATGGTCGCAACGCACTGGGTATTCTTATTTTTCAGGATATCATCGTGGTACCCATGATGTTGGTTACTCCTATTCTCGCCGGGCAGTCTACTAATTTAGTGGTGTCAATATCCGAACTATTAATTAAATCCGTATTGGTTGTTATTGGCACTTACATAAGTGCAAAGTATATAGTTCCACGGTTTTTATATTTAATTGCAAAAACAAACAGCAAAGAGTTGTTTTTACTTGCTACAATTACCTTGTGTTTTGCCGTTGCATATATTACTTCATCAGCGGGGTTGTCGCTTGCATTAGGGGCATTTATTGCAGGGCTTATTATTTCTGAATCCGATTATAGCCACCAGGCCACAGGCACTATACTTCCATTTAGAGAATTATTTACCAGCTTTTTTTTTATATCGGTAGGTATGTTGCTTGACCTTTCTTTTTTTATTAAAAATGCGACTGTAATACTTCTTTTGGCATTAGGCGTATTAATAATAAAAACAGCTATTACAGCTATTGCCACAGCTTCTTTAAAATACCCGCCACGAACCGTATTTCTAACCGGATTTGCTTTATTTCAAATCGGAGAGTTTTCTTTTATTTTATCAAAAGTGGGTATTGAGTATAAATTACTTTCACCTGAAATAAACCAATACTTTCTTTCGGTTTCTATAATAACTATGCTGCTTACTCCCTTCGTAATCATGTATTCTGAAAAAATAACGGCCTTAATGATCAGCTCACGCATGCAAAAGAAATGGGGAATATTGAGAGTTCAAGCGCCCAAAAAGGAACAGGGTAAAAAACACGAACTCGATGACCATTTAGTTATTATCGGCTATGGAATTAATGGCACTAATGTGGCCAAAGCAGCCCAATATGCAAAAATTCCCTACGTCATATTGGAATTGGATGCCGAAATAGTCGCCCGCGAAAAAAAGAAGGGAGAGCACATTATTTATGGGGATGCTATTCATTCGCATATACTGGAGTCTGTTCATCTCAACAGGGCGAGAGTCGTAGTCATAGCCATTTCAGATCCGCAGGCAACTAAGGCGATTATCTCAAATATCAGGGACATTTCTCAATCGGTATATATCATTGTACGAACGCGCTATGTTAAAGAAATAGCACCGCTTACCGCACTCGGCGCCGACGAAGTAATACCCGAAGAATTTGAGACCTCTATCGAAATATTCTCGCATGTTTTGCACAATTATCTGGTACCAATGGATGAAATTGAAAACTTTATTGACACCATTAGGGCAAATGACTACAAACTATTCCGATCACCCAACAAATTGCCCAGAACTATTTCGTCAACAAGAATACCCGATTTCAAAATAACCTGTGTACGACTTATGGCCGATAGCGGAGATATAATAGGGAAGACTATTTCCGAGGTTGATGTAAGAAAGAATTTTGGTATTAATATATTAGCCATTTTGAGAAAGGGTAAAATGATTGAGTCCGTATCCCCGGATGAAAAATTGATTCAAAACGATTTAGTATTCATAAGCGGCGACCAGGAAAATATTGAGCAGTTTTATCGGGCGGTAGTTTAATTTGCATATTCCAGCGGTTACTTCATTATGGCATTCCCGATAGCACATTCCAGGCATCGTTTGCGGTCGCAATATTTCTGTTTGAGTTGCAAAAGCGCCTGTGATTGATAAGCATTCCTGGCTATACAGTCCAACTTTTTCCAGCCGTCCATCACGTGGTTGGCTTCGGCGGGCAGGGCTTCCAGCAATTGCAGGGCCTTTTCTTTGTAGCGTTCTTCGTGTTTGTGTGCGCCGTATAAAAACAAAAAAGGTACAATCGTATTGGCAGTAATGAGATGGATGGCATCATGCCCAAGTGGTTTAGGGCGACGAATAGATGGCTTGTCAAACACATAGTGGTCGAGCCAGTACAATGACACCCGCAAGTTGAACAGGCGTTCGATCTCTCGAAAATCGGCAGCTGCCAGGGTTTTGCTAAACAGGTGTTCTCCGCCGAAAAGCAGCGCCGACAATTGCGCCAGTCTGACCGTTGGAAAATTGGCGGGTCGCAGGCGCAGAAATTTCCACATAGCCGGTTCTATGGGAGTTAGTTTGTATTTTTTTTTCAAAAAACGATACTCTTCGCTGAGCCGGCGGGGATACTCGTCGGCAAAAGTCTCGTCGAGCATGCCGGCTTGCCCGAAAATAAGTGCTTCGATTTGGAGCAGACTATTGCGGTGTTTCGATAGCAACTTGAGCGGCAGCGACCTAGCCAGCACATCGAAAGGCGCTGCGTTGATATTTGTGCCGAAATTAGCGGCCAGGGACTGGTAAAACACTTCTTCCCAATCGTAAGTAGCTGCTTCCAGCCTTGCCGCCAGTCGTTCGGTTTTTTCCTCGAGGCGTTCTACCAACAGGCGATCGAGCCAAAGCATTTTGGTCGTATTGTCAACCTCTCCAAAATGCCGCTGGCAGGGTATCCAGTTTTCGGCGTGCAGCAATTGCAGATATGTCCCACTCAGTCGTGGCGGAATTCTCCGTTTGAGCTCCAGGCAGGCGATGCGTTCGCCGTTGGCTCTGAAGATGGGTTTGTCTTCCTCCAGCACTACGTGCAAGATGACGTTGTCATAAGCTGCATCGTGCTGGTGGCCATGCTGGAGCCACTCCGAAGCGCGCAGGTGCATTTCTACGTTGCCGGCCCACAGAGTATCGTCTATGCGCACGCGGGCGTGAAGGAAGTCGGGGCCGGCATGCCGGTTGTATTCGCCGGGCTCGACTATTAATAGCGGGCGACCATCAGTAGCATACAGGTCAGACAGGTCAAAACGGCGCGTACGCCAGAGGTAGTGCAAGAAATCCTCTTTCATTTTCACTTTGTTTTTTGGCCAGTAAAATCAGTGGTATAACAACTAAGGGCAGGTTTTCATAAAGACGGGAAAAACAAATTCAAGATAAGGGGTTTTGAGGTGTATAAGATATAAATGTCCCAACTTTTTTACATCTTCACCTGTTCACCTGTTCATAAAACTCAACTTCAATATGAAATACTTCCTCACCGGCGCCACGGGATTTGTAGGCAACAGACTGGCAAAAATGCTGTGCGACCGCAATCACGAAGTAGTGGCGGTAGTACGCAATCCTCAAAAAGCACAGGCGTTAGTAGACATGGGCGTAACTGTAACAAAAGGCGACGTGACCGACAAAGAAAGCATGCGGCAGCCTATGACGGGTTGCGACGGCGTATTCCACGTGGCAGGCTGGTATAAAGTGGGGGTGAAGGATAAAAAACCAGGTTGGCAAATCAATGTGGAAGGCACCCGCCATGTGCTCGAACTGATGAAGGAGTTGCATATCGCTAAAGGGGTTTATACCAGCACACTAGCGATCAACTCGGACACACTTGGCGCCCAGCGCGACGAGTCCTATCACTTTACCGGCACGCATATCAGCGAATACGACCGCACGAAAGCCGCCGCTCACGATGTCGCGCTTCAATTTATCAAGGAAGGCCTACCGCTGGTAATCCTCATGCCGGGATTAATTTATGGCCCCGACGGCACCAGTATGAGTGATGAAGCCCTTCGGCTATATCTGCAAAAAAAGTTGCCGGTGATACCTCAAAAGGCAGGTTATAGCTGGGCGCATGTGGATGACATCGCCGAAGCCCACATCCTGGCTATGGAGAAATCGCAACCGGGCACAACGTATATTATTTGCGGCCCCACGCACACGCTTACTGAAGCTATGCAGATAGCAGAGGAAATTACCGGGATCCGCAAACCGCTGGCTATCCCGCCGGGGATGCTCAAAATTACTGCCCTATTGGTATCCCTTATTGAATGGCTGATCCCTCTGCCCGAGATGTATTCTTCAGAGGCCTTGCGCGTGCAGGCAGGCGTAACCTACCTGGGCGACAATGCCAAAGCCAAACGCGAGCTGGGCTACAATCCCCGCCCACTGCGCGAGGGTCTGAAGGAAACGCTGTCATATGAATTGGAAAAATTGAAAAGGAATTAGCTGTTTTTTTATTTAACCACTAAACGCCCGGCATGCTGGGTATTTGAGAGCTGATTAATAGCATGCAAAATATAAACACCGGGTAATAGCCTGTCGGTAGGCCAGACCGACCTGCCTCCAGATAAATGTTGTTGAAAAAAACACTGTCCGTTATTTTGATATAAAGCAACATGCCATTGTCCCGGAGGTAATGATAGGTTAAATTCCCGGCCTTCGGGGACTATAGCGGGATAAATCAGAAAGCCCTTTTCTAGCATGGCAACCTCAGCGCTCACTATTTCCGACCAAAAGATACTGCCGTCGGGATCAGTCTGGCGGATGCGATAATAATTGACACCGTCAATCGGCTGTCGATCCCTGAAAGAATAGTTTAGCTCGCTCAAACTAGGCTGTGCCGGGCCGGCCAAAGTGCCAAGGGTAATAAAGCTACGGCCGTCTGCCGAACGTTCTACCGTAAACTCGCATTGGCCGGTTTCTGTTAGGGTAGACCAACTTATCACGATATCTCCTCTTTCTTCCTGCGCTTGCAATAGCCCCCATTCTACAGGCAATGGACTGAACGACAACTGCAATACGAACAACCCGTTTGTAATATCGGAGCCCAATATACGCCCCGACGGCAAAAAGGGATATACCCCCCAACAGCCTTCATAACCGCTGTAATTAGTATTAGTGGGATAAGTATCATAATAGGCTATACGAACTATGTCGTCAGGATTGGAAATATCAAAAACCTGCACCCCTTCGTGATAATAAGACACGTAGCAATAATTTCCCAAAATAAAAGGATTGTGCACAATGCTGTTGGTATAGCTGGGCGCCAGCAGGGTCGACCTAAAAATATCGGTAATCACCATATCCGACAAGTCGCTGACATCTACGCATTTCAATCCCCGGCCGTGCGTTTCGTCGGCGAATACGAGATAATTTCCGCTGCGCCAACTGCTGTGATTGTAGCCGATCTCGGGATAATCAGTGATAGCGCCCAACTCCATCGGCGAGGTGGGGATGGTCATGTCATATACGTGCAGGCCGTTGCTGCCATGCGAACAATAAGCCTGGTTGTTTTCCACATATACGTCGTGCACATAGCCGCCGGGCAGACTCACATTGGCCAACAGCGTGGGGTTGGCAGGGTCGGAATTTAAATCTAACACAATAATACCATTGGGGGCTGAATTACCTCCGGCTATGTACAATCGCCCGGTTTGGGTATCTATAAAGATATTGTGCGCCCGTACAAAAAAGGTAGTGATCTGACTCACCTTGGTAACCGACGCAGGCAAGTTGCTGAGGTCGAAAATCATGAGGCCCTCTGTACCCTGGTCTGCCACGGAGTAAGCATACTGTCCATACGTTTTCATGTCGCGCCAGATAGAACTTGCGCCGCCCGCAAAAGCAGCAATGTTTATCACCCCCGCGGGGTTAGTCACATCAATGAAATGTACCTTTTGCGCTGAACCCAAAATGGCATATTCGCGCCCATCGGCGGCATAACCCCAAATATCGTTGTATACCAATCCCGAATGTACGGGCAGGGTGTTATCGTCCCAGTTGGCCAGCAAAGACATATTCTGGGAAATCTGCGCAATCGCGATTCCTTTCAGAACAACAAACACAAACAAGATGAAAACCCGTTTTTTCATGGCGCCCCATTTTTTAGCACTTAGCAGCCGGCTGATAGCTGACTGCTAAGTGCTAACCACCTATTCTTTCCTGCCGGCCACGCGCCAAAGCAGAAACGCCAACAGGCCGAAGGCAACTACGCCTATGATATCGCCCATCCCACCCATATTTTCACCGATATGGGTATTTACTAAATCCATTAGGGACTTAGGTGTGCCGTCGGCGTTTTTACCCATGTTGGTACCTAGCATCACGGCGATCAAAATGCCTGTGATCGCACCGCCTGCAATGAGGCCGGAGCTAAACAATGCACCGGGGCCTATTTCGGATTCTTCTTCTTTTTGTTTGCTACGGCGATCTACCAACCATTTTACCAAACCGCCGATAAAAATAGGCGAGGTGGTAGATAAAGGTAAGTAGGCGCCTACGGCAAATGCCAGCGAGCTGACACCGCATAATTCCACAACAGCAGCAATAGCCATACCGGAAATCACCAAACCCCAGGGCAGGTTTTGGCTCAGGAGGCCTTTTATCACCGTTGCCATCAAGGTGGCTTGAGGAGCCGGCAGGGGATTGGGGTGCTCGGGCGTAGCCTCGCCGATGCCGAGGGTATTTTCGAGCAATAGCAAAGTCAAGCCGATAAATACGACCGACACCAATACGCCAATGATAAGTCCGAGCTGTTGACGGTAAGGCGTAGCGCCAACGATATAGCCAGTCTTGAGGTCTTGCGAGGTAGCGCCTGCATTAGCGGAAGCTATACAAACGATAGAGCCGACTACCAGCGCGATGGGCTGGTATGCGTCGCCGGTCCAACCCAAGCCTAAAAAGATCAGCGAAGTGGCCATCAGTGTGGCGATAGTCATACCCGAGATAGGGTTCGAGGAAGAACCGATGAGGCCGACAATACGGGAAGATACCGTGACGAAGAAAAAGCCGAAAACAATAATCAGGATTGCCGAGAAAAAGTTGGTCGGCATATTGGGCAAAATGGTCATCAGTACGATGAGGCCCAAGCTGCCGAGAAGTACGTATACTAGTGGAATATCGCGCTCTGTGCGGGTTGGGGCCACGGCCTGTCCCGATCTTTGTTCGCGCAGATCGCGGAATGAATCGCTGAATGCGCTCACAATGGTGGGCAGCGTTTTAATAAGCGTCATAATCCCGCCGAAAGTCACGGCGCCGGCGCCGATATAACGGATATAGCGGCTCCAGATCTCGCTGGGCGTCATATCGGAGATGAGCTTAGTGGCTTCGGGCGCCAGCGGAGTGGTAAGACCGGCGCCAAAAATAGTAATCAGGGGTATCAGAGCCAGCCAGGACAATACACCGCCGGCAACCATAACGCCGGAAATGCGCGGCCCGATCACGTAGCCTACGCCGAGCAGTTCGGGGGTGATCTCGCCGTTAACCGTGCCGTTGGGCAGGGCCGAATTTTTGCCAAAAACAATACTGGGCGCTTCTTTCCAAAGGCCGATAATCGACATCAAAAATTTATATAAAAAAGCCACGCCGAGGCCCATATACACCTTTTGGGCCAGCTTGCCGCCTTTTTCGCCTGCTATCAGCACGTCGGCGCAGGCGGTGCCTTCGGGATAAGGCAGGTTGCCGTGCTCTTTCACAATAAGCGAGCGTCGCAGCGGTATCATAAACAACACGCCCAAAACGCCGCCGATGAGAGCCAGCACAAAAATCTGGAAGTATTGGAAGTAGCTTTGCCCTCCAGCCAGGAAAAGCAGGGCCGGAATCGTAAACACCACGCCTGCCGCCACTGATTCACCCGCAGAGCCTATCGTTTGTACGATATTGCTCTCGAGAATGGTGGCATTTCCAAATTTTTTAAAAATAGAAATCGCTAATACAGCGATAGGGATAGAGGCGCTTACGGTAAGTCCTACTTTGAGCCCCAGGTATACGGTGGCGGCGCCAAAGAGGATGCCGAAGAAAGAGCCTAATAAAATGGCTTTGAGTGTGAATTCTGGAATTAAATCTTTCGCAGCGATGTACGGTTCGAAGGTTTTCGCGTTCTTGTTTTGCATGACATTAGGTGTTTTGCAGTAATGGCGCTTTTTGTTAAGCGCGCTAACTATGCAAAATAGCGCATTTTGCAGTTTCTTTTCTTAACTTTGTGCGAATTTTTCAAAAACAAAGCGCCAAGACGGCCCCCGCTATGGCTTTCAGACGCTGCGTTGGGTGAAGTGAGTAACATGGACCTGAAGTCGCAGATCAACCTTGACAAGCTACCCCGGCACATTGCCGTCATCATGGATGGCAATGGCAGATGGGCCAAACAGCATGGCAAACCGCGCGTGTTTGGCCATCGCAACGGCGTTAAAGCTGTACGCGAAGTGACCGAGGCCGCTGCCGAACTAGGCGTGGAATACCTCACGCTTTATGCTTTTTCTACCGAAAACTGGAACCGCCCAGCTATGGAGGTGGGCGCCCTTATGCGTTTGTTGGTAGAAACCCTTCACAAAGAGATCGAAACCCTTAATAAAAATAATATCAGACTGCAGGCCATCGGCGATATCAGCCGCTTGCCCGACTCTACCCGCAAAGCCCTGCTCGACGGCATTCACAATACCAGCAAGAATAATCGTATGACGCTGGTGTTGGCACTCAATTACAGCGCTAAGTGGGAATTGGTAGAAGCAGCGCGCCAACTGGCAACCCGTGTGCAGCTAGGCGAGCTTAGCCCCGATGCTATTACTGAAAACCTATTTAATGATGCCCTGAGCACCCACGGCATCCCCGATCCCGAATTGTTGATACGCTCCAGCGGCGAAAAACGCCTCAGCAACTTTATGCTGTGGCAACTTGCCTACGCCGAGTTGTATTTTACACCGGTTTTCTGGCCCGATTTCCGCCGCCAGCATTTATACGAAGCTATTATTGACTTCCAACAGCGGGAACGGCGTTTTGGAAAAATCAGTGAACAATTGGTGCAATGACGATACAACCCTATTTTCCTTTACCGCCTCTTTAAGGGCAGTTTGTTTAAAAAAGAATGGCCATTCAATTGGACGTGCGCATGATTAATCGATTTTTGCTTTTCTGTCTTTTTGTCGCCCCCGCATTGGGCTTTGCACAAACATCAGACCAAACTCCTATTATGAGTTATGGCGAACCGCGCGAATACGAGATCGGCGGTATCAACGTAACCGGCGCGGAGTTTAGCGATGATAACGCTATTATCGGCGTCACAGGACTAGCTGTCGGCGATAAAATTCGCATCCCCGGACCCGATATACCCAAGGCTATCAAAGCATTGTGGAAGTTGCGCCTGTTTACTAATGTGCAAATTCAAAAGGAAAAAACTATCGGCGATGTCATTTTTCTCGCTATTGTGCTCGAAGAACGCCCACGCCTTTCCAAACATACTTACCGAGGTGTAAAGAAATCGAGCCACGACGATCTTAACGAAGAAGTCAATAAGTACCTGCTCAAAGGAGGTATCGTTACCGAAAATGTGAAAGCCAACGCCAGTGAAGGCATCCGCAAATATTTTGTCGATAAAGGTTATCTCGATTGTAAAGTCAACACGATCGAAGAAATCGATACCTCTCGCACGCACTCTGTACTGCTTATATTTGACGTGAACCGCGGCAACCGGGTTAAGATCAAGGAAATCAGGTTTGTCGGCAACGAAAACATGAAGTCGAAAAAACTGCGCCGGCAAATGAAGGATACCAAAGAAAAACGCCGCCTGTTTGCCAGTTCTAAATTCCTGAAAGCCAAATACGATGACGATAAAAATAAGGTTATTACTTTTTATAATAATAAAGGCTATCGCGATGCCAATTTCACGCTCGACAGTACCTGGCGTGACGAGAAGGGCCATATCGTTATCCAATTGAATGTGGACGAGGGCAGGCGCTACTATTTCCGCGATATTACCTGGAAAGGCAACTCCATTTACGATACTACCACACTGGCCAACGTATTGGGCATCAAACGCGGCGACGTATACAACCAGGAATTGCTCAACAACCGCCTGCGCTTTAGCCAGGATGGCCGCGATGTGAGTACCTTGTATATGGACAACGGTTATCTCTTTTTCCAGGTGGAGCCTACCGAAATAGCTATCGAAGGCGATTCTATCGACCTCGAAATGCGCATTTTTGAAGGCCCCCAGGCTACGATCGACCGGGTGGTCATCGAAGGCAACGACCGAACCCACGAACACGTAATCCGACGCGAATTGCGCACGCTGCCGGGCGAAAAGTTCAGCCGCTCGGATATCATCCGCTCGCAGCGCATGATCATGAACCTCGGCTATTTTAACGCCGAAAACCTGGGCATCAATACGCCCGTCAACCCCGAACGCGGCACAGTGGATATTGAATATAAAGTGGAAGAACGGCCCTCCGACCAGTTGGAGCTCTCCGCGGGCTGGGGAGGTTTGCAGGGCGTCATTGGTACGCTTGGCGTTTCGTTCAACAACTTCTCGATGCGCAATATCTTCAAGAAGGACGCCTGGAGGCCGCTGCCGCAGGGCGATGGACAGCGATTCAGCATCCGCGCCCAGTCGAACGGCCGCTTTTATCAATCTTATAATATCTCGTTTACCGAACCCTGGCTGGGGGGCAAAAGCCCTAACTCGCTTACCGTCGCCACGTTTTTCAACCGCCTTACCGGCGGTAGCCGCCGACTGGGTACTTTCCAGAGCCTCAATATCATCAACGGTACGATCAGCCTGGGTACGCGTATGAATTGGCCCGACGACAACTTTGTGTCGAGTACGGCGATCAACCTGCAAACATTGTCGCTCGATAGCTGGAGCAGCGGTACGCTCTTCCGCACCGACGACGGCAGCACGGTGACCGACGGCTATTTCAATAACTTCAGCTTGCGCCAGACTTTTGCGCGCAGCACCATAAACGAACCCATCTTCCCTCGCGAAGGCTCGCGTTTTTCTTTGTCTATCCAGCTTACGCCGCCGTATTCGCTGTTTAGCAATAAAAACTACAGCGACTTGTCAGTAGCCGATAAATTCCGCTGGGTGGAATACCACAAATGGCGCTTCGACGCCGAATGGTATACGACGATAGTGGGCAAGCTGGTGCTCAAAACACAGGCTAAAATCGGCGCCCTCGGCTACTATAACAGCGAGATTGGCACCTCGCCCTTCGAGCGATTCCAGCTCGGCGGCGACGGTCTCAACAACCAGCAATTCGTCTTTGCCGGCGTGGATATCATCTCCATGCGCGGATACGAAGTAGACGATATCGAGGCCAACCGCGACGCCTCGGGCCGCTCAGCTTCAACGCCCGTTTTTGATAAGCTTACGCTCGAATTGCGCTACCCCCTCTCGCTCAACCCCAGTTCTACAATCTATGTGCTGGCGTTTGCACAGGGCGGTAACGCCTGGCGCAACCTGCGCGACTTCAACCCCTTCGATATCAAACGATCGGCGGGATTGGGCCTGCGGGTGTTCTTGCCGATGTTCGGCGTATTAGGCTTTGACTACGGTATTGGCTTCGACAAAACGGGCGAGCGCAGCTTCCGCAACCTTGGCAACTTCAACATTGTGCTGGGCTTCGAACCGGAGTAGTGGTTGTATGTGTGAACAGTGAACAGTGAACCGAAACAAGTTGCAGTTCATCGTTCACTGTTCACTGTTCACGCTCAGTAGAGATATAAGACTTCATCCAGCTTTTTTCGCTGAAGATCGGGCACCTGGGCGTTTTCCGCGGGGTATCCCACAGGGATGAGCAAAAAAGGCCGCTCGTTATCGGGCCGCTGAAGGATGTCCTGCAGGAAATTCATCGGGCTTGGCGTGTGCGTGAGCGCCACCAGTCCGGCGTGGTGGATTGCGGCAAGCAGGAAACCCGCGGCCAGGCCTACCGATTCGGATACGTAGTAGTTTTTGCGCTTTTCCGCACCTTCGTGCAAACGTTTGAAAACCACAATGAGAAACGGCGCGGTTTCCAGAAAAGGCTTGTGCCAGTCGGTGCCCAGCGGTGCCAGGTCCCGGAGCCATTCTTCCGTCATGCGGCCGTGGTAGCTCTGGTATTCTTCTTCTTCCGCGGCTAATCTGATCTGGCGTTTGATCTCGGGGTCTTGCACCACACAAAAGGTCCAGGGTTGCTTGTGCGCCCCTGAAGGCGCCGTACCCGCCGTTTTGATGATATTTTCGATGATTTCCAATGGCACCGGTTTGTCGGAAAAATCGCGCACGGTGCGGCGTTGGTCCATGAAGGCATAGAAGGCCCGGCTGCGTTCGAGCATTTCTTCTTCGGTAAGAAACTGGGGGCGGTAGGGGATAAAGGCGTTATTCTGTTGTTTGTTCATAGTTTATTGTATAGATCGGCATAATCGTCGTTTCAAATGCTTGGCTTTGTTGTCTGAACAAGATTTTTAGGATTTTTGGATGCACATGATTTTGTTATGTTAACGTTTGACAAGTTCTTTGTTGTATACTCTTTTAAATTCGAGGCTTGTGCTTCCAAAATTAATAAGCAAACCGTGGGCAATATTATATGCTTCGCAGTAATTAATAGCTTGTGCCTTATGCACATCTTCCAGTTTTTCAACCGCTTTAATTTCAACCATTACGCGATCTTCTACAAAAAAATCTACCCGGCGGGATCCGATATATTCCTCTCTGTAAAACAGGTCCATTTCCATTTCCCGGGCAAACTCAAGACGCTGGAATACAAACTCGATAGCCAGGGCTTTTTGATAAATCACCTCCTGGAAGCCATTTCCAAGGGTGTTGTGCACCTGCATTGCACATCCAATTATTTTATGCGTCAACGCATTGATATCTTCCGGCTCATCTTCATTCTTATATTTCCTTTCCATTTCGTTAATATTTTAAGACCAACAGAGATAACCACAAATAGAAAACCTGGCTTCAAAATATCGAAAAGAAAAACATCCTGTATATCTTAAAATCTTAAAAATCTTGTTCAAACACCCAAGTTCCGCTACGGCGTCGACACCGACACAGGCAAAATCTTTCCATTAAAATAGCGGTGGCCGTGGGTAGCAAACCAGGCCACAAAACCGCCCATATCGGCAGCGCTGAGGGGCGCCTGGTAGCCGGGGAAAGCAGCGGCCAGCATCTCGGTCTGCGCGGCGCCCAGGGCCAGGCAATTGACGGATATGTGGCGGTCTTTGAATTCTTCAGCGAGGCATTCGGTGAGGTTGGCCAGGGCGGCCTTGGATGCACTGTAGGCCGACAAGCCGGGGAATTTGCTGCTGCCCTGAAATCCCCCCATACTGCTGATGTTGACGATATGTGCCGAAGCGCTTTGCTGAAGCCAGGGAAGGAGCAGGCGAATGACCCGCACCGGGCCGAAGACATTGACGTCAAACTGCTGCTGCCAATCATCACCGGTGAGCTGAGCAAAGGGTTTATTGATGAGCAGGCCGGCGTTGTTGAGGAGGATGTCTATGCCACCCAGCGCTTCAACAGCTTCCAGCAGGATAGAATCATCTGAAGAAGTCAGATCGAATTCCCGCCAGGAAATGGCGGCGCGATCATATCGGTTGAGTGCCTCTTGCGCCAGCGCTTCGAGGGGTTCGCCGTGGCGGGCTAGCGCCAGTACCTGATACCCGGGATCGGCGGCGAGAGCCAAAGCGACCTCGCGGCCGATCCCACTGCTTGCTCCTGTGATGAGGATTCGCATAAGGGCTATTTCTGTATGACTAATTTCTGCATCTGTGCGCCTGAATTTGTTTGCACTTGTACGAAATATATGCCCGCGGCCAAACCCGAGGCGTCAAGTACCAAGGGATTGTTGCCGGTATTATCACTGCTGCGGAGGGCTTCCTGTCCGCCGGCATTAAATACCTTTACACTTACAGGGCCGTTGACGGACTGGCGGAACGCGACATGCACCAATCCGGTGGCCGGGTTGGGATACAAAACAAACTCCTCAGCAGAGCCGGGTTCTTGGGTGCCGACCAAGGCATCAGGGTCGACTTTGATGTTGAACTGCTGGGTGGGTATCCAGCCGCCTGTGCCATCGCGCACCACAAAGGTGAAGCTGTCGTCATCGCTGCCGTCGCCGCTGTGCAGGTATTGCAGGTTGAACGAATTGATGGTGGATTGGCGGAATGTACTGCCAACGCCAAGCAGTTCGCTTTGCAGGTACAAGGCGCCGTGAGCTGGCGGCGTTACGATAGTATATTCTACCTGCTCGGGCGTATTGTCGGTGTCGAGTATTTCCAATTCATTGACAGTGATATAGTTGGCCTCAGCGGGAGGCACAAAAAGCGTATCGTTTTTCACTACAAACGGGTTGCTGGGCGTAAGGCTGGCACAGAATTCGAAGCCCCATTCTTCGATAGCGCCGGGCGTGCCGAATCCGGATTGCAACACTTTTACCTCCAGCGTCCACTCGCCCAGGATATTTTCGCCATTAAAGGCTGATAGCGGCTGTGCAGGTTGGAAAACAATGCCGTCGTCGGGTGGGCAGATGATGGTGTTGGGCGCCTGATCGTCAAAGCCGAGGAATAGATACTGCGTATTGAAGCACTGTTGGTCGTATAGGCGAACCGCCGTGCCTGCCGGACTGATCAGCGATACGCGCAGGCTTTTTACTGGCTGGTAGCTGATTTTAACCAAAGGCACATTGACGTCGTTGATAATACCTTGCGATGCCACGTTGATATGGGATACGATTGTAGGTAAGGGGCCGCTTCCGGGAATCGTCAACGGCAAACCTGCTGCTTCATACGGGCTGCAGCTTACGCTTTGTGTATGGAAGGTAAAGGGCGCTAGATATTCCCCCGGGCCGCATTCGTTGATGGGGCGAATGCGCCAAAAGTAGAGGGTATTTTCTTCAAAAAAGATAGTCGTCTGATACGAAGTTACTGTAAGACCCTGCACGCTTTCAATAATACTGCTGCCGAAAGCCGGACTAGTAGCCAGTTCGAAATCGTAGCTGGTGGCATTGGGCGAGCTATTCCAGCTCATCAGTGCCGACAGGGTAATACCCGTAGTTCCATCAGCCGGTGAAAGCAGCGCAGCTTCGCTGAAATCGGTCGACACCAGGCGAAGGTATACCAGCGCGTAAGCCGTATCGGCGTCTTCTGCAGTGGCTCGTATGGTTAGGGTTACAAATTGAGGGGTATTGATGGCGTTCATATCCACGGTTAGCTCGGAGCTTTGTCCCGGTTCAATAGTATTGGCGCTAAAAGAAGCCGTAACACCCGCAGGCAGGCCGTCAATTACCTCGAGTAAAATGGGGTTGTTGAAATTTTGGAAAGCTGTACTGGCTATCGACACTGAAGCGGTATTCGGAAGACACACATTCTGCAGTTGGGCGCTCGATGCCGCTATACCGAAACCGGCCGCGCCCGGCGACACGATCTGAAAATTTACATTAGAAATATCAAAAAAGATATTGTTAGCTGCCTCTACCCGAATGCGGGCCTGGTTGGTCACGTTGTGGGGAATGAGCACCGTTTCTTGGCCGTCATTAGGCGTGCTTGTTAACAACGTAATGGGATACGAGTAGCCGCCATCGAGCGAAAGAAGGATGTTTACAGCCTGGCAATTTACAAGAGAATTGGTCGTATTTGCTACATCCCAAGCGACTTCAGCCGTTTTGCCGGCTTCCCATACTGTGCCGGCTTCATTGGGAGTTGTAACCACAAAAGGCCCGGCTGTATCGGTAGCTTTAAAGCGCACTTCTTCCCACGCAACTGCGCCTGCGCCGGGGTGATTGTCGCGTACGGTACAGCGAAAAGTAAGATTGCGAGTATAGGTGGGCAGTACTTCCGTTACACTCGAGCCATTGTTTACCAGCGTTTGCAGTCGTGGAAAAACGCGGCTGGAGGCGCTGGTGGGCGGATAACTCCTGAAAATCGGCGCATCGCCCATTGGTTGGCCCATCAGGGTAACGGGGCCCAGGTTGAATTGTTCCCAACAATAGGTGAGTGCGTCGCCTTCGTCGTCTTCGGCAGACGCCTTTAGCTCAAACGGCGTGCCGATGGGTATAGTAAAGTTATTGGTGTAATTGAGCGTGATGGCCGGCTCTGTATTGCCGGTAGGCTCAAAAGTGGGACAGGTATTGCCTTCGTCGAAGCGGCTGAATTCGATAATCTCTTCGAGTGAGCGGACGTGGAAGTAGTCGTCGGATTGGAACTGCACGTTTTGATCCATGCCACAGGAACCGGCGTAAGACATAATCGTAGACCCCGAGCCGGGTTCATAGGCCGATCCGGAGGAGAGTTGGTCATCTACGCCCGGGCAATTGGCCCAACTGTGCAGCGCCGAAAACTGGTGGCCCAATTCGTGCGCCATGATTTCTTTTACGATAAAATTGATATTGCTGTTATAAAAACACGTTACCCCCCTGGCTTTGCCTTCCTTACAAACCTGGCCGGGCGAGGCAATACCGGCCAAGCCGTTGATACAACTGGAAGTAAACACGTGGCCCATATCGAAAGCGCCGAGGGGTACGCCACCGCCTTGGGTGATGGCGTTGGTATTTTGCTGTAGCAGAAGTTCGGCGTTATTCGCATTCGTATAGGGGTCAGTAGCGGGGTCGAGCCAAATCAGCAGGTCGTTGCTGGCGATGAGCATGAGTTTGATCGCAAAATCGCGCTCGTAGATTTGATTAAACCGGTTGAGTGCGGTAACAAAAGCAGAGTTGACCGACTCCATCGTGCCACCATATTGTTGTGCAAATTCACCGGTGCAAGCCAAAGCCAGCAGGTAAACGCGCTTTTCGATAGGCCCATTGCTGCGCGATTCAAGTGCAGATTCTTGCAGTGATTCCAGAATAGGATCTTCGGAGTGTGTATTATCGGGTTGGAAACCACAACCCAGCACGGGTGTTTCATTGGGATCCATCACCACATCTCGCGAAAAATACGAGGCATAATAGCGGTCTTGGTGAGTGGCATAGCGATCGATCCACACTTCTCCTTTTTGGGTATAAAAAACGCCGCCGAAGCCGTCGGGGGTATATTCAAAACGTCCATAAGAGGCTGGGTGATCCACCCCGATCGCCCGGTACGTCTTGAGTTGCGGATAACGGGCGGCCAATTCTGGCATCATCACGGGAGATTCTTCAATGCGAAAAGTCTCGGTGCTGCCATCGGGCAGGGGAATAGTAGCCAGCATCGGGTGTTGAGCGGCGGCGGCTGAATTTTCCAAAGGTGCGGCGGCCATCTGCTGTCGAAAACCGGGCATGTCAATAGCCACCACACGATAGTGAGAGGCGCGAAACGCTTTTTCTGATTGCAGTTGGAGCTGGATATTGTTTTCGGAAACATCACTCCAGAAGCTGGTCTGGGCATTGGCGCTTAATACAAAAGACAAGAGAAGCGCTAGCGAGTAGAAGATTTTCATTCCTGAGTATTAATTTTTTAATGAAACAAACGAGAAGCCCTATAGATTTGTAAAAATAGCAACTATGGTCGAACTGCTGACAAACCAGCCGTATACATTGTCGCCCAATTACCTATAATTGTCTATTTTGTGACGCATAAAAAAAATCAATCGCTAATTCCGACGACCATGAAACGATTGCTCTCCGTTCTCCTGACGACATCCCTACTTGCCATCATTTTAGTTTTGGCATACCAATGCTCACCAACGCATTCGCGTAAAGCGCAAAGCATAAAAGATGCTTTTGAAAATAATTTCAAGCGCATCAAAGACCCTGCCTTAGGTTATCCGCCAATGGAGCGAATGATAGTAGCCCTTGAGCAAACGCGCCGCAAACAAGCAGAATGGGCTGCCCGCACTGGACGCGGCCCCCTGGCCGACGTGCGTTGGCGTGAACGCGGCCCCAACAACATCGGCGGGCGAACCCGCACTATTCTTGTTGACAAAAAAGATCCTTCGCGGCATACCGTCTGGGCGGGAAGCGTAGCCGGTGGTTTGTGGAAAACAACCGATGTCACGGCCGATCCTGCTCAATGGCAAAAAGTGAGTGATTACCTCGAAAACATGGCTATCGGCGCTTTAGCACAGGATCCAAACAACCCCGATATAATGTATCTGGGCACTGGAGAAGCATATGGCAACCTCGATGCCGTAGCAGGGATGGGTTTATTCAAATCGACAGATAACGGCGTCACCTGGAGCCCCATTGAGGCGACGCTCACCAGCAATTTCCGCTATACCCAGGATATCGTAGTGCATCCGCAAACAGGCCACGTATATGCCGGCACGTCCACCGGCGTCTACAGGACTACAAACGATGGAGAGACCTGGCAAAGGGTGCTTTCCGGCTTTTGTTATGATCTGTACTATATGCCCGACGGCAATCTTTATGCGTCTAATACCAGCAACATATATCGTTCGCAAACGGGAAATAACAACCAATGGACGCGCATTACGGCTGCCGGCAGCGGGTTTGCTACTGATGGCGACCGCACGGAGTTTACGGTTTCGCACTCTAACCCAAATTTCATCTACGCAATACTAAGCAATAACGGTGCAGCCACGTCCGTTTATTTCACCCCTAACGGCGGCCAAACCTGGGTGCAGCGAAGCCAGCCGAGGTGGGATAACGGCAATGAATTTACCAATGGCCAAGCCTGGTACGACCTCGACATTGCCGTCGACCCATTTAATGCCAATCACGTCATTGCCGGCGGCGTACCCACTATGCGCTCTACCGATGGCGGTTTTTCCTGGCAGCGTTTTGGCAATAGCATGCACGTAGACCAGCACTTCATTCTGTTTGACGAGTTGGTACAGAACACCGTGTATTTCGGCAACGACGGGGGCATCTACTATAGCCCGACGGGGTCTAACGGCCAGCCTATTGATAAAAATTTTGGTTACAATGTGACCCAGTTTTATGCCTGCGCTATCCACCCCGAGGCGTATTCGACGTATTACCTGGGAGGTACGCAAGACAATAACTCACTTCAGCTCAATAACTACGGCGTTACTACAGCCCGCTCGGTGTGGGGTGGCGATGGCTTTTATGCGCATATCGACGAAAACGAACCCCATATACAACTCGTCTCGTCGCAATTCGGCAATTGGGGCATCTCCACCGATGGCGGCCAGGATTTTGACAATGCGGCGGGCGTAGAAGGCGACTTTATTAACCCCTCAGATTACGATTCTGAAGCCAATATTTTGTATACCGAAACCGATAACGGCGATTTTTACCGCTGGCGAGTGAATGACCGTTCGGGTGAAGTAGTGGATATCGAGAATGTAACAAACGACGTATCGGCTGTTACCGTAGACCCCAACGACCCTCAACGCGTATATTTCGGCAATTACAATGGGCGCATAGTGCGCGTGGATGAAGCCCGCGAGGGCGCTACTGTCACAGGCGCCGCCCTACCCACGCTATCGGGCGTCATTTCCAGTATCGATATCGAATTGGGCAACCCCAACCACCTCCTGGTCACTGTATCCAACTACGGCGTATCCAGCGTGTATGAAAGCAATAACGGCGGTCAGTCCTGGATAAGCCTAGAAGGCGATCTCCCCGATATGCCGGTGCGCTGGGGAATTTTTAATCCCAACGACGCCACCCAGGCTATGATAGCCACTGAAGCGGGCGTATGGACTACCGAGTTGATCAACGGCAATAACACCGAGTGGATACCGCCGGTACCAGGTAGAGGAACACCGCTGGTAAGCACCCATATGCTCCGTCTTCGCCGCTCCGACGGCGTAGTACTTGCAGCTACCCACGGCCGCGGATTGTATACTACCGATGTATTTGCGACCCCGACTCCTCGTATTGGTGTTGAGCCCATTCAGTATACCGATAGCGCTAACCCGTTTTATGGGGAAGCTTCGCTCAATGCCGATAGTTATTTCTGGGAATTTGGCGACGGCGCCACTTCTACCGCAGAAAACCCCGAGTATGCATACGCAACAAGCGGCGCTTATTCGGTAAAACTTACAATCAATGGGGATCTTAGCACCACTGCAGCCGTGAAGGTACTGCCCACTGTGCCATTGCCTTATGTGACAGGGCAGGCCAATTACGGCGGCGATATGGAAGGCTTTAACGACCACTTTGGCGCGTATAGCCCGAAAGGGTCTGCTTTTGAAAGGGGAAACTCTTCAATAATAGGCAAAAACGGGACCCACAGCGGGGATAACGCCTATGTATTAGGGCTCAACGACAACTACTACGCGCCCAATACAGAGGCCTACCTGTACACGCCCAACTACGACCTCACCGATCCAGGCATATACGAATTCAGTTTTTGGGCCAAATACAACATACACCCCGGCTACGATGGCTTTCTGGTACAATACTCCCTGGACAAAGGAAAAAATTGGGCCGTACTCGGCACCGATGACAGTCCCAACTGGTATAATTACCACAACGTGAATACAGGCGGCCTGGCTTTCCCTGGCGGATCCTCCTATTTTACCAGCTCTGTAAACGGGTTCACCCGATATAAAATCAATGTAAGCGGTCTGGCCGGAAATGAAGCTGCCTTCCGTTTTGTATTCCGCTCCGAGGGCACCGGCAATTTCCCCGGCGTCGCAATTGACGACGTAGCATTGACAAAATACGACGGCGAGTTGGCTACCGTACTTACAGGCTTTACGGGCGAATGGACCGGCGCTACACAAATAGGCCTGAATTGGACCACATTGCCAGAATACTATTGCCGAAAATTTGAAGTGGCCCGCTCTACCAACGGCATCGATTTTGAAGTTATCGGCACCGTAAATGCCAAAGGAGGTACCACTGCCTATGAACAAATCTATGACTATAGCGCCGTAGGCACACTCAACCTCTACTTTTTCCGTCTTCAGGTGATCAACATACGCGAGTCGACGAATTACGATTATAGCTTTTTCTCGCCCATAATTGCCGTAAGGCGCAACCTGGAGGGGCTGGAAGTGCAAAGATTGTTCCCCAATCCATTCCAGGAGGATATCACTGTTACCCTAACCGATGTGGTAAGCCGCGATTTGCCCTATGTACTATACAACACTAAGGGTCAGCTGGTGTATCAGGGTAGCGTAACAGTAGATGCCAGTCCTCTTGCCCAGTTCAATTTGCCTGGATTGCCGGGGGGAGCTTATTTTCTTCAAATTGATTTGGGCGACGGTAACAAAGAGGTATTCAAGGTGTTGCGGAATTAAGTGTTAAAATTCATAATAATTTCGCGGTATAATCGGTTTAGCTTCTGGTTGTTGCCACGGAACAAAAGCCAGTGGGTAACCGTTATATGTTATGGCATTGTTTTTGTTATTAAAAATACGACCCTTTGTATAAACGCATAAACTGGAGAACACTTATCCCGCTTGCTCTTTTGCTTGTGGGCGCCGTTCGTGTACATGCGCAGGAAGGGGAGAGTGTGAGCGTGAGTATCCAGTTTTTGAACAAAGAATGGCAACTCAAGCACAGAGTGAGGGTACCCGAATACGTGGCATCCAAGTGCAAGGGACATAGCTTTAAGCTAAGCAGATTAGTCTCTTTGGGTGGAGATGCGATGGTGAGTCGCAATGTATCTGCGGGAAGGCCAGAGGGTGCTTTATTTGCCAATCAGTATTTTGGCGGAGTGCCTTTATATCTGAATTGGTTTGCTACCCGGCGTTTGTTTGCCGAAACGGGCATATACGGCGGTCTATTGCTAAAGCTCAACGACAACCGCCCTACAGTTTGGGGCCGCTTTGTGATTCCGAGTTATGTGGCCCTCGATGGCGACTATGGCCTAATCGGCGGAATAGGTTACCAGGTGAGCAATAAAGGCAAACTCAAGGTGCGTTATATGAATGGGTTTAATTCGATCGTCGTGTTCCCGTCAAACGAACCGGTGAAGAACCGGAGGATAGAATTAAGCGTTACCATGGTGTTGCGTTAACAGCCATGCTAATCGCTGTTAACGCTACACTTTTTTTAGTGTTTCATGGGATTCTGTTGTAGAACGCCTGGCTGAAGGTCAGGCGTTTTTCATTCCGCTGCTATCACCAAAGTCTTCTTCTTCTCTCCATAAAGCGCCAAAGCGCTCCACCAAAAGATTGTCGTAATGATCTGCGGTTTCAAACAAGTGCTTAATCAGCATAAGTCCGCTATCTACATTCAAATAACGGTCATAGATGAGCAGCGACAGGATAATATCATTGCCTTTGACACTAAAATTGAGATTTTCGATATCATAATTTTGTCGCAGCAGAAATTCGTATAAAGGCTTGATATGATCTTTAGGTAGTTGACAGAGGTACGCATCACCTGTGATCAGGCCAGTTTTTTCATAATAAGAAATATTGATATGCGCGCTTCCTTGTCTGATACCCCAATTGCTGGGGCCGCGCCTAGATAGACGCACGTCGTGGCCCGCCTCGGTGAGCATGGCTTCTATCGTATAAGCTACGCCGATAGGTTCGTATTCGTCGACCTGGTTGGGCAGTAAAACCCTGGTGCCGCAGAAAGGGCAATAGCGCTGTTGGTCGATCGTATGCTCAAAAACGATGTTGTGGCAGGATTCGCAACGGGCGCCCAGCTTGCCGTTAGACTGTTGAACCCCGGCAAGCGTATCTACCAGATATTTAGCCGGCAGGGCATAAGCTACATTTACGCCATCGCGACTCAAAAACGTATTGACGCCGGCAATACGCCCGGCTTTATTAAACATGGGTCCGCCACTGTTGCCGGTACTCAGAATAGCGTCGTGTTGGAGGTATAGCAGGTCTTCTTCATTGGGTGCGGCGCCGGTGACGGCGCCTTGAGCGGCGGCAAATTTCATGCCGAATGCGTGCCCCATAGCCACTACCAGGTCACCAGGGGTGAGGTCCTGTTTTTCTATTTCGACTACAGGGAGGTTTTCACTTTTAGGCGCTTCGAGGAAAGCCAGGTCGTATTTGGTATCGGTATACAGTACCCGCACCACCTGGCGTGCGAAAGCTTCTCCCTCAATCGCCACTTCGCGGTTGTCGCGAACGATTTGCTCGTTGGTCACAATCAGACCCTGCCCGGCAAGCAGAAACCCTGTGCCGGTGCAGTAAGGCGTTGCGATTGGGATCACGATGGCCTTGTATTGTTCGATGAGGTCTTTCATGCGAGACGCGCTTTGAAGAGGCAAATTACGCATAGCCTGCCAAATTATACAAAAGATGGAGCTATTTGACTTTTCAGAATAACATTTCGAGTAAAAAGAAAAGCCCTGCGCCCATAGCGGCAGATACGGGGATAGTGAGAATCCAGGCCCAAAGCAGGTTGATAGTGACTCCCCAGCGCACTGCGGAGATGCGTTTGGTGAGCCCTACGCCGATAATAGAACCGGTGATGGTATGCGTAGTGCTGACGGGGATGCCGAAGTGTTCGGTGGCGAACAGCGTAACGGCGCCGGCGGTTTCGGCAGCCACTCCTTCGAAAGGCGTCATTTTGGTGATTTTGGTGCCCATAGTTTTTACAATGCGCCAACCGCCCATCAAAGTACCCAGGCCGATAGCCGTATAACAGCCCACGACGACCCAGATTGGGATGTCCACTATTCTTTGATTTTCAGTTGTGACGTACATCCAGTGGGGGATATCCTCGGTATTCAAGCCGTTTTGATTGACGTAAACGATAAGCGCAGCGGCTATAATCCCCATTACTTTTTGTGCGTCATTACCGCCGTGTCCGATACTGAATGCCGCAGAAGACACTAATTGAAAACGCTTAAAATATTGGTTGAGGCGAAAGGGATTGGCGTTTTTGCCCAGGTGCAATAAGATCAAAGAGATGAAGTAGGATATTACCATCCCTATCATCGGCGCCAGGAAAATAAAGCTGAGGGTTTTTGTGATCTTAGGGATGTTGACCACATCAAAACCGGCATGGGCAATGGCGGCGCCGGCAAACCCGCCTATCAAAGTATGTGAAGAACTGGATGGAATGCCCAGCCACCAGGTAAACAAATTCCAGATAATGGCGGCGACCAACCCGGCACAAATGACGACTAGCGAGATAGATGAAGAGTCAACCGTACGGGCAATAGTATCAGCTACTGCAAATTCAGAGACAAAATATGCCACTACGTTGAAGAAAGCCGCCCATGCAACAGCCTGGACTGGAGTAAGCACACGAGTGGATACGATCGTAGCAATCGAGTTGGCGGCGTCGTGAAACCCATTGATAAAATCGAAGACGAAGGCAAGAACAATAATCAAAAACAGCAAATAAATAGATTCCATGATCAACAGTGCCTGATGAGTAATAGAAATATTAGGAGTTTTTGATCATGATCGTTTCGATCACGTTGGCCACGTCTTCGCATTTGTCGGTGGCGGTTTCGAGGTGATCGATTACTTGCTGGTATTTCATTAGCACGATCGCGTCGGTCTCATTGGCATACAACTCGGCAATGGCGTGGTCGAAAACGGCGTCGGCCTGGTTTTCAAGGCTCTGGATGTTTACCAATAGTTGTTTAACGCCGTCAGAGTGTACATTTTTTAGCAACCCCATCGCTTTATCTATTTCAAATGCGGAAGCAACGAGAATATCCGCCAGCTCTTTCATAGGGGCGCTGATAGTTGTAATCTTCATGAGTTCCAAACGCTGTGCGGAAGTATGAATGTAGTCCACCACATCATCGAGGGAAGATGCGAGATAGTGAATATCTTCGCGGTCGAAGGGCGTGATAAAATTGGAACTTAACTCCTTGAAAATTTCGTGTGTAATGTTATCGCCTTTGTGTTCCAGGTCTTGTATCTTGTTAATAAGGTCGTGTCTTACTGATGCCACATCGGTATGAAATAGTTCCCGAAGAGTTTTGGCCGCTTCTACCAGATTGGCGGAGCTCTTTGAAAACAAAACCTGGAAGTTTGCATTTTTAGGTGCAAAAAAGGTAAGTAATTGATTGAGATTCATGTCAAACTGCAAGATTGATTTGCACCTGTAAAGGTACATTTTACGCTATACCTTGTATGTTAAGTTTATGTTACCTCTTTGCGCTACTCGATAGTCATTACCCGTACTTCTACCTTGCGATTGAGTTCTTTGTTTTGTTTCCCGTCTAATTCACCCTTGCCCTCCATATAGATCTGGTCGACGACGATGTTGTTTTGCACTAGAAACAGAGCGATACCTTTGGCTCGTTCTTCCGACAGGCGCAGGTTGTAAGCCTCTGCGCCGATATCATCAGAGAAACCGATAATCTCAACCCGCTGAATTTTTTTGTTTTTCATCAATTTGGCGAACTCGTCCAGGCGGCTTAATTCCGGGGCTTCCATGGTGTGTTTGTCAAACTCAAAGAAAACGGTATGGGTGAAAGTGCGATTGGATTTTGGTTTGTCGACTATGTTTTGGGTGCTGTCGGTTTTGATAACCGGCGGTATATTGGCGATAAATGAAATGGTAGGTTGTAATAATAATTCGAGGGTATAGTAGGTGCGGTTATTCCATTCGGGGATTACAAAATCATTGTGGTAAGGCTTATAGCCGCGTTTTTGTATGCCCAAATGAAGGGTTTCATCGGCGCCCACGCATATAAAAAAACGACCATCGGCGCCCGTTTGTATGGCGCCCCTGCCTGCAATCTCTACTTTGGCTTCTAGAGGAGTCATCAATACGGAGTCGCGCAGGTAGCCTTCTACAAAAGTGATGGGATCGCCAAATAATTTATCCGACAATCGAAAGCGGTAAATATCCATGCCGCCATGGCCATCGGGGCGGTCGGAGGCCACATAGCCGGTGACACCATCGGCCGATAAAAAGAACCCCAACTCGCGATAGGGCGTATTTACCGGCGGCCCGAGGTTGATGGGGGTAGCCCATTCTTTGGCGCGTTCGTCGTACCAACTCATGAATATATCCTGCTCGCCCAGTCCCAAGTGGCCTGTGGAGGAAAAATAGAGGGTTTTGCCGTCGTTGGTGATGAAAGGCGCTTCTTCGTCTTCGGGGGTGTTGATCTTGGGGCCCAGGTTGATCGGCGCGCCCCAGCGGCCGTCGCTGCCCCGCAGGCAATACCAAAGGTCGGCGCCACCCATGCCCCCTTTGCGATTGCTGGCGAAAAACAACACGCTGCCATCACAGCTGATCGAAGCCTGCGATTCCCAATAATCGGAATTAACCATTCCTGTGGCAGACTCGAAGGATTGTATTATTTGCTGGGTGTCGATCTCCGCTACCCAGATATCGCAGGTGCCCAGCACGCCCTGGCGGGCACAGGCGGTAAAATACATGCGCCGCCCGTCGCGTACCATGGTACTCATGCCCTCGTTTTCGCCGGTATTAAAATCTTTTACCGGCTCTCCTTTGCGCCACCGGCCTTCTGTTATGCGGCTATAGTAGAGGTCTTCGTCTTTCTCTCCCTTGCGATGGGTGTAATAAATGAGTTGCTGGTCATTCGACAAAAAAGGGAAATATTCGTCGGCCTGGGTATTGATGGCCGTACCGAGGTTGATTACGTCGGTCACGTTGACAAACTTGATCGAGTCGAGAGATACCTCACTGGCTTTTATGTTGATGGGCAGCTTTTCAGCGTATTTGAGCTCTGATTTTATCTCTCGCTCACCGTGTAGCCCGAATGACTCTGCGGGCTGTTTCAATAGGCGTTCATACGTGCGAAAATACTGCAATGCTTTATCGTATTGGCCTATTTTATAATGCGCCTCAGCAAGCTGGTAGAAAATAGCCCGCGAATACATCGAGTCGGAAGCGATGACTTTTTCGTAATACGTTACGGCTTTGCCGTAGTCTTTGAGCAATTCATAACAAGCTGCCAGCCCTTTGTTGGCTGCAGTAAGCCCGGGCTGTATTTTGAGCGCTTTTTCAAACCCCTTCACCGCCTGTTTGTAATCGCGGCGCAATAAGGCTTCTTCGGCCTCCCGGTAGTATTGTGCAGCCTGGGGAGTGAGCACAGTATTACCTGGCTGTGCTTGGGCGCTCAGCCAAAAAACACATAAATAAATGAACAGTAACACAATTTTTTTTGACATGGCTATCGTTTTTGGAGGGTAGACGCCATAGGAGAACTGGATTCTCCAGTGGCCAAAACTATCGGCTTTTTTTGATTCTACCACAGCAATTGCGTTTTTTTTACATTTTTAAATGCCCCAAAAACACGCGATTTTTTGCTAAAATGGCTACCTTGCTCTTATTCATGTCATTGACATCGTTGTATTTATGATGCATAGGTTAAAACGACGCTGGAAAAGCTTTGGATTTGCCTTTAAGGGGCTCGCAGATATGCTGCGCACACAACCCAATGCGCGTTTCCACACCCTGGCGGCCGTATTAGTAATCGCAACCGGGTTGTATGTCAACCTTTCTACGATAGAATGGTGTCTGATAAGCCTGGCTATCGCCCTGGTTTTTGCCGCCGAAGCGTTTAATACAGCCCTGGAATACCTTGTTGACCTGACGTCGCCACAGCCCCATCCACTTGCCGGCAAAGCTAAAGATGCCGCCGCAGCTGCCGTACTGCTTACTGCTATCGGCGCCGCTGTGCTGGGGGTTTTGATTTTTGGACCGAAAATTTGAGGTTGTGGGTTGTGAGTTATCGGTTGTGAGTTATGGGTTATTATATTTGTTTATGGTTATTGAACTGAAACCCACAACCGATAACCCATAACCGACAACATTATACTATGAGGAAGCTCTTTGTTTCAGCAACTATCTAATTGTCATCTTTATGAACAAAGGACTTCTCTTGGGAATTGCCATGCTGGGCGCCGCACAATGTATTGTTGCACAGGAGCAGCTGGGTATCAGGCTCGATCACTACAACGGCATTAACGCCGCATTGCTCAATCCCGCCGGACACGCTGCCACACCCTTCACCTGGGATGTTAATCTACTGGAAGGCGCATTTTTTGTCAGTAATAATTATACCTACACCACGCCGATGAAGCTAAGCGACTGGCTGAAAGATCCCGATCAACTCGATATTGCCTTCGGCCCCGATATTACGCCTGAAAAACCGCTGCCTCCCGGCGCCAGGAAGGTCGACTTTTATACGCCTGATCGCTCGCTCTACGCAAAAGCGCAGGTAAGCCTGATGGGCCCTTCTTTTTATGTAAGATTGGGTCAAAATCACACGATCGGCGTGCTTACCCGCTTCCGTGTGGCCGGTAATGTGGATGACGTAGACCCCAATCTGGCCTATTATCCCTATTTCAACCGCGATTTTTTTCAGGATTTTCGCGTAAGCAAAATTAACGCAGGCGCGATGGCCTGGAGCGAAATAGGCCTCAATTACGCCTATCGCCTGCCGGTCAGCAACGGCAGTCTCAGCATCGGTTTTACCGCCAAATACCTGCAAGGTTATGAAGCCGCCTATTTTAATAATAAAACCGATTTTCAACTCAGCAAACAACCCGGCGATACGCTCAGCGGCGGCCCGATCCACTTCGAATTCGGCTACACCAATAGCAACTTCATGGGCGACGAATATGCGCTACAACGCAACGGTAGCGGCCTTGGCTTCGACCTCGGCGTGATGTACGTCTCGGGCGAAGAAGACGGCAATTTCACCTGGCGTTGGGGCGTAGCCCTGCTCGACGTCGGTAAGGTAAATTTCACGGCCAATGCCCGGCAACACCTGACACAAACAGAAGCCGTCTCCATTGTAGGCGCCGACGCTTTTGAATCATTCAACCGCCGCGATGAATTTGAGGAGGCCATCATACAGGTATTTAGCGAACAAGTACTTCAAGATTCCAACGCCTCGCTCCAGTCCAATGATTTCGCTATGCGCCTGCCCACGGCAATAAGCCTGCAGGCCGAGCGCGCGTTGATGCCCAATGTGTACCTGGGCGCCGCATTGATCGAGGGGTTGCCCACCCGCAATGCCGCAGTACAACGCGGCAGTCTGCTGGCCATTACTCCGCGCTACACCCACCGCTGGTTTGGCGCTTCGCTGCCTATATCGCTGTACCAATGGCAGCGCCTGCGACTGGGCTTAGCCCTGCGCCTCGGGTTTATTACCATTGGCTCCGAACACCTGGGTAGCCTGTTCAAGCGCAGCGAATTTTACGGCGCCGATTTTTATTTTGCGATAAAGGTTAATCCATTTAAAATTGGCGAGAAACAGGCTCGGCCATCCCGGCGGTCGGTAGCGCCCCGGAGGCGCGGCGGCGGCGGGTCGAATGTGAAGTGTTATGAGTTTTAGGGAGGCTGGAGAGGAGATGAGTGCTAAAATTTATTTTGTGAAAGCGGAAACCGAACAACAAAAAATTGCCTGGGACTTCCAACGTATGCTTACTAAGGGATGTGGCGTAAATAAATTACCTGAATTCGGCGAGGCTATTTTTTACCAGGCAAGGCGCGAGAAGGGAGCTTAGCCAAAGCTAAGTGACCGACGATGCAACGCAGCATGGTGAAAAAAGAGACCGCCCAAACTGCTAAGTTATTTACGACACGGCCTAAAGTAAATTATTATATTCACACTCACGTAGGCGGGACGACATCCTTGCTCAACGCTAAAAACATTTAGAAACCGAATTAATACTGGGGCAGATGACGCCCCTTAATTTGGAATAACATGGACAAAGTCAACATCAATCAAAAACTTGCCCTCTTTTCTGAACATTGGTCGCCAAAAATTGTGGGCGAACTGAATGGACAGCACGTAAAACTGGTTAAGTTTAATGGGGAGTTTGTTTGGCACAAACACGATGATGAAGACGAACTTTTTTTTGTGATAAAAGGTAGTTTTAAAATGGAGTATCGCGATAGGACGGTAACTGTAAACGAGAATGAATTCTTAATTGTCCCCAAAGGGGTTGAACACAGACCAGTGGCTGACGAAGAAGTCTCCATTATGCTATTCGAACCGGCCACAACACTCAATACCGGCAATACAGAGAATGAGCTCACTAAATATGATTTGGACAGGATATGAAAAACAAGATCTAATACAGGCCAAAACCAGTCACCAAAAAAATAAAAGCCATGAAGAAGGCTCTCCTTTGGATACTGCTTGCAATAATTATTTATCCTAAAACAATATTATCACAGTCTTGCAACAATTTAAGTATCCAGCATGAAGCAGACATTGTTTCAACGTGCGGTTTTATGACCTTGGCCATGATTCACGATCAGAATAACCTGCCGTATCTTTATGTGGCCAACAAAGAAGACGGTCTAACCGTATACGATATTTCAAATATTAATATGCCAGTGCAGATAGCCGGCGTGCCAATTTCTTCACTGGGCAATCTGGAAGTGATGAATCTGTTTCAGCAGGGTAATTTTTTATTGCTTGCGTTGGGCAATCATTTTGCGAATTCCGGTTCGGCAGGCGGTATAGCTATCGTCGATGTTTCTAATCCGACAATGCCCACAGTGGCGGATCATTATGCTGTGCCGGGGTCTTCCAGCGGCGCCGGTGTGGTAAAAGCAGAAGGCGATTATGCCTATCTGGGCGCTATGAAAAGCGGCCTTGTCGTTTTTGATATTTCCAATGTGAATGATATTGAATTTGTTTCCCAATTTATTCCGGATATTAATTACCCAGTGACTAATCCGAATCCGAATTTTTACAACGCGCGTGGATTGGAAGTAAATAACGACATTGTTTATTTGTGTTATGATGCCGGAGGCTTACGCATTATTAATTGTGTCGATAAATTTCATCCTGTGGAAACAGGCCGTTTTGCCAATCCTGTATTGTACGATCCTTTTAATCTTCCCCGGGCCTATAATAATTTAGTTGTAGACGATTCATTGCTCTATGTAGCGGTTGATTACTGCGGCGTTGAAGTGCTCAATATTGCTGATACGGCAAATATTACATTGCAGGGATGGTGGAACCCCTATAATTGCCCCAATAATAATTGGTACACTAGTCCGGTACATGCCAATGAAATTCAATACGACAAAAACGGCAAAAAGCTTTTTTTGTCGACGGGCAAAAGCGATATGATGGTGGTTGATGTGTCAAATCCAGCAAACCCCGACTCTTGCGCGATGTTTGGCAGTGTTTCAAATAATATCGGTACCTGGGGGATAGGTTTGTGGCAAAATCAATTGTACCTTTCTTATATCTGTACATTTGGAATCCCCTTTGCATCCGACTGGACCGGGGTTAAATTATTGACTTATAATTCGCCTGCTGTCGGCGTCCAGGAACAAGTTATATCAAATGCTATTTCAATTTTTCCAAATCCTCTTTATTCTGCAACAACCATTGAAATAACGCGTGAATTAAAAAGTGCAATTATGTATGTTTATAATTCACAGGGTCATAGGGTAAAACGGGCAGCTATTGCGGGGTATAACCACACACTTAACCGGGATAATCTGCCCGCCGGAATTTACTGCATTCAGATTGTGCAGGGAGGTAAGATTTTTGCGACTAAAAAAATAATCATTGTGGATTGAGGATTAATAGCTGCATTATCTTTGATGCCATGTTATCTACTCAACTCACATTTATTACCCTGCCATTTGCTGATCTCACTGTAAGGCAACTTTACGACATCATGGCCCTGCGCCAGGAAGTTTTTGTCGTAGAGCAAAACTGCCCTTACCTCGATGCCGATGGCAAAGACCCAGGCTCCTGGCACCTTGTAGGTATCGATGTGGAAGGCACCCACGTTGCTTATGCCCGCTTGCTGCCTCCCGGACTCTCTTACGAAGGTTTCGCCTCTATCGGCAGGGTGGTGTCCTCGCCCGCGCGCAGGGGACAAAGCCTGGGCAAGCAGTTGGTGGCAGAAGCCCTGTCGGCCTGTCGCCGCCTTTTTGGCGATACCCCCATTCAAATCGGCGCGCAATACTACCTGCTTGCCTTTTACAGATCTTTTGGTTTTGAAGAAATTGGCGATACTTATCTCGAAGACGGTATTCCCCATATTCACATGGTGAAGTATTGGAAGTAAAACTTTCTTTCGTCGCTTAGCGTTATTCTCTCACAATCCGGGCAATTATCTTTGTTGGTGACAGGGTGACAAGGTGACAAGGTGAGGCGCAATTTCGCAGCCTTGTCACCCTGTCACGCGGCACCCTGTCAACTCACAATGAAAAAATCCATATATTTAATACCTTTAATCAATATTATTAGGTTCCGCATGGTACGCCGGGCAGTAATTACATCGTTGGTCGTGCTGACAGCTTATCTGCTGCCGGGGCAATCGCTGCCCTGGGAAGCCGGTATTTTGCTGGGGAGTGCCAATAGCGCCGGCGACGTGGTAGCGCCTAAATGGGGCCAACTGCGCAATTCAAGGCCTGCTACCGGTATATTCCTAAGGTACCATCTCCATGATCAGTTTTCTGCTCGCTTTAACGCCGTATATGGGCGATTGAGCGGCGACGAATACAACAGTAATACTGCCTGGCGCAGAGAGCGCGGTTTTCAGTTTACCACTGATATGGCCGAGTTTTCTCTGCAGGCAGAGTGGCGCCCCCTCGCCGCTTTTTATGCCACTCCAGGTAAGTTTTCTCCCTATATTTTTGCCGGCGCCGGACTGCTGCATTTCAAAGCCCACCCTGATTTTTCGCGCAACAAATACGATGTGTTGTTCAAACTTATCGAAGATGACCGCCAGGCTGACTATGCCAAAACGCGTTTTCCATGGATATTGGGACTGGGCGTCGATTACCGTCATGACCAACGTCCCTGGCTTCTGGGTATCGAAGCGGGTATTCGCCGCCCCTATACCGACTACCTCGATGGTGTCAGCTTGTCGGCCAATCCTCGCAAAAAAGACTGGTACGGCCTGGTATTACTCAGCGCGGCCTGGCGCTTCAGCTTGTCGCAAGACGCCGACGGCGACGGCATTGCCGATGACGACGACGAATGTCCCAACGTGGCCGGTCTGGCCATCTACAACGGCTGCCCCGATACCGATCGCGACCAGATAGCCGATCCTTTTGACGACTGCCCCATGCTTGCCGGTCTGCCGGCACTCAAGGGCTGCCCCGATACCGACGGCGACGGCGTGGCCGACCCCTACGACGAATGCCCCGACCAGGCCGGCGAAGCCACTCGCAAGGGCTGCCCCTTTGTGGACACCGACGGCGATGGCCTCGAAGACCAAATAGATAAATGCCCGGAACAGGCCGGCCCCGTCGAACGCAATGGTTGCCCCGAAATTGATACCGATAGAGACGGCGTTTTCGACGACGAAGACCGCTGCCCCACGGCCTACGGCCTCCCCATCTTCAACGGCTGCCCCGACACTGACGGCGACGGTATCGAAGACGCCAAGGATCACTGCCCTACTATTTTCGGCGTATACGCCAACCACGGCTGCCCCGAAACATACGATGCTTCCGAAGCCGCCGCCGATCTCAGCCGCCAATACCTACTGTTTGCCCCCGGCAGCGCCGACCTCGACAAATACGCCCTGCTCGACCGCGTCGCCGAGTTTATGCGCGATAATCCCGATTATAGACTAATCCTGGAAGGTTTTGCCGATACAGCCGAGTCACCCCAGGCCAACGATCAACTCTCGCGGCTGCGCGTGCTCAACTGCCTGCGCTACCTCGAACGGCAAGGCATCGCCACAGCCCGTATGCGCTACCTAAGCCACGGCGCCCGCTATGCCTTCAACGGCAATACCGACGAAGAACGACAGTTTAATAGGAGGGTGGAATTTAAGCTGATGAATGATTGATGTTGGATGCTGGATGTTTAATTAACAATGACGTCATCAAGCATTCAACATCCAACATTAAACATCATTCATCACTTCTGCATGCATCAACTCCTCGATCTCCTCCGGCTCAATAGGGATATCGTCCATGAGATCGATGGGGCCGTTGTCGGTGACCAGGATGTTGTTTTCCAGGCGAATGCCGAAGCCCTCCTGGGGGATGTAAAAACCTGGCTCACAGGTAAAGACCATACCCGCCTGAATAGGATCATAGCGGTGCGCCGAATCGTGTACATCGAGGCCCAGATGGTGGGAAATATTGTGCATGAAATAGCGCTTATACGCGGGGAACGCAGGGTCTTGATTTTTGATATCGTTGGTGTCGAGCAGGCGCAAGGCTATCAACTCGCTTTCTACCATTTTGCCTACCTCTTTGTTGTATTCCTCCATGGTAATGCCGGGCACCAGCAACTGGCGGGCCGACTTGAGTAACCGCAATACAGCCTCGTATACGGTGCGTTGGCGCGGGGTAAAATGCCCGCTCACGGGAATCGTGCGCGTGAGGTCGGAGGCATAATTGGCGTATTCGGCGCCAAAATCCATCAACAGCATATCGCCAGTGTGGCATTTTTTGTTGTTGAGCGTGTAGTGCAGGATACAGCTATTGATGCCGCTGGCCACAATAGGCTCGTAAGCATGGCCGTTGGCGCAATTGCGGATAAATTCGTGGGTAATCTCGGCCTCAACCTCATATTCTGTGACGCCGGGTTTTACAAATTCGAGCACCCGCCGAAAAGCTTTGCCCGTAATGCGCATCGCCTCTCGCATCGGATCTATTTCGTAAGCCGATTTAATCATCATCAGCTTCTTGAGTATGGGCGCCGAGCGATGGTATTTGTGGGCGGGGTAGTGCTTCATTATTTCTTTGGCGTAACGCTGGTCGCGGCCGGCCACTTCGGTATAGAAGCGATCTTGTTCGGGCAGATTGAGATATATGCGTTTGGATAATAAAATCAACTCGTGCAGGATGGGGCCCATTTCGTCGAGCCAATAAATTTTATCGATGCCGGAAACAGCCCTGGCTTGTTCGATGGAAAATTTGGGCCCGTTCCAAATGGCAGTATATTCATTGCTACGCTTGATAAACGCCACTTCCTGAAAGCCCTCTTTGACGCAATCGGGAAACAACACGACTACCGTCTCTTCCTGGTCGAGTCCGCTGAGGTAAAACAAGGCCGAATTTTGCCGAAAAGGGTAATACGTATCGCCGCTGCGCGGCATCAGGTCGTTGGAGTGAAAAATGGCGATGGCGTCGGCACTCATCTTGCGGGCGAAACGACTCCTGTTGAGCTTGTATAATTCCGGATTAAGCGGCTGATATCTCATGATTGTTTGTAGTTGCCGGTTCGAGGGGCTATTTTTTCTTACAATTGTTGGTCGACCTCAGTGAGCGGCGTGGGATCATATTCGCCAAACCACAACTTGAGTTTTTCTCTTGCCTGTTTACGCACATCTTCATTTACGTATGCCGCAATGGTCACCAATCCAAAGCTCAACACACCGATATCGTCGGTAAAACCAATGATGGGCGTGAGGTCGGGCATCCAGTCGATAGGCGAAAGAAAATAACCCAGTACGCCTAATACGATGTTTTTGGCCCAAACGGGGGTGTCTTTGCGCTTGTAAGCATAGAATAGCAACAGCGCGGAGTAGACGGTTTTCAAGCCGGCTTTTTTGGCGTAATGGGCAATTTTTTTCCAAAGGCCGTTTTCCGAAAACCGCTTGATGTAGGCTTTAAACGGATTTTTTTTCATAGCTCGTTGTCTTATTTATAGAAGACGAACAAAGTTTATCGAAGTGACGCATTTTTCCAATTACTACGGACGAATATAGGTAATTTTTAGACGCAATGTCGTAGAGGCGCAATGCTTTGAGCTTCTACGCAACCGCCGGTTCTGTCAATGTAATGGTCAAATGCCGGGTGTCCATGGTAGCCGGAATGCCGATGGGTAGAGTGCATTGGTGTGAAATATGTCCAAAAGAAAAGCCATACGCCACCGGAATGCCCAGGTCGCCCAATCGATCGTGCAGGGTATCGGGCAGCGACAGCGACAAATCGCCTTCTTTGGGCTCGCAGTCTTCAAATATACCCAAAACAATACCCGCGGCCCGATGCAAAGGCCAGGCCTGCCGAAGCTGGGTGAGCATGCGGTCGATGCGATAGGGCTTTTCACCCACCTCTTCTATAAACAACAATTTACCGGCCACATCGGCTTGATAGGGCGTACCCGCCAGGGCTGCCAACAGCGAAAGATTGCCACCCATCAAAGGCCCGCCGGCTATCCCCGGCGAGATAAGAAAGGGCTGATAAGCCGGGTTTAATTCCGCCAGATTGCCCTCCGCCGGAGCTATGAGGTGGCCGGCTTTGCCTTCTATCAGCACGGCTGTGAGTTGTGCTTTGGTATAATCGGTGAAGTCGGAGGCCGCCACGGGCCCGTGAAAGCCCACCAGCCCCGTCTGCAAAAAGACGGCTTGCAATAGCGCCGTCACATCGCTATAGCCGATCAGTACTTTGGGGTTTTGGGCAATGAGCTTATAATCGATGGCGGGCAACAAGCGACTGCAACCATAGCCGCCGCGCGCGCACCACACGGCGGCGACTTCTTTATCAGCAAACATGCCGTGTAAGTCGTCGAGGCGCTGCCGGTCTTCGCCAGCTATAAAACCGCGTTGCTCGCGGATATGCGGCGATAATTTGACGCGAAAACCCATGTTTTCTATGTTTTGCACGGCTTTTTGCAACGACTCGTCACTGATGTAACTGCCCGGCGTGATCAATCCTACCAAATCGCCTGTTTTCAGGCGGGCAGGTTTGCGTAGAGACGCAAAATTTTGCGTCTCTACAGGGGTACCGGCCAAAGAAGCCAGCGCACCCACCATCAAATGTCGATTAAATTGTCTTCTATGCATGTTGTGTTGTAGTCGGTTGATTGTAATGATAGAGCCGCAAAATTTTGCGGCTCTATCTCTCCTCCCGCACCCGCGCCGCCCACAATTCCGCGAACGGCTGTCGCGGGCGCTCCAGCAAATATACGGCGATGCCGCGCTCTCTGGCATAGGGATGTTCAATTTGTCCGATGAGTTGTATTTTTTCAAATAATGCGGCTACATCTTCGCCCAACTCGTCATTGATATAAATGAGCGCATTGGCATCGGTATGCGGGGCAGCCCAGAGGAGGAAGTTGTCGGCGAAGCTTTGTGGCCTGGGGAGCTGTTTGCCGCCAAGGATAAGCACCGCGCCGGCCTGGCCGTAATTTTCGCCGTAGATCATAGTACGCGCGGGGTCTTCGGCCCGTGCATAGGCTTTGTCGGCAAGCCGGGCCAATTCATCCCAACCCAGCATGTCGGCGTAATCCTGCGGCAGCGGATGCACCTCGCCGTCTTCCCATCGAAGCGGCGCATCAAAATTGGCTTTTGTAGCCCATTTTTGACAAAAAACAACCATTTTATCGGGTTGTAAAACAGGCAAAGCAAACGGCAGCAACGGCATTAAGGTACCCACTAATATTCCGCCTATGGCTACGGCCACCCATGGAGATCTGAAGCGTTGTTCCCACCACATTCCTCCTGCTGCCATAAGCATGGGGTACAGGCCTACGCTGTAGTAGCTTTTCCCTTTTAATAATAATAAAATGGCGATGACGAATACGTATAGCCAACCCGCCGCGCTAAATGGATGGGTACGCCCCCTTAGCAGCCAATATAAACCCGGAATCCAGATCATAAGGCCCAATGCATGGATGACTAACTGGTCGGTGACAAAATCGAGGCGCTGCACATTGACCAGTTGGTTTTCCGACAAACCCTGCATGTGCGCCACTACCGGCCAGTCGTGCTGGTATTGCCACCAAATATTAGGCGCTATGATCAGCGCCGCCCACAAGGCCGCCTTAAGTGCCGCCACGCTCCACAGCACGTGGCGCCGTCCGCCCAGGATGAGGGCAGGAACCAGTGCCGGCAACATAAAAGCGACCATGTATTTATTGAGAAAACCCAAGCCGAAAAATACGCCCCACCAAACGACGTATTGTAAATGCCCCGTGCGCAGGTAGCAGCACAATATCCAGCACAGTAAGGTCCAGTTGAGGATATCAAAAATGACCGGTTGAAAGAGGGCGCTGCCACGCAGAAATCCGGGTGAGGCAGCTACGGCGAGCGCTGCAAGCATTTGCGCGATACGTCCGCCGCCCATTTCGCGGGCCATGAGTCCGGCCAACACAACTACCGCGCAGCCGGCCAGGGAAGAAACCGCCCGGATTGCCGCCACGCTGTCGCCGATGATGTGCTGGACCAGCCAACTGACCCAGCCTATCATCGGTGGATTTGACCAGTAACCCCAGTCGGGGTATCTGCCCAGGGAGAGATAAAGCAGCTCGTCGCGGTGAAAGCCGTAGCCGTCGTTGGCGACAATATGAAGGACCAGTTTAGCGAGTACAATAAGAGCAATTACCCCCCACTGCAACCGAGGTAAAGAAGCCGGCATATGCATGCAGATTGATTTTTCTGCAATTTACCCTAAAATAAAAAAATGAGTGGCTAAACCCTATCGCTAAACTGCCGAAGGCACTAAACCCTTCTAAACCTATTTATTAAACTTCGCATCAATCTCCTGGAAACGCGTTTTCATCGCGCGGTATTGGGCCCGGGTTTGGTCGATAAATTGCCGGCGGCCTTCTTCGGTATGGAAAAGGTGTTTCAAAGATGGCGACTTATCGATATCAACGCCGCGTTCAATCAATTGTGCTTCTGCCAATTTTAGGGACTCTTCCAGCATGGCCGGGTCGAGATCGGGGAGGTAGGCTCCGTCCATTGCGTTGGTTTGCACAATTGTAGCCGGTTGTGCCGTCGATGCCTGACCGTCGAGTCTTCTTTTGAGTTCTTCAAATTGCGGCAAGAGTTCTTTGATGGCCTGCTGGGTGGCCTGCAGGTCGCGCTCGAGGGCATCGAGGCGTTGCTGCTGCTGAACAGCCAGTCGGGCTACGTCGTTAGCATTGATACCCACCGCCAGAGTCACGAAGTTGAATGATTCCATTTGGGAAGCCGACCAAGCCATGCCCACTATCTTTTGATAGTCTTCGGGACGCATGTCCTGTGGTGATTTGGCAATACCCGCGCCGTCGTTTAAACCGGAAGGCAGGATGTAATCGCCTATTTTTACTTTACCCATCACTTTTACGGGCACCTGGCCCATGAAAGCGACTTTTTCAAAATTGGCTTCTTCGTTTTCTTTAGGCATATTACCCAAAACAATGGGTTTGTAGGAAACTACCATGAAATGGTCGGCATCAGCGGTGTTCTTGCTGATTTTTCCGCCTTTTACGCCTACCACGTCACCAAACTGCATCTTTTCTTCCGGGTTTCTGCGCTCGAGCCACTCGGCATAATCGCCGGCCCCCGATTCATACGCTACCCCATCGTTGGCAAAGGCGTCGATTTCGTATTGGGTCAGGTTGGCGATGGCCAGGCCTTCCTTGACGGCTGCGGCCACGATCAATGAAGCAATCGGTGGACAAGCCACGGCGCCTAAGCCACCGCAAGCGTTGGCAGAAGATGCTGCGCCGGCCACATCGGCTGTCGCAAAAGCTACATCAGCAGCTAGTAATATGGTGTTAAAAATATACTCGGGATCGGAAGCGATGTCGGCATCGGTCTGGCCTTCAATACGGCCCTGCATGCCCTGGTCATCCCAAAAGGAAACAAAATTGTTGCCCGTACCCCGACTGCCCGGTACTTTGATGGCAATGCCCTGGTTGCTTCCCTGAACCAATAGGGGATAGCTGTTGATATCTCCTTCAGCCCCACTCACGCCGGCATTGACTACCAGCCTGCGGTTGACAGCCAGGTTGCGGCCGATCGTAGCGTCGCGCGCGATAGAAAGATCCTGACCGAATGAGCCGTCGCGGCCTACCGACAAATCAAAACCTACCACCGAATTATTTATCACGTTGAGATTGCGGCCAAAGCGGCCGTCGCGATCTACGAATAGATCCTGCCCAAAGGTGCCATCCCGGCCAACCGTGAGGTCGACGCCGATACTGGTATTATTCACTACGTTGAGGTTGCCGCCAAAATTGCCGTTGTTTCCAATATCAAGGTTATTGCCCACATCGGCATCATTCAGCACGTGGATATTGTTGAACGTGCCGTCGCCATCTACAATTAAGTCGCCTGTAAACAAGAAAAAGCCATCGGCAGTGATGCGCAAACGCTCGATGTTATTGGTTCTAAAAATGAAGTCCTGGTATTTTGTCGTACCGATAAAGTGGCAGGTATCGACCACGTTGGCATTGCCTAATATGCTCCAAAAGGGAAGTCCGGTGGGCCCGCAAGCCCGTTTTTCCTGTTCCTGCAACTCGGGAGAGCTGATGGTTTCCGCAGAGCCGGCATGGAAGGCATAGGGCACCGTCAACAATTGCGTGGCGGCAAGCAGTGCAAAATCATCGCCGCCTTTTTCATCGATGGCCAGTTGCAGCCAGATATTTTCGCTGCTCCATGGAATTTGTCCAAATTGCCCGCTGCTGTTTTCACCGGCGCCAACAGTAAGGGCAAACAAACCTCCGGCATCGGTAACAATGCGGTGAATTTCCTGAAATACTATTTTGCCATTGGGTGATCCCGCCAACATGCTCACCTGTAGGCTGACAGACTGATTTACGAGAGGCTGCCCTTGCATATCGCGGGCCACTGCCTGATAACGCATGCCCTGTGGGATGGTTTGAGCGGGTAGATATTGCGCCAGGAACAGGCACAAGCATAATAGCAGGGGTTGTTTGAACTGCTTCATTTTTTTAGGTTTAGGTGTGTAAATAATCATAAGGATAAAGGCGTTATTGCTTTATCACGCGATAAAACGCCCTGAAACTTCCATCATCCGTGTAGAGCCCCAATTCGTAAATACCCGAGGGTAAAGGGCTCAGATCGAGTTCATCGGCGCTGTCTATCGATCGCTTCTGCAAGAGATCTCCGCCGGCACTGTACAAAACGAGATTTAAGGCGGTGAAATCGGTTCCTTCGGGTAAAATGTGCAAACTACCGGCAGTGGGGTTGGGAAAAATGCGAACAGACAGGGTTGGTGTTGCATTAGTTGCCGCAGGTAGCGCAGGCAGAGGCTCGTCCAACTTGTGAATGCTTAGCAAGGGCTGATGAAATCCCTCGGTAAGCATGCCGGAAGGCGTTTCGAGCAATTGCACAGCAGCTTCACCGAGTGTCCAGTCCAGTTGAATAGTCGCCGTGCGGTCGGAACCTCCTTGTGCTGCTACCACATCCCGATGCAATCCGCTTTGCGCTGATGCGGTCAGACAGGTAAACAGCCATACCGTACAAACAGGTAAGCTTTTCATAATCACGTATTTTATGAATAAAAATGTGGTTCCGAATGGATGTAAAGCGGGTTCTCATCATGGCAGTACCTTCCTGCCACGAGGAGGCTACAAGCCAGTGTCTAGTAGCTCCTAACTTAGAAAAGCCAGAATACAGGGGGGAACTTATTTTTCAAATATAATAAATATTTTTAAAAAACCCAAATTCTAATGCGCCTCCAGCCAATTATTACCTATACCGATGCCCACCTCGATAGGTACCTTCAGGTTGGGGATGGCTTGCCTCATGCTGTCCATAATCAGCGGCTGGAGGGCCTCCACTTCGCTGCGCAGGGCGTCAAAGACGAGTTCGTCGTGCACCTGCATAATGAGTTTGGTTTGATAATTGCCTTTGGTCAGCATATCGTGAATGCGCACCATGGCAATTTTGATCATATCGGCGGCGGTTCCCTGGATGGGCGTATTTACGGCGATGCGTTCGGCGTTGCTGCGCTCCAGTGAACTCCTGGAATCGATATCGCGCAGGTAGCGGCGGCGGTTCATGAGCGTAGTTACGTAGCCGTTTTTGCGGGCGTCTTCCACGGTTTTTTCCATGTAATGCTTGAGGCCGGGGTATTGGGCAAAGTAGTTGTCGATGAGTTCTTTGGCTTCGGTGCGTTTGATGCCGAGCTGTCGGGATAAGTTGGTAGCCCCGGCGCCGTAAATGATGCTAAAGTTGACCGTTTTAGCCCGGTAGCGCTGTTCTCTATTTACCTCGTCAAATGAGATGCCGAACACGCGGGCCGCCGTGGCGGTGTGGATGTCTTTGCCGGCCTGGAAGGCTTCCAGCATGGCCTCGTCGCCGCTGATCTCTGCAATGAGGCGCAGTTCGATCTGCGAGTAGTCGGCAGCCAATATCACGTGGTCGCCATCGCGCGGGATGAACGCCTCGCGCACGCGGGCGCCTTCGGGGGTGCGCACGGGGATGTTTTGCAGGTTGGGGTTGTTGGAACTCAGGCGGCCTGTAGCAGCCAAAGCCTGGTTGAACGAACTGTGTACGCGCCCCGTACGCGGGTTGACCAGCGCGGGCAGGGCATCTACATAGGTGCTTTTGAGTTTGGTAAGCCCCCGGTGTTTTAAGATATGCGATACCACCTCGTTTTCCAGGGCCAATTCGGCCATGATTTCTTCGTCGGTAGAGTATTGGCCGGTAGCGGTTTTGCGCCAGCGGTAGGGAATTTTTAATACTTCAAACAAGACCTCGCCCACTTGCTTGGGGGAAGAGAGGTTGAAGCGCACGCCAGTCATGTCGTGCACTTTTTTCTCCTGGGAGGCGATTTCTATGGCCAGTTCGGCGGAGTATTTTTCGAGATAGGGCACGTCGATGCGCACGCCGGCGTGCTCCAGATCCACCAGTACCGGGATCAAAGGGCCCTCGATGGTGTCGTAAAGTTCGCGCAGTCCGTTTTTTTCGAGGTGGGGGGCCAGGTAATCGGCCAGTTGCAGGGTGATATCGGCGTCTTCGGCGGCGTAGTCTTTGACCTGATCTACCGGCGCCTGCCGCATGGTAATCTGGTTTTTACCTTTTTTGCCAATAAGCGTTTCAATAGATACAGGCTTGTACTTGAGGTAGGTTTCCGCCAGGTAGTCCATGTTGTGGCGCAACTCCGGCTCGATGAGGTAGTGCGCCAGCATGGTATCGAAGTAATACCCTTCTACCGCAATGCCGTGCCACTTTAGTACGATGGCGTCGTATTTGATGTTTTGGCCTATTTTTTCGATTTTTTTATTTTCAAAAAAAGGCCTGAATTCTTCTAATAGTGCCTGGGCTTCCTCACGCGCTTCGGGCACAGGCACATACCAGGCTTCGTGGACGTTTACGGCAAAAGACATACCCACAAGCTCCGCCATATTGGGGTCGATATGGGTGGTTTCGGTGTCGAAGCAAACGCGGGGGTGTTGCAGTAATTCTTTGACCAACCGGCTGCGCTGTTCGGCGGTTTCTACGAGGTGGTAGGTATGGGGCGTATTGTCGATATGGTATTCTGCGATAGAGTGGGCGGGGAGTCGCGTTTCCCTGACGGGCGGGGGGGCATCTCCAAAAAGGTTGCCCTGTACGCCCGGTTTTGGCGTCGTCGGCGCGGCATCGGCTGCCTGCGCTTCGCCGAGGATTTGCTGGGCGAGGGTGCGGAATTCGAGTTCGCGGAAAAGCTCTGCCAGCCGCTGGTGGTCGGGCGGATCGAGGGTATAAGCCTCAGAGTCGAGTGTGATAGGCACAGCGGTGTCGATGATCGCTAATTTTTTTGATAATAATGCCTGTTCGGCAAATTGTTCTACGTTCTCCTTTTGCTTGCCCTTCAACTGATCTGTGCCGGCAAGAAGACCTTCTACCGTATCGAATTGCTCGAGCAACTTGGCCGCTGTTTTTTCACCGATGCCGGGAATACCGGGAATATTATCCACGCTGTCGCCCATCAAAGCCAACATATCCACTACCTGGTCAACGCGCTTAATTTGCCAGTTTTCGAGGACCTCTTTTACGCCCCAAATTTCTACCCCGTTGCCCTGGCGTGATGGTTTATACATCATCACCTGGTCGGACACCAACTGCCCGTAGTCTTTGTCGGGAGTTACCATGTACACCTTATAACCCTGTTCGGCCGCTTGTTTCGACAAAGTGCCTATGACATCGTCGGCTTCGTAGCCATCCATGGTCAAAATGGGGATCTTGAAAGCCTTGAGGATCTCTTTGATATAGGGAATGGCTATGGTAATATCTTCGGGTTGCGACTCGCGGTTGGCTTTGTACAAAGGGTACATTTCGTGGCGGAAAGTAGGCGTAGGCAGGTCGAAAGCAACGGCCAGGTGTGTGGGTTTTTGGTTGTGTATTAAATCCCACAAGGTACGGGTAAAGCCAGCTACCGCAGAGGTATTGAGACCTTTGGAGTTGATGAGCGGACGCGTAATAAAGGAAAAGTGCGCGCGGTACACCAGCGCATGGCCATCGAGCAAAAAAAGCCTTTTGTCTGTCATGATCATAGGTGATTTCGAACCAGCAAGATAATACCCACGGCTCACAAATTACACAAAAAGTTGGAAATAGTCTTATTCAACGGCCAACAACTCCTGGAATCGTTCTACAAATAACCCCACATGATAGCCATCGACGAGACCGTGATGTCCATGGATGGAGACGGGCATCATCAGCCGGTCGCCTTCACGCGCCGCTTTGCCGAAGGAGATCTTCGGGATGCTGTCGTGGAAGGAAAAGCTGCGCGCATGCGACAAACCCGTAAAGCGCAGCCAGGGCAGCGAAGAAAAATGAATGACGTTTTCGCTGCTGTTGGCAGGCTGCAAGCCCGTTGTTTGCTGTATGCGTTGAATTTCGACCTGGGCAGCCTTTACAAAATCATTAAAATCGGGAAGGTAGTCTATGTACGCAAATCCAAAAGTGCCATTAGCCCTGTTGATAGTAGGGGAGGCGTGCACCACGTCGTAGAGGAACACTTGCTCCCTGTCGATGCGGTACCGGAAAGCTTCCACGGCATTGGCAGCGGCCAGGGCTTTGTGCAGGTAATACTGAAAAAACGAGACTCCCTGCGCCTTACTTTGCTCATAAGCAGCCGTGACGTCCACCTCTACGCACACGCCAAAAAAGGGTTCTTCGAATTGTTTGAAGAAATGGAAGATGTCTTTGCGCTCCCAGGTGCTTATGTCGATTGGTTTTTTCATGCTAATACTTGGATTTTTCTCATGGAAGGGTTAGCGGTAAACGCTAAGCTTACGGTCATAGGAGCAACCACGGAAGCACATCCCTAAGGCTTTCCGCCTGCCGAAACTGCTCGTGTTCTATGTTTACCTCAATTTTTTCATGTGCCCAGGTCGTGTGGTAGGGCACATGAATGCCGTGCCCGCCTATGTTCAGCACGGGTAAAATATCGGATTTCAGGGAATTGCCGATCATCATAAAAGAGCCGGGGGCTATGTCCAAATGCCGGATCAATTTGAGGAAGTCCGCCTCCCCTTTATCCGACATAATTTCGATGTGGTGAAAATAGTGCTCCAACCCCGAGGCTTTGAGCTTGCGCTCCTGGTCGAGCAGGTCGCCTTTGGTGGCCACGATGAGTTTGTAGTGCCCTTTCAGGGCGGCCAGGACTTCCTCCACGCCGTCGAGCAATTCCAGCGGCTTTTGCAGCATAGCTTTGCCATAACCGATGATCTTTTCGATGACTTCCGCCCCGATGGTGCCGTCGGATATGCGGATGGCGGTTTCTACCATCGACAGCACGAAGGCTTTAATGCCATAGCCATATAGCGGCATATTTTGGATTTCGGTTTGCAGCAATTCCCGCGAGACCGTATGCTGCGGCAGGTAGTCTTCAAGCAACTGACAAAACAACTGCTCCGTCTCCTGAAAATACGGCTCGTTTACCCACAAAGTATCGTCCGCATCGAAGGCAATTACCTGTATTGGCATGGTGTTGTTCAACTTTTTGAAATATCATTAAAAAGTGAGTGGTAAACGCTCACCCTACATCATCGCCACTTGTCATCCCTCTCTCTCTCTCTCCCTCACTCACTCCCTCCTCCCGGCCAGCTTCCAAAACCGCCAGGTCAGCATTACTGCTGCAAAAGCCAGCGCCACTACGTCGGCATACCAGATGCCTTCTACACCGTAACCGAGCGGGAACCCCCACACATAGGCCAGCGGAATCCAGATAACCCAGTATGCGGCGAAGGTAATCCAGGTAGGGAAACGCACATCCTGCAAGCCGCGCAGGAGGCCCGCGGCGATAGCCTGGGTACCATCGAATATCTGAAAGATACCGGCAATGACCATTAGTCTTGCGCTGATGCGCAATACGACAGGTTCTTCAACGCCGTACAGAGTTGGAAATTCGTGTTTAAAAATAATCATAATCGCTGCTGAAAAGATCATATATCCCAATCCCAACGCCAATGCCGAATAACCCGCCCGGCGCAGGTTGCCGGGGTCTTTTGCGCCCAGCGCATTGCCCACGCGAATACTGGCGCCTACCGAGATGCCCAGCGTAATCATAAAGCTGATGGCGGCTATATTGAGCACCATCTGGTGAGCTGCCCGTGCCGCAGTGGCTTCATTGGGTAGCCAGCCGATGAGGATGGCTGCTCCTGAAAAGGCCGCCACTTCAAAAAATATCTGCAAGCCCATTGGAATTCCCAGGCGGAATAACTTGGCCAGCAATTCGCCGTTGGCCTGTCGAAAACGCAGTCCCGACAAATAGGGGAGGTAGTTTTTGTGAAAATGCACAACAAGCCCCATCGCCAGTGCCATCAACACGCGGCAGGTAACGGTGGCAATACCCGAGCCGGCCAGTTCCAGTCTCGGTAATCCCAACTTGCCGTAAATGAGCGCCCAATTCAAAAATACGTTGAGCAATACGCCGCCCAGGGTAACGATCATTCCGAAACGCGTATCGCCCAGGCCGTCGCAAAACTGCTTATAGGCCAAAAAGATGATGAGCGGAGGAGTGGCAAAGCTGACGATGCGCAGATATTGCTGCGCCAGGGCTACTTCTTCTTCCGGTTGTTGCAACAAAGGCAGAGCCTCTGCCGCCAGCAAAGTGAGTACCGTACTTACCGCTGATATCAATAGCGCTTTTATCAAGCCCTGCTGCAAATACCGACCTGCCAGGCCGTGTTCGCCCGCGCCGATAGCCTCTGCTACCAGGGGCGCTACTACATTCATGGAGCCAATGGCCAAAATAGTGATGATGAAATACACGCTGTTGGCCAGCGAGGCCGCTGCTAATTGTATGTAGCTCACACCGCCGATCATGATGTTGTCGGTAATGTTGAGCATCAGGTTGCCCACCTGCCCGATGATGACGGGAAAGGACAAAACCAGTGTTTCGCGAAGATGCTCGCGATACGATTTTAATAAGGGCGTGACAACAGACGACATGATCCGGGTGTTAGATATTTCAGCTCAACGGTATAGAGGCCGCGCAAAGTTCCTTTTTTTTTAGCTAAATTTTTGCAGCCACTATAATTGTCAGGGGCCATTTTGCCTATATGCCCTATCTTTGTGCGATAACGTCCTAACATGATCAAAACCAAGTTATCCATTCCGCGAGATACCCTGCTCAAGGCCTTCCGGCTCATGGCTACCGCCAAAACCATGACGGAAGTATACGAAGACAATTTTAAGTTTGTTTCCAAATACGTACACGCTACTTCCCGCGGCCACGAAGCCCTTCAACTCGCCCTGGCGCTGCAATTGCTACCCCAGGACTGGGTGTCGCCCTATTACCGCGACGAGTCTATTTTGCTCGGCATAGGCATGCGCCCTTACGATCTTATGCTCCAGCTTATGGCCAAACGCGATGACCCTTTTTCCGGAGGGCGCTCGTATTATTCGCACCCCAGTCTCAATGACCCCGACAAGCCCAAAATCCCGCATCAATCATCAGCTACGGGCATGCAGGCTATTCCTACTACCGGCGTAGCCATGGGCATTCAATACAAAGAAAAACACGGTTTGTCGCCCGACTATGGTAAAGACAAACCCATTGTGGTCTGCTCCTTTGGCGACGCCTCGATCACCGAAGGCGAAGTGGCCGAAGCCTTCCAGATGGCCGCCCTCAAGCAGTTTCCCATTATGTACCTGGTGCAGGACAACGGGTGGGACATCTCGGCCAACGCCGCCGAAACCCGCGCCCAGGATGCCGCCGAATACGCCAAAGGCTTTCACGGCATCGAAGTGCGACGCCTCGACGGCAGCGACTTTTTTGCCTGCTACCACGGTTTACAGGAGGTGATCGATACGATGCGCCGCGAACGACGCCCCTTTCTGGTACACGCCCATGTGCCATTACTAAACCACCACACCAGCGGCGTTCGCAAAGAATGGTACCGCGACGACCTCGACGTACACGAGGATAAAGACCCTTACCCCATCTTCCGGCAGCAACTGCTCGATAGCGGCATTTCTGAAAAGAAATTAAAGGAATTAGAGACGGAGGCCCGGGAAACGGTGCTGGCCGACTTCAACGCCGCCCGCGCCGCCGAAGATCCCCGCACTGAAGACTTGTTTACCCACGATTTTGCCCCCACGCCTATCACCGAAGAAAAAGGAATGCGGGAACCTGCAGGCGGAGCGCCTATTGTGATGGTTGACTGTGCGCTACACGCCGTGGAAGAACTCATGCGCCAACACCCGGAATGCCTGCTCTACGGACAGGATGTCGGCGGCCGCCTCGGCGGGGTTTTCCGCGAAGCAGCTACACTGGCGCATAAATTCGGCGACGACCGCGTGTTCAATACACCCATCCAGGAGGCTTTTATCGTGGGTAGTACGGTGGGGATGAGTGCCGTAGGATTACGGCCTATCGTAGAAGTACAGTTTGCCGACTATATCTGGCCCGGTCTCAACCAATTGTTCACCGAAGTGAGCCGCTCTTGTTACCTCAGCAATGGAAAATGGCCGGTGAGTATGGTGCTACGCGTGCCGATCGGCGCTTACGGCAGCGGGGGACCTTATCATTCCACAAGTGTAGAATCGGTAGTCACCAACATTAGGGGTATCAAAATTGCTTATCCCAGCACCGGCGCCGACCTCAAGGGCTTGCTCAAAGCTGCCTGGTATGATCCTAATCCGGTAGTAATCTTCGAGCATAAAGGTCTTTACTGGTCGAAAGTGCATGGCACCGACGCTGCAAAGACAGTAGAACCCGATGAAGATTACATCGTGCCGCTGGGAAAAGCCCGTCAGGCCCTCGTAGCCGACCAGTCTGTCGTTGAGCGCGGTGATAGTCTGCTGGTGGTATCTTATGGCATGGGTGTACATTGGGCGCTGAACGCTGCCCAGCGTATGCCGGGACAAGTGGAGATACTTGATTTGCGTTCACTTTTTCCACTCGATGAAGACATGTTGTATAGTCGCGCCAAAGCGCACGGGCGTATCCTGGTAATCACGGAAGAACCGGTAAATAACACCTTTGCGCAAAGCATCGCCGCTCGCATTCAGGAGCACTGTTTTGAGTGGCTCGACGCGCCGGTGCGCACCATAGGCGCCGAGAACATGCCTGCCATTCCCCTCAACGAAACCCTTGAGCGAACGATGTTGCCTTCTATAGATAAAGTAGAAAAGGCGATGCAGGAATTGCTGGGCTATTAACCGGTGCTTAGTCTGCTAAGTCAAAAGTTTGGGCCGCAATAATCCTGCGGTGGTAGTTGATTTGTCCCAGGTGGTAATTAAAATGGGTGAGTAGATGGAGCAGCATAAACTCCATTTTCACGATTTGGCCGCGTTTTTCCACGGGATAATCGAGGGCAAAATCGGATTCCTTCATCTCAGCAATCGTATCGAGGACGACTTTTTTGGTGTAGTCAATTTCCTCCAGTAATTGCTGCTGGGGCACGTCTTTTAGTGAAAATTCGGCATCCCGGTTTCGTACGAATCCGCTGTTACCAAGAATAGCGCCGACAAAGTGGTTGAGATTGCCGAGGAGGTGGAGGCACAGATTTCCTGCGGAGTTGAGGATCTCTCCGCGGACGATCCACAAATCGTTTTCGTCTTTGTAGGCAGCGATTTCTGTTTTGAGCAGGTCGAGATCGCGGGCGAAGATTTCGAGTAAGGTGTTTTTCATGAGGGAAGAGTTTAGGTTGTTGTCTGTTCTCTGTATAAGTATAATTAGCCAAGATAATGAACGGAGAACAGAGAACGGATAACGGAGAACAGAGAACGTAAAAAGGCGAAGGCCCAACCCTTGTGCGGATTGAGCCTTCTTATGAGTTGGCAGCGACCTACTCTCCCACCTACATGAGGCAGTACCATCGGCGCAGGGGAGCTTAACTTCTCTGTTCGGAATGGGAAGAGGTGGAACCTCCCCGCTATAACCACCAACAGTTCTTTGAAGACGCGCTTGAGCGTGTCTTTATATCGTTGACAAGATTGGGCGAGGTAAACGCCGTGGGGCAAAAAGGGTAAATAACGTTTAGAAAAAGCATAGAGAAAAAAATTTGAGGAAGCTATCGGGTTATTAGTACTACTCAGCTCCATACATCACTGCACTTCCACCTGTAGCCTATCAACGTGGTCATCTTCCACGACCCTCAATGGAGTACTCATCTTGGAGTTGGCTTCGCGCTTAGATGCTTTCAGCGCTTATCCGTTCCGTACATAGCTACCCAGCGCTGCACCTGGCGGCACAACTGGTACACTAGCGGTACGTCCATCCCGGTCCTCTCGTACTAGAGACAGATCTCCTCAATACTCCTACGCCCACAACAGATAGGGACCGAACTGTCTTGCGACGTTCTGAACCCAGCTCGCGTGCCGCTTTAATGGGCGAACAGCCCAACCCTTGGGACCTTCTCCAGCCCCAGGATGCGACGAGCCGACATCGAGGTGCCAAACCTCCCCGTCGATGTGAGCTCTTGGGGGAGATCAGCCTGTTATCCCCGGAGTACCTTTTATCCTTTGAGCGATGGCCCTTCCATGCGGAACCACCGGATCAC